>Ga0134126_10001461_pt1 | contig 30105 bp, 29 predicted proteins | sample KB31752_FD_96881 | JGI IMG/M metagenome (GOLD analysis project Ga0134126, IMG submission 96881) | Terrestrial soil microbial communities with excess Nitrogen fertilizer from Kellogg Biological Station, Michigan, USA - KB3-175-2 | ecosystem: Environmental > Terrestrial > Soil > Unclassified ... | reverse complement strand
TCGGTTTGTGCTTTTTCCGATTCGCTCCCAGCCCAGCCCGCGCGCGGTTCGCATTCGCGATGGTGCAACCGCGCGCGTTTTTTTGCGGCGTGCGTTTTCAAATTCCGGAGGTGTTTCAGCATGACCAGCCATACTGCTGCCCAGAATTAAAACCAGACGATCAACGGCCGGGAGTAGTTCTTGGGGGACTCGTTTTCGCCGGCAAACCCCAAACGACAATCGGGCCGACATTGACGTAAGGGATGGCCATGACGAACATCGCGAACATCCAGAATCCCAGGGATAAACGATTCCTGTCAGCTCCTTTGGCCGAGTCATGGGCCCACCGCGAGGCCGGCGTGCCCGCTATTGTCCGATCTGCGCCTTGTATTTGTCCGGTGACAGCAGGTCGTTCAATTCGGCAGGATTGTTGAGTTTGATTTTGAAGAACCAGCCGTTGCCGTAAGGCTCGCTGTTGGTCAGAGCGGGGTTGTCGGTGACTGCCTTGTTTACTTCCAAAACCTGCCCGCCGACGGGCGAGTAAATATCGCTGGCCGTTTTAACCGACTCCACCACGGCGCACGCTTCACCCGCTTTTACATGGCGTCCCACCGCAGGCAGTTCGACAAAGACAACGTCGGTCAACTCGTGTTGTGCGTGGTCGGTGATGCCGACGACGCCGGTGTCGCCGGCGACGCGGACCCATTCGTGGCTCTTGGCGTATTTGAGGTCGGAAGGAATGTTGGTCATAAAATCGTGCGCTCTGTTTAATCGGATGGAAAATTCTCGTCAAATCGGTTTCTTGTAAATCGGCTTTTGCACAACGACCGCCGGCGCGCGCTTGCCGCGGATTTCAATTTCAATCGGAGTGCCCGCCTTCGCGAACTCAGGCGGCACATAACCCATCCCGATGCCAATGCCCAGCGACGGACTCTGCGTGCCACTGGTCACTTCGCCTATTGGCTTCGTGTCCATACCACTGCTCCAGATTGAGTAATGAGGTCGCGGCGGCGCAGATTTGTCAGTCATCTTGAACGCTACGCATTTTTTGGAAACGCCCCTTTCTTTTTGCCCAGCCAGCACCGGGCGTCCGACAAAATCGCCTTTGTTAAGCGCCACGAAAAAACCAAGTCCCGCCTCGATCGGAGTTGTGTTTTCGTTCAGCTCCTGGCCGTAAAGCGGATAACAGACTTCTGTGCGCAACGTGTCGCGTGCGCCGAGACCGCACGGTTTCAATCCGAACGGCCCGCCAATTGCAAGGATTCTATTCCAGACCGTCTCGATGATATCGGCTGGCGCGATAATCTCAAATCCATCCTCACCTGTGTAGCCTGTGCGAGCTAATTGAACAGAAGTGCCAAAAGAAAAACTGGAGAATTGATTCTTTTTTAACTCGCCGGGTTTGGCCACAGGAGTACCCCCACCCCAAGAGTCCGCTACTGAATGTAAAATATCCGGTCGGGCTCTGAGAGTGATCGGAATACCGTCAGCCAATGAGTCACCTATGAACTGATCGATGAACTCTGCGACCCTTGGCCCTTGCACGGCAACGGCTCCAGTTCGATCCGAGATGTTGTCCAACGACATCCCAGTGCGATCAGGGAAGACTTCTAACTGCGTCTGAAACCATGCTACATCGCGGTCAATTCGCGAAGCATTTATTACCAAAAGATATGAGGAAATGCCGCTTCGGTAGACATAGAGATCATCCATCACCCCGCCCCTTTCGTTGCACATCAAAGTGTATTGAGCCTGCCCTACGAAAAGCTTGTTTAGGTCGTTAGTAAGAACTCTGTTCAAAAACCTTGGGGCTTCGGGGCCGTATACAAGCACTTCCCCCATGTGCGAGATGTCGAAGATGCCTGCGGCTTTGCGCACGCAAAGGTGTTCATCCATGATGCTCGAATACTGCACCGGCATTTCCCAGCCGCCGAATTCGATGAGTTTGCCGCCGAGTTTCTGATGCGCGGCGAATAACGGTGTTCGTTTCAGATTCATTTGAATTTGATAAATCAGACTATCGCAACCATCCCCAAATTGGCTGGGTAAAAAAACTGAGTGGCAGAAGGAGCAGGAAGCCCAACTTCAAAAACAAAACGTCACTTTTCTTCGTTGTAGTCGGTCGATTCACAAGAATTCGAAGGAATGCAATCCACCACATCAAAGCCGCGAGAACGACAACTCGAAGTGTTTCGCCGCCGTCCAAAATCAAGCCGGAAAGCGAAGTAAGGAGAGCTTGTAAAAGAAGCGTGTCTTTGGCCGCCTCGAAGTTTGTAGGACTCAGGCTGGTAAGTCGGCCTAAATCCTTTTTCCACCAAGCAATACTCACAACTTTACCCCCACTTCTCCGTCTTCATCTGCGCTTTTGGCACTTTCAAATCCGCAAGCACGACGTGCTCGGCGAACTCGACCAGCTCGTTCGGGCCGCAGGCGTAAAAGATAGTGTTCGACAACTCGTGAGTTTGCTCCTTCACCCACTCCGCAGTGATGCGCCCGCGCCGACCGGTCCACGGGTCCTGCGGGTGCAACCGCGTGCACGTGACGAAGAAGTTAAAGCGCGGGTTCTGCAACTGCAACTGGTGGAACTCGTCGTTGAAGATGACATCGTTTGTCGTGCGAACGCTGTAGAGCACAGTGATCTTCGTCTCCAGTTTGCGCTTGGTCGCCTCGCGCACGAAGGCCCGGAACGGCGTGACGCCTGAACCGCCGGCGATGCAGATCAAATGCTTGTTTGATTCGTACGCGGGCAGGAACCCTCCCGTGGGCGCAATGACGAACATCCTGTCACCCGCTTTCGCCCAGTCCACGATGCGCGTGCCCATCTTGCCGTCGCGCTTCACGGTGACTTCGTAAAAACCGCGGTCGAGCGCGCAGGACGACAGCGAGTAGGCGCGTTTGTAGTTGGGCGTATCGGGCCAGTAAAGGGTGATGAACTGGCCGGTCTTGAAATCAGGGTTATAACTGTCGGGCCACTTCAGCCGGATGGTCTTGGTGTCCGGCAACTCCATCGTCACCTTCTCGATCTCCATCTCGACGGTCTGTTTCGCCATAAAACGGTCCCGTAGCTTGGGAGAAACGCGGGCGGGTGTAAAGATTTGAGATTGTCTCGGTGAATTGTTAATTAACCTGGAGGATGCCATTCCTGTGCGTATTTGAGCAGCGTAGGAAACCGGGACCTATTGGCGGAGATAGTAGCTGAGCGGACCGATTCCGCTTCGTCTTCGTAGTTTCACTTCCTCAAATGGAAAGAGTCCAGAAACCTAAAGATATTGGTCGATGCCGCCGCATTAGTGCGAACCAGGCAGATTGTCGTGTAGAATCGGTCATCCGTGATATACATTCGCATTGTGACCAGATCAGCCGGAGGTCTGACAAATTGCAACTCGTGTGCGGGATGTCCATCAGATGCGAATTGCCTCTCTTTGAGAAGTGTGCTGTTGGTTCCAAGGGCAGTTTTCGTAGCTGCCGCGAAATATATCTCTGGATGCTCTTTGGCACGTTCACGTTGCTTGTCTGGAAGTTGAGTGAAGGCGACACAATACGCAACATTGGAACTTGGGTTAGATGTATAACTATGGACGACAACTTCTCCTGAACTGGTGGTCTGCTTTTCCTCTGAAAACTTCGGTTGGAACGGCATCAACGCCGAAAACTTCCCTTGTTTGGACGAGAATCTTATCCAGTCAGGTTCAGCAACAGCCATCGTCGTTGTCTTGGCGCAGCCCCAAAAAATCAGCACCGAAATCAGAAGAAGAAAAGCGGGGCGCATGAGAACCCTTCGAGGAACGATAATTGACACAGTCGAATGCGCTTAGACGAGCCCAGTTTTGGTCAGATTTGTTGTAAAACGGGCTGCAAAACGAGCTTTACCGTCCAATTATTATTTGTAACTCAATGATAGTAAATGATTGGAGCGGGTGAAGGGAATCGAACCCTCGTGATTATTACCAAAGTGGATTCATGCGAAATCCCATGGTTCAAGGACGAAAGTGAGGCGAAACGTCACCATTCCAAGCCACCGGATGGACTCGGAGCGAACTCATCACCACTGGATATCACTCCCGGCCACGCCTTGCTGCGTGAAGCGTTGGAACTGACCGGCGGACATGCCGCCCATCACGTCGTCGTTTACGATCTGCCAAACCGGGAAGCTGGTCGCGGGCTGGAACTCGAAGATGATTGTTTCGGGGGCGGCGTCAGCTTTCATCGTAAAGAAAAATCGGGGCACAGGGTGAAACGTCAATTTTTCGCAGCCTGACGTGTGACAATAGGGACGTAACCTGTCTCCAGGCCTTTGGGCGGAGTGACGATGACGGCGGGGTCCAGCTCAGCGAGTTTTCCAATTTTCGGCGGAGCCAGATAGTCGCGGTCCTTCGTCCAGTTCCTGTGAAGTTTCTCCACGCGCGCCTGCATGGCTTCACGCTCCTGAGCCGTGAGGTCGGCATGGAGGAGGGCGGGCTGGTCGGCGAAGCGATACCAGTAGTAAGTCACCACACTTCCGTCGCCCAACTGCGCCTGAAACGGGCCGGCGGCGGGGCCGGGTTTTTTCCAGGAACTTGCCGGGTCGTCGGGCGTGACGTACGGCTCGGATGGCTTCCCGGCAGGCCGCTCGAAGCGCGCAGCGGCCAGACCGGTTTCAGCCGGAACCTCTTCCGCGCGCACGGGAACCCACTCCTGTTTGTTGTTCCTGGTTACGAGATGAAAGTATTCCGGCAGCGTCATCAGCGCGCCCTCCTTTGTTTCGGTCTGCTGCACGAGGTTCGTGTTCCAGCGATAGCCGAAGGTGTTTTTATCCGCAGCCATCGGAGTCGCGAAGGAAGTCCAGGCGAGGGGCATCTGCTTTTCCCTGGCAGCGCTGTCGGGGTAAATTTTCCAGGTGGCTCCGCCGCGTCCGGTGAATTCATGAAGCACAGCTCCCTCGGAATGAATCGCGCCGCTGGCCGCGGCTCCGCCTTCAAACCAGGTCTTCACATCATCCCAGAGCGCGTGCTTGTTGTAGGAAGTGATGCGATGCACGAGGGCTGAGTCGCCGTTCGGCCCGCTGGGGAAACGGGTGGGAGCGATGCGGGCATAGGTCTCGCCCTTCGCGTCCGTGGCCAGCGCGCTGGGGATGTGCTGCGTCTCCATCTGCAACGCACGGTTCGGATTCGTGGGGCGACTGTCCAGCAGCAGGCCGCTGAGGCGCGGGTCTTCCACCGCAGCGCGCGACCAAAAGTGGGGAGTGAAGAAGGCGACCGGCCCTTTGAAGTTACGCGTGTTCAGAAACAGGGTCCAACATTGATCGCCGGTCGGAACGTTCGTGCCGGCGGTTGTGGCCTTAGCCTGCGCGAGCGGCAGCGGCAGGTAACCGTAGCCGAACAGTTCGCCGCAGGTGCCCTGTTTAAGATTCAAACCATCGGGCGGCCACAGAACCCAAGGACTGAGTTGCGCGATGCCGTATTTGCCCCTGGGCTGGTCCCAATCCCGGCCTTTGCCGGCACCGGGACCGTTGGCCCATTCGCTGAAATCCGGAGCCACGCCCCCCATGATGAACTTCGGCGTTTCCGTGGCGAACCGGGTGTCGCGCCACCAGCCTAGACCGCCTTCGATATCAGAATACATTTTGAAGGCTGGTTTCGTGTCCTCCTGCGCAAACATCCAGGTGCCGAACAGCCCGGTCTGAAAACGCGAGCCGGGATACGTCTTTACCAATGGCCAGGCCGCGACATACATCGAGTAACCAGCGTTGAAGGTGTCAGGCACTTTCTCGTTAGGGACTAACAGGTAGCCGGCCATCTCGCCGGGCTCGATTCCATTCGCGGCCTGCCCGGGCCTGGGGAAGACGGTCGCAAGGAGCAGGAAGGCGAGGACGTGAAACGGATTTCGGTTTGCTTTCATGTTCATCATTTCGCTGTGAGGGGCAATTTACAAGTGGCGGGTCGCCAAGCTGGATGTACTGACGAGGCGCAGTGGAATGTTCGTTGGTTTCATCGTTCGTTATTCGAAGCATTACCTGTGTTCCAGGTAACTTTGGCCAAGCAATTCTCCCAGCCGAACGATTCCCGCCGTGGTGATGACCAGCTTCTCGTCCTGCGGGGGAAGATCGAAGGCCTTGAGGTGAATAAACGCCGGGTCGGCGGCGGCGATGGCGGCTAGATTCGCCGTGACATCAATGCGGTTGAGTCCTTTCTCATCGGTGGGTGGTTGTTGGCTGACATGCCACTTGAGCGCGGGCAGCGCCAGGTCCTGGCGACTTTTTGCGACGATGGATTGCAGCCATTTGGCCACGTTGCTCCGATAAGGGCCAAAGGCCATTTCGTTTTCACCGACGTGATAGAAGATGCCGGCCAGTTCCACCTGATGCCCTCTGGCCTCCAGTTCCTTGATGGATTCCCGGATGAAGTTGATGAACTGCGGGTATAGGTTCCGGTCTTTCGTGTCCGTTCCCTCTGGGGTCCAATCGTTCATCTGCGAACCGCTGTGGGTGAATTTGGCTATGGCGATGTTGCCGGGAACCTTGGCTTGCACTGTCTTTCCGAAGCTGAGTTCAGGACCGAAAGTGTCGTAATATCCTGCGGCGCCGAGTGGCTCCCATCCATTTGAGGTTTTGTAACCGCCGCCAATGCTGTACTTGAAGGCGATTGCACCATTGTCGTTGGCCAGCGATTCCTGCCCCTTCAGGACTTTGAGTTCCTGAATGAAAGCGCGCTCGCCTTCCATGTTGCGATGTCCAGCCAGGATGAAGAGCTTGACCGGGCTTCCCTTGGCATAAGGCCACACCGTAAGAGGGCGATCGGCGGCTGGCTTCTTTCCGATCGTGCTTAGATAGGCGTCCGCGTAGTTCACGCCGTGCTCCAGTTGCCCCAGCGTTCCGTAGTGATAATGCAAACCCTCTCCACCGCCAATTTCCACCGCATCGTGAGAGGTTGGGACATATTCCGTCAACGGATCCGAGTCGGTAACGGCTTTCTGACCGGCGCGAATGGCATACATGTTGTCGCGATTGTCCATGCCCCAAATTGTCTTGGTGCACAGTTCCCCGATGTAGAACTTTAAGTTGGGCGCGTTGAGATCGCGGCGCCACCTCGCCAGAAAGTTCTTGAGGTTCTTACCATAGTCCCGCTTGAACTCCTTGTTGAACATATCGTTCTCCCCCTGATGCCACATGAACCCCTCGATCCGGTAAGGCACTCGCTTTTGATCCAATTCCGCCAGGGATGATTGAATCAACTGCAAGGCAAGCGGGTAGAGCTTGAAGCCACTCGGGTCATCGGGATTCCAATCGCCTCCCAAAGTGGTTCCGCCCGCGGCGCACTTGATGATAGCAATGGGAGCCTTGGTTTCCTGCGAGACTCGTCTGGCAAAGCTGAGTTCCGGCCCGACGAGATTGTTCACAGGCTGCAAAGGGACCCAACCCTCGGAGGTCCGTTTCTCTTCCCGTCCGATGCAGTAGGAGAACAAAACTTTTTCCTGGGGCATCTCCAAGCCGGCAAACGGTGGAAAACGCCGGATGTCCTTCACCTTCGAATCCGCGCCCTCCATGTTGGACTGCCCCGCGAAGATAAACACGCGCAAGGTCTTCGTGTCAGGATCGGCCTTGGATGGGTTGGCACATTGGGCTGCCAGTTGAACCAACAGCAGGGCGGCGAGGACTGTGGTGATGTGTTTCAAAGCTCAGATCGGTTTCGGCTGGTTATTCCTTTGCCGCTTGCCCGGTGACGATGGGGACGAAGCCCATCTCCAGGCCGGGGGGCGGTGTGACGAGCAAAGCGGGATCGAGCGCAACCAATTTCCCTCGCGTGGGAGGGGCCATGTAGTCGCGGTCCAGTGGCCAGTTCGCATGCAGTTTCTCCACCATGGCTTGCAGCTTCGCCTTCTTCTCCACGCTCCAATGGTATTGCTGGAAGGACGGTTGGTCCACGAACCGATACCAGAAATAGGTCACCACTGAACCATCAATGAGCCGGGCGGTGAATGGTCCAAGTTTCGGGCCTGGCTGTGCCCACGCGCCGCCCTTGAGCGAGGTGTAGGGCACTCCCGCTGGAGCGCGTTTGAATTCCTGGGTGAGCAGTTTGGTTTCCGCTGGCACCGCCACGGCGGGGACGGCCACGCGCTCCTCGCCGACATGCTTGTAGTATTGCGGGAACAGACCTTTCGGGAAGATGTTGTTGGTGGACCACTGCAGGCCCCACACGTTGCCGTCGAAGATGCGGGTGTCGAATGCGCTCTCCACGCCGGTGATCTTCTTGCCCGCCTGGTCGTAGTGCGGCGTGCTGGTTTTAAGCTTGGGCTTCCACGCGCCCTTTTCATCCATCCGGCCGGAGCAGGCCGGGCCGCCATCGCGCCAGGCCTTGACGGCGTCGTAGAGCGCTGACTTCGAATAGTAGGTGACATCTTGAACGAGGAAAGCGCGGCCTTCAGCGTCCACCGGAAATTGCAGCTTGGGCAGCTTTGTGTAAGCTGTCCCCTGCGCGTCCTTGGAGTCGAAGCGCGGCACGGTGTTAATCTCCATCGCGCCACCGCCCATGTTGCCGGGGCGCGCGTCGAGACCACGACCATAGATGAACGGATAGTTGAACAATTTGCCGATTTTGCTCCACGTCTCCGGGATGTAGTAGGCGATCGGGCCTTTGAAGTTGGCGGCGCTGAGGAAGCAGGTCCAGCTCTGGTCGCCTGTCGGCGGATCTCCGGTCGTGGGATCCGTGAAGGGCAGCGCCATCCAGGTATAGCCGAGGAACTCGCCATTGGGATTGCCCTGGAACGGCAGCGCATCGGGAGGAATCAGCAGGCGGTTGCTCAACTGCGCAATGCCGAGGCGATTGTCGGGCAGCGCCTCGTTGCTGTAAAAAAAGGACCAGCCGGGCGAGCCGACTTCGTAATCGTAGCATTGCGGCGTGGCGTTCATGCTGAACTTCGGCGGGCCGTAGCGGAAGTGGTTTCCGGCCCAGTAGCCCAAGCCGCCTTCCACAGTCTGGAAAACGCTGGTCCAAGTGGGACCGCGCTCCTTCCATTTGCGCGCCAGTGTTCCCTGCGGCGCGAGCGGTTGATCCTTGTTGTCAGAGTTGTCCGGCTGAATCCACGCGCTGGGCAGACCAATCTGGAAGTTTTCCAATGGCTGATCCACCAGCGACCAGACCGCAGAATAGAAGCCCATACCCGCACTGTAACCGCCGCCGGACGGCAGTTCCTCGTGCCCGAAGCCGATGTAGCCGTGGAGTCCTTGGGAATGGGATGTTAGGTTGCCGCCGCCGCCGGTGGCTGGTTTTTGGGCGCTGGAGGGCGTGTCTTGGGCGGCACACGGCCAAGTCAGCGCGACGACAGCGACAAGGTGAAAGAGGTTTGGCACCACGAAAGCTTCGCATGGCAGACCGAATCGGGTCAACGAGGCACCTTGTTTCACCCGAGTAAGGAATCAAAAACCTGTGAAATATTTCAGAAACGAGGGCTTTCCGATAAAAAGAGAAACTACCTTCGCTTCAATGAGTTTACTGCACCCATACTGCACTTCTATGTAAGTCGTTGACTATCAATGGAGCGGGTGAAGGGAATCGAACCCTCGTCTCAGGCTTGGGAAGCCCGCATTCTACCATTGAACCACACCCGCTTCCGTGGCCATGCTTGTATCAGGGTTGCTCCCGTCGTGCAACTGCGCGGTTTTCGGGATCGCCTTTGTTCAAAACAGTCGAACCATTCGTTCAAGCTGATTGACGCGCTGATCGATAGCTGCACGCGTGATTCTTGTCGTGCGGGCCAGACCAAACCCTTCGCAACAAAAAGATGCCACTGCGCTACCATAGATCATAGCCCTTCTAAGGTTGGCATCCAAACCGCCCCTGCTTCCAGCGAGATAACCCATCAACCCGCCAATGAAAGAATCGCCAGCGCCCGTGGGATCAACGACTCTGTCCAGGGGAAACGCTGGCGAAATAAACATTCCGCTCGGTGAAGAAAGCAATGCCCCGTGCTCCCCTTTCTTCACAATCACATAGCGCGGTCCCAAACGGTGGATCTTTTTCGCTCCGGCGATCACGTTGTCTTCTTTTGTCAGTTGACGAGCTTCGCTGTCGTTCAGCACGAAAGCGTCAATACGGCGAAGAAGCTTGAGCAGGTCGCCCAAGGCGATGTTGAGCCACAAGTCCATCGTGTCGGCGGCCACGAATCTGGGGCGCTGCATCTGGTCGAGCACGTGATGCTGTAAAGCGGGCGCGATGTTGGCCAGGAGAACAAAGGGTGCTCGACGATAGGACGCCGGCAGGTTGGGTGTGAAGGTTTCGAACACACCCAGTTCGGTTGCCAGCGTGCGCCGATTGTTCATGTTAACTTCGTACTCGCCCGCCCAATGGAAGGTTTTTCCGGCCGACACCTGTAATCCTTCGAGGTCAATGCCGTGACGGCGGTAGAGCCGGACGTAGCGCTTCGGAAAATCGTCGCCTACGACGCCGACCAACTTCACCGGCGAGAAAAAACTGGCGGCGACGGCCGCATGGCTGGCCGAGCCCCCGAGCAGGCGCGGGTTATCGCGGCAAGGGGTCTTGATGGAATCAAGCGCGGTGGAACCGACAACAAGAACACTCATACAGATTCAAACTTCACAATGCCGGGTCTCGCGGCGGCGCGGAACGTAGTTGGTTCTTAAAGTTCTGGCAAGCCTCGACAATATCAGGCGCGCTCAAAATCGCCGACACAACACAGACACGTCGTGCGCCGGCGGCAAGGACATCGTCGAGATTTTGCAGGTTAATGCCACCGATGGCGAACCAAGGGATTCTGACGTTGGCAGCGGCCCAGCGAACGTAGCTGAGAGTGACCGGCCTCGCGGCGGGCTTCGTATCGGTCGCGTAAACCGGCCCGATCGCAATATAAGCGGCGCCCGCAGAGATGGCGCGTTCCGCCTGCGCTGGCGCATGCGAACTGAGGCCGATTTTAAGTTCGGCCGATTGTGGAATGACTTGAGCGACATTCGAGCGCCCGGCGCCGAAAAAATCCTCCTGTCCCAGGTGGCATAGCGGCGCGCCGACCTCTGCGGCGATTTGGGGGTGGTCGTTGATGACAAACCAGACGCCCGCCCGCGCAGTGACCGGTACAATTGCTTCGGCCAGCCGACGGATTTCCGTCCCTGGCAAGTTTTTGGCACGCAGTTGGATCAAATCCGCGCCGCCATCGCAAAGCTGGCCGACAACATCGTGTACGGGGCGGTTGCGAAGGTAAGCCGTATCAACAAACGTGTAGAGCCGGCATTCTGAAAGTGGTGTCACGGCGACCTGAGCCACGGACGGGAGCGCAACATGTGTTACGCTTTGTCTTCGATCAATTCGCGTCGCGCACCGCCCAGCAGTTGATCGACGAAATTGGTTGAATAGACGCCACGGCGAAAGTTCGGATCCTGGAGAATTGCTTGCTCGAAAGGGATGGTGGTCTTGATGCCCGTAATCATGTATTCGCCTAGCGCACGGCTCATTTTATCCATCGCTTCACGCCGATCCTTCCCGTACGTGATAAGCTTGGAGATCAGTGAATCATAGGTGGGAGGGATCGTGTAGCCCGCGTAAGCGTGGCTGTCCACGCGCACACCACGTCCGCCGGGTTGATAATACATTTCGACCCGGCCCGGACAGGGGCGAAAGTCGTCGAACGGATCCTCGGCATTGATGCGACACTCGATGGCATGGCCTTTGAAGGTGACGTCGTTCTGTGAAAGCTTCAGTGGCTCACCCATGGCGATCAGGATCTGGTGTTTGACGAGATCCAAGCCGGTGACTTCCTCGGTGATTGGGTGTTCGACCTGAATCCGTTTGTTCACTTCGAGGAAATAAAAGTGACCGCTGTCATCCACAATGAACTCAACCGTCCCAGCGTTGGTGTAGTGGGCGACTTCGGCGATGCGGACAGCGGCTTTACCCATTTTTTTACGCAGATCCTTGAATTTATTCTCGATGAGCGGTGACGGCGTCTCTTCGACAATCTTTTGATTGCGTCTTTGGATCGAACAGTCCCGTTCCCCCAGATGGATGATATTGCCACGATTGTCGCCAAGGATTTGGAATTCGATATGGTGGGGCTTTTCAATGAATTTTTCTATGTAAACCCCGGAGTTCCCGAAGGCCTTTTCCGCTTCACTGCGGGCCGTGTGGTAGCCCTTGATCAAGGAGATGTCATTATGCGCGACGCGCATGCCGCGTCCCCCACCGCCGGCAATCGCCTTGATCATGACGGGGTAGCCTATCCTCTTGGCATTGATAATCGCGTCCTGCTCGTTCTCCACCATACCGTCGGAGCCCGGTGGCGTGGGAACACCGGCTTTCTTGGCCAATGCGCGGCTTACCGCCTTGTCCTGGAGCGCGTTCATCGCGCGCGAACTCGGGCCGATAAACCGGATGTTGCAATTCTCGCAAACGTCAGCAAAGTGCGCGTTCTCGGATAGAAAGCCATAACCGGCGTGAATGGCGTCAACATCTGTGATCTCCGCCGCGCTAATGATGCGGTCGATGCGCAGGTAGCTTTCGCTGCTGGGCGCCTTGCCGATGCAAATGGCTTCGTCGGCGAGCTGCACATGCATGGAATTGGCGTCCACTTCCGAATAGACGGCCACAGTGCGGATGTTCAGTTCCTTGCACGCGCGGATGATCCGGACGGCGATTTCGCCGCGGTTTGCCACCAGGATTTTTTCAAACATGTGCCAAAGGTATTGCGTCCGAATCGATCAACGGCAGCCGGAGACTGTTGACACCCGTAAGTGGAAATCAAACGGGCCGGATTTTGAACAGAGGTTGGCCAAACTCGACTGGTTTCGCATTCTCGACCAGGATTTGCGTTACCACGCCTTTGGCTTCGGCCTTGATCTCGTTCATGACCTTCATTGCCTCAATGATGCAAACGACGGTCTCTGGGTTAACCTCAGTGCCGATTTCAACATACGCAGCGGATTCAGGAGATGGCGCGCGGTAAAAAGTGCCTATCATTGGTGATTTGATTTCCAACTCGGTGCCCGCAGTCGAAGCGGGGTGTAATGCAGTTTGCACAGGATGCGGCGACAACTGTGTGGCTGGCGTCGGCACGCCCATTCCTTGTAAGTCCTCGTGAGATACACCCGGTCCGCCATTCAGACCGCGCTTTAACCTTATCTTAAAATCCTGTCGTTCGAGCTCGAACTCCGATATGGAGTTCTTCTTCATCAAATCGATAATGGCCTTAATGTCTTTTATATCCACAGACTACTCCGATTCGAAATCACCGGGGTATTGAAACTACACGCATTTGATCGCCATTGGCGCACGTGCAGCAGCGGGCAATTCGACTCTGCGCGAATTCGGTTCTGAATTGGCTGCGAGACTAAACTTGTGCCGCACCCCCGTCAAGTTGGTATTCTAAGGTTAGGTCCGGTAAACGAATTAACGCAATAAATGACCTTAAATACGCAATTCATGTGCGCTTTGCGTGGTCGTTAATGTTAACGGCAGCTTCCAAAGCTAAAATGTAGGAATTCGCTCCAAAACCTGCAATTTGCCCAACACAAACCGGCGCAATCAGTGATTTCTTACGGAAGCTTTCGCGTGTATGCACGTTTGAAAGGTGGATCTCGATTGTCGGTACGCCGACCGCCGATATCGCATCCCGTAACGCTACGCTAGTGTGTGTGTAAGCCGCTGCGTTCAAAACAACCACGTCGAACTTGCCCTTTGCCGCCTGAATCCAATTGACCAATTCCCCTTCGAGGTTCGATTGCTTGAATTCGACCTTTGAGCCCACGTTTGTCGCCCTCTTCCGCACTTCAGCTTCTATCTCCGCCAGCGTTTTTCGTCCGTAAATCTCCGGTTCGCGTTGACCTAACAAGTTTAAATTCGGACCGTTAAGAAAAAGTATCTTCATCAAGATGCCGAAGATAGTGCGTCAATCTGGCCTTGTCGATTCGAATTCCACCCCAGTCAGCCATCCAAAAAAAAGGAACGCTGGCCACGCAGTGGCCGGAATATACAAGCCGAACTCCACGAGCCCTTGGAGAGACCATCCGAGCAGACCAATCCACATGCAAAACCGAGTCAGGTCGGCAGTGGATTTACGATACAGAAACGCCAATGATCCGATGATAAAAGTCGAAAAAGAAATGAAACCAATCACGCCAGAATCTGACGCTTGCTCCAGGAAATTATTATGCACAAGCCTGGTCATTTCCGACTCCGGTGCTTTGATCTGTCGGTAGAGAATAGAGAAAGTTCCTGGGCCAGTGCCGACAACCGGGTGGGTCTTGGCAATCTGCCAGGCCGCCTGCCAATAATCGAATCGAGCACTGACGCTGGTTGCGCCCCGGCGAAAGTATTCTGAAAACTTGATGAAAAACCCGGTCAGTCCGGCCAAAAAAACGAACCCAACGATCACGAGCTTGGTTTGTCGGCTAAAAGGGAGCCGGAGCAGTAGAGTCAGGCCGCATGCCAACGTGATCAGCAAACCCGATTTCGATCCCGACCAGTATAGACAGGCGCAACCGGCATAAGCCAGGAGACCCACCAGGACGCCGCGTATAACGTTGTTGAGTGGCCTGGTCATTTCGAAAAGCACTGTCAGCATTACCGGCAGGAAGAGCAGAATTGCGCCGGCAAGGGCGTTGGGATAGACCAGAGTCGAGAATATGCGATCGCTGGCGATGCGCCTTAGATATTCTGTCGGGAGTTCTTGCCAGCCAGGTTGCTGACGAATCATTTCTCGTGTCGATTCCAGTCCTCCGAAATGCTGCCCAAACCCCATCCAAAGGACCCACGCAAATCCCAAAAGAACGAACAACCAAAACCAGTTCAACCGTCGGACGCGACTTAATGCAAACAAACCGAGATAATAGCAGACCACGCAGGCGGCGAAGTGAAAAAGCGTCGCCTGTGTCAGGCGAGGTTCAACAGTCCGGGCGGCGGAAGCGAGTTGCCACAGGAACCAGATCACCGGAAGGACCGACAGCCACCGAGGTGCCGTGGTCTTGAACCGGACCAGCGGTGCTGCGCCCAGCGTCAGAACTGCCAACATCCAGTAACCCCACCCAACCGGCCATGGAGCAAAGACGTATTCCCAAAAACCTTTTGGCGGTTCAACCAGTCGGTCCAGGATGATCGGATTGCCGAATTTCAGAAGCGACAGTCCCAACCATGCGCCCAATAAGCCGGCAAAAACTCCCGGCCACGCCGGCTTGCCTGACCAGTGTTCTGAAAGTCCTGTCGGCATCGGAGAATTGAGCTTATGCCCTGACTAGGCCATTTTTTTGCGTGACGGCTCGAAGTATACTGCAACGCCGCGGATCACGTTCATAGTCTCAGTTTCAACAGGACCACTTCCAACGCGAGGGCTTCTTGAACATTGCTGGCCAGCAGCCGCTGCGTTTGCTCCAGCATTTGGAGATTTTCCAGAGCATCCCTCGAAGAGATTCTCCTGGCCAAAGCCGCAGTTGTATTCGTCAACTTCGCGAATCCCAGCATTCCAGCGGGCAATGCCAGGGTTTTTAGCCAGACATCACGGAACCACCACTGTATCGTGCCAATCAGGTCCATGCGCTGTCTTCGATATTCGGCCTCTACGGCAGCCGACAGTTGTTCTTCCCATTTCTCGCGCAGCGGAGGGTCAACATCCTCATAGCGCTCCAACGGCGAGCATACGGCAAGCGCCTTTTCGATCCCCGCCTTCGTTTGGGCGAGACGTGACATCAGATTTCCGAGCAGGTGGTATCGGCCCAACACACCTTTCGATCCGGTCGCCATCGCGTCGCCGAACTCCGCAAGCCAGGCAAGTTGTGCTTCATCGCAATGTGGCCCGACAGCACCGGCAAAATTCAGCCTCAAACACCGGGACCTGATTGTTTCCAACACCCGTTGGGGTTCCGTTGAAAGAAGAATGAGGACCGACCGGGGCGGCGGTTCCTCCAACGTTTTCAAAAACGCGTTGGCTGCCTGTACGTTCAACCGGTCAGCGCCAACGATCACGGCCACTTTGAACACGGCTTCCGTTGGCTTGAGATGCACTTCTGCCATCAGATCCCGCACCTGGTCGATGGTAACGACGCGCAGCTTCGACTCCGGGCGCGCCCAATGAACGTCGGGATGAAGCATCTCGTCAATGTGCCGGCAGCTTGGGCACCGGTCGCAATTGTCGATGGCACTGCCAGACTCGCTTCTTCGCGGCTGCTCGCAATTCAGGGTCTTGGCCAGCGCCCGAGCCATTGCTTCCAATTCCGCCAGGTCACCGCCGGTAAAAAGATACGCGTGCGCCAACCGGTCCCGCGCGAGGCTTCGTTGCAGCAGTTGAACAACCTGCTGTTGTTCGGGGAAATCAGTGAACGACATGGCGGGGTTATAGTAAACCGTCCGCGCAAAGCCACAAAAAACTGGCGGATTCCGTCAGAGCGGCAGCGCGATGCCGATCGTCGTGCCACGACCGCGACGCGATTTGATCTCGACCCGCCCGCGATGCGCCTCAACGATGCGACGCACGATGGCAAGTCCCAGGCCGGTGCCTTTCCGCTTTGTCGTGTTCAGCACAGAGTCGAACGCCCGTTCGCGCTGTTCCTTCGTCATGCCGTGACCTGTATCCTTGAACTCGACGATGACTCGTGTGGGGCCGGTGTCGGTACCGGCCGGACGAAGAGCGCGGGAGACGATGGTCAGCCTGCCTCCCCGGGGCATGGCCTCGACCGCGTTGAGAATCAGATTCAGGAAGGCTTGTTCGAGTTGCGCCGCGTCCGCCATCGCTGGCGGCAGATTCGGCTCGAGTCGGTGGAGTAGCCGAATGTGTTGTTGTGTGAGTTTGTGCCTCGTCAACAAACCAAGCTCCTCAATCAACTCGTTCAAATTCACCGGCATGGGCTCTGGCTCCGCCGTCCGGGCAAAATCGAGGATATGTTCCACGATTCTGTTCAGGTGTTCCATTTTTTCGCCCATGATGGCGGCGTCCTTCGCGCGCGGGTCGCCTCGCGGGAATTTCAAATCCAATGAGTGATAGAGCATTTTCATCACCGTGAGCGGGTTGCGGATTTCGTGGGCGACTTCAGCCGCCAGCAGGCCGAGCGCGGACAGTTTCTCATTTTGCCGCATCTGTTCCTCGACATCGACGATCCGTTCGTACAGCCGGGCCTTTTCGATGGCGATGGCGGACAAATCCGCCAGCGCGGACAAGATGCGGATTTCCTCGTTGGAAAAGACATGCGGCACACCGGTGTAAACGCTCAATGCGCCGATGGCCTGGCCCCCAAACACCAATGGCACGCCCAACAGCGAAATCAGTCCTTCCCGCCGCGCGATCTCGACGTTTTGATAACGGCTCGAAGTTTGCACGTTCCCAACCTGGAGCGGCTTTTTCCGCCGTACCACAATGCCCAGCAGACTTTCGGCGACGTTGAGCCGTGGTTTGTTGACGTAGCTTGCGCCGGCGCCGCAGCTCGCCCGCAGGTCGAGCCATTCGCCACTGTCATCGAGGAGAAGCAGTGACGCCACTTTGCCCGTCATCAACTGGCAGGCCTGGCGCGTGATTGCCGTGAGCGCGTCGTCCAGGTTCAGCATGGAGTTGATGGTCTGGCCAACATTGACCAGTGACTCGAACAGCCGCGCTTTGAGGCGCAACTGTTCATACAACCAGGTTTTGTGAATCACCTTCGCCGCCTGCGCGGCGAGTTCTTCGAGCAAAGACTGGTCCTCGGCGCCGAACGCATTGAGCCGGTCGGAATCAACGTTGAGTACGCCGCGCAGTTCACCGTTCACTTCGAGGGGCACGGCGAGTTCGGACCGGACATGTTTGCGCACTGGGATATAACGAGGATCCTTCAAGACGTCACCTACGCGGGCCGGCCTGCCGGACCTCGCCACCCAGCCCGTGATCCCTTCACCGAGCCGCAATTTGAGCCGGGAGGCGTTGGGCGGCAGGCCGTGCGAGGCTTCAATTTCAAGAAAGCCGGTTGTCGGATTGAACAGCGCCACCGAGCCGCTGGAGGCGCGCATCAGACGCACGGCTTCCCCCAGGATCAAAGCGAGGGCCTCACGCGGTTCGAGGGTGGAGTGAATGACGTTGCCGACCTGGTGCAGCAGGCTGAGCCGTTCGTAGCGGACTTTTAGTTCGGCCAGTTCGTCGTTCACAACCCGATGTTAAGCACGGCGGCCTGCAACGTAAAATGTCAATCGCGGATCGGAGACTCCGGTTCATCGGACCCGCGCGGTAAGCCAGATTCCGGCCCCGGCAAAAAGCGCATTCGGCAACCAGGCCGCGATCTCGGCCGGCAGTTTCCCGCCCGTGCCGAGGGCCAGACTGAATCGCTGAAGGATGAAATAGGTGAAGCAAATGAAAATGCTGGCAGCGACTCCGGCGAAAACATTGCGCCGGCCCGAGGGTGCGCCAAACGGAATGGCAATTAATACCACGATCAGGCACGTCCACGGCGCCGCAAGTCGTGCGTGCAGTTGCGTGTCGAGCAACGCGCGATCGGCCGGTCGCAAGCGGGGATGCAGTCGCTTGTAATCGAGAATCTCCTCAATGGAGAGCTGGGGCCTTTTCGCGGCCTTGATGCTGCTGAGCTGGCTGATCTTAATTTCACTTTTGATCTGTTCGGGGGTCTCGGAGAATTCGGCCACCGCCAGCACGTTCGTCTGCTCCCAGACCTTGGGAGAATCGGGCGAAGGGTCGGGAACTGATTCGCGGACGTTGAAGAATGTCCAGACACCGTTGCTCCGGATACCGCGTTCGGCGAGCATCTGGCGGCGCGAGCCGTCGGGCAGCCGCCATTCGACATAGGGCTCGATCATTTCGCCGGTCTCAACGTTATAGGCGCGAATGCGCCAGAAGCGATCATCGCCGTCGTTGCGGAACTTCAAGTCGGGCTGCCACTGCTGATCCCGGGAACCCGCCGGCACGGCGGTGTGCTGCTTGCGGATCCGGTCCGCGCGTTCGGCGCTGTCCGGCAGCCACTCCTCGTTCAGCAGAAACAAGAAGGCGCTGCAGCAAATCCCGACGACCAGGTACGGAACGCAGAGACGCCAGAGACTGACACCGGCAGCGCGCATTGCCGTCAACTCGTGATGTCGCGCGTGATTCGTGAGGGCGTACAGCAGCGCGAGCAACAGCGCGGCGGGCATCACGATTTCCTGGAGCAGTCTAGGCGTGATGACGATGTAATATTCGGCGATCTCCAGCGGCTTGAGCTTGTCCTGCTGAAACGCGCCCAGTTCGGAGAAAAGATCGAAGGCGATCCAGAAGACCAGGAAGCCGCCAAGACAGTAGCCCAGTGGGACGAGCAGTTCGCGCAGAAGGTAGCGGTCGAGGAGACGCATCTGCCGCGAAGGGTAGCCGGGGCGGAAGTTCAAAGCAAGCGACCGCCCGCCCGGAGACGCGGAAGGATAGTTCGCATCGGCGCGCGGGGCACACAATGTGCAGCGACCCTTGCTTTCCGGACGGCAATCAGCAATCGTTCTTTCGATATCGAATCATGTTGAACGAAGAAGTCGTCATTGAAGCGCTGAAGGCCGTGAAGTATCCCGGTTATTCACGGGACATAGTGTCATTCGGGCTCGTGAAACAGGTCGCCGCCGGAAGCGGCGCGGTGAGCGTGATTGTGCAGTTGACGGGTGGAGACGCGGAGATCGCCCGCCAGATCAAGACCGGCTGTGAAGCCGCGATCCGCAAGCTTCCGGATGTGCAGCATGTGTTCGTTGAAGTAAAGCAACCCGCCGGTCAACCGGTTGCAGCCGGCGCCAATGCGTGGTCGGGCCAGAACAAGGTTCCCGGTATTCGTCGCGTCGTCGCCGTGGCCAGCGGCAAGGGCGGCGTCGGCAAGTCCACCCTCTCCGTCAACCTCGCCTGCGCCCTCAAACACCTCGGCGCGGAGGTGGGCTTGCTGGATTGCGACATCTACGGCCCGAGCATCCCGCTTATGATGGGAATCAATCGGAAGCCGACCCTCAGTCCTGAAGAAAAGCTGACACCGCCCGCCAGCCATGGCGTGAAACTGATGAGCATGGGGTTTTTGCTCGAAGGGGATCAGCCGGTCATCTGGCGCGGGCCGATGATCATGAAAACGATCCAGCAGTTTGTCACGCAGGTGGACTGGGGACAGCTGGACTATCTGCTCGTGGATCTGCCGCCCGGCACCGGCGACGCGCAGCTTTCGCTTTGCCAGACCGTGCCGTTGGACGGTGGCGTGATTGTGACCACGCCGCAGGAGGCTTCGCTTGGCGTCGTTCGCAAGGGCATCGCCATGTTTGCAAAGGTGAACGTGCCGATCCTGGGCATCGTCGAGAACATGAGTTACTTCACAACCCCGAACGGGGAACGCGTCGAGATATTCGGCCACGGCGGCGGGCGGGCCGAAGCAGACCGCCAGAATGTTCCGTTCCTTGGCGAAGTTCCAATTTACACCGAAATCCGGGCCGGCGGCGACTGCGGCGTGCCGGTCGTGGTTTCCAGTCCCGCTGCACCTTATGGACAGGCCTTTATCGCGGTTGCGGAGGCCTTGCGTGAGAGGATGGGCTGAAGCCGGGCAAAGACGATGACGTGCCCGCTTTATTTTGGATTGTCAACGCCGCGGGCAATGTTACATTCCGGTGAACTCAGATGGTTTAACCGTTAGGTATGAGCGACAGACCAGACGCCTCGGCCAACGACCTGGTAAAAAACTCGAATCTTTATCGCGAGTTTCAGGCCGAGCGCGAAGAGATTCTGAAACATAAATGGATCGAGTCGGAGAAGGCGGGCTACGACATCGGGTTTGAACGTGCCTTGACGGATTGGATCGTGAAGCATCGCTCCAAGTGGCGCAGATCCCGGCAGCCGCAGCAGCCGCAAACCAACTGACGGGTTGCCGGACGGGATCCTTTAAAGCGGCCCGGTGAGGCCGCAAAGGAAATCATGAGAACAGCGCGCCTGTTACGTCGAACCGGTTCATCAGGAGATGGGCCAGTTCGATTTTTTTATGCCTGACACGACCGTTATTCTCAGCCCCTCCACCATCCAGCGAGCGCTGGCCCGCATCGCTCACGAGATCGCCGAACGCAACGAGGCAAGCGCCGATGTTGTCCTCGTGGGCGTGCAACGCGGGGGAGTGCATCTCGCGCAACGACTGGCCGGTTCCTTGCGCGGCATCTGGGGTCATGCTGTTTCCGTCGGGACGCTGGACGTGGGAATGCATCGCGACGACCTCGGTCGCCAGGCCGCGCCACGGATACATCCCACTGTGATTCCCTTCGACATCACCGGCAAAACCGTGGTGCTCGTGGACGACGTATTGTTCAGCGGGCGCACCACGCGGGCCGCCCTGGACGCGCTTAATGATTTCGGCCGTCCGAAACGCGTCCAACTGGCCGTGCTCGTGGACCGCGGCCATCGCGAGCTGCCCATCAAGGCCGATTTCGTCGGCAAAAATGTGCCCACCTCTTTGAACGAACAGATCACCGTGCGACTGCAGGAAACCGACGGCGAGGACGTCGTCCGCCTGGAAAAGAAATGACCTGGAACCGCAAACATTTGCTCGATATCGAGTCGCTCACTCCGGATGAAATCACCGCGGTGCTGGATACTGCCAGGGCGTTCAAGGCAGTGGGCGAACGCGCCATCAAGAAGGTGCCCGCTTTGCGCGGCAAGACCGTGATCAATCTGTTCATCGAGCCTTCCACACGCACCCGCATCAGCTTTGAACTGGCCGCGCTCCGGTTGACCGCGGACGTCATCAATTTCTCCGCGGAAGCTTCCTCTCTCAAAAAGGGCGAGACGCTCAAGGACACCGCGCGAAACCTCGAAGCGTTGAACGCCGACATCATCATCATCCGGCACAGTGCAACCGGCGCGCCCCATTTTCTTTCCCGATTTCTGAATGCCAGCGTCATCAACGCCGGCGACGGCGCCCACGAGCACCCGACGCAGGCGTTGCTCGACGCGTTCACCATCCGCGAGCGCAAAGGGAGGATCGAAGGGCTGAACGTCACCATTCTTGGAGACATTCTTTACAGCCGGGTCGCCCGCTCCAACATCTGGGCGCTGACCAAACTCGGGGCGAAGGTCACATTGTGCGGCCCCAGCACGCTGGTGCCCCGTGTGTTCGAGCGGATGGGCTGCCGGGTGACCTACGATGTGGACGAGGCCATTGCCGATGCCGACATCATCAACCTCCTGCGCATCCAGCACGAACGCCAGCGCAAGACGATGTTCCCCAGCATCAACGAATACGCCACCCTGTTCGGATTGAACAAAGCCCGTCTCGCGCGGACGAAACCCGACGTCCTCATCATGCATCCCGGGCCGATCAATCGCGGGGTCGAGATCGACAGCGAGATCGCCGATTGCGTGCGTTCGGTAATTCTGGAACAGGTCACCAACGGTCTGGCCGTGCGCATGGCAGTCCTGTTTCTGGTGAACGGCGGCAAAGGCCCCCAGGAAATCGCCGCGTAAGGGCGCGGATCCGCCACTCGAGGATGCGGCGGTAAGCCGTGTTCTCCCTTGCCAGTTCCGGCGGGCTGCCAAACGGCGTCCATCAAATAAAAAAAGCGGCGGTCGAATGACCGCCGCCTGCGAATTGACTTGCCGGGGCTTAGTTCGGGCTTATCTCGTTCCACAAGCCGACCACGTATTGCCCGATCGGGAACCTTCGTCCGATGCTTTCGTCGTAATGGAAGTTGAAGTGACCGTTCATGGTGACCGACTTGGTGACACTCGCGCCCACGAAGTCATAAGTGTTGTTGCCGCCACCACCCAGCGTGAAATCGGCCTCGGGAGCGTAGATGACGCCGGTGAACGCGGCGTTGCCGTTGTAACTTATCGAAGTATTGCTGGGCAGGCCCCAGTAGAGAAATGCCAGGGCATCGGCATTGTTGACGACGCCATTGCCGCCGATCGAAGCGGACGACGCGGCGTTGTAAACCTGCAGACTGGTATTCGTGCTGATTGTAATCTGATCCTGTCCGGTCATGCTGAACGAACCCGAAGGAGAGATATAGACGTTCGCATTGCCCGAACCAACCACGATGATTTTGCCGCTGAAGTTCCCGTTCACGACGTAATTATTGCCGCCCGCCAGGATCAGGTCGTAAGTGGAACCAACGAGCGGAGGCCACTTGCCACCGGATGGAGTGCTGTAGCCGCCAGAGACCCACGGCGGCGTCTGTACGTCCGTGATATCCACGTTGGAATCGTCTGCAGTATAGCCCGGCTCGACGCCCGTGTTGCCCGAACTTTTCCAGCTCAAGTCGCCGACGGAACCGTTGGCGCCGATTGAAACGCTGCCGTTGGGTCCCGTATGAACGTGACCCAGGATGTCCGCGTTGCCCACGTTGACCGAATTGACGAGACCCTGGTTGGTCGCCACGTCGCCGTTCGCTTTGTGTTTGGAAGAATCGTATTTTCCATTCGTACTATAGTTCGGATCCTGTGAGTCAAAACTGTCCGTGGCGATATTGTTGCCCTTAAGGTCAATCTGGCCCTTAGCCAGCATTGCATTTCGAGTCGGCGTTTGCCGTTTGGCAAGGACGCGCACCTTGCGCTTGGTCATTTGTAATTCCGGCGTATATGCGGGGACCAGCCCACCCAGAATCATGCCGTACGGCTTGATGTAGTAGGTGGTAAGATTTGGCGGCGTCGGAGAGTAACCGATGCATTCGATGATCGGCGTATCGGGGCCCAGCGGAGGTGGCGGCTTGATCCCGACATCATACATGAGGAAAGAGAGGGTGCTGCTGTTACCCAGTCTGCCCGTTTTGTGATAGAATCCGTCGGCGTTCATGGTCCAAAAACCGGCGGAAAGGTTGGTGGTGCCGTAATAGTAAAGCGCGGTGAGCGCCTCTTCGACGCCCGCCTCGGTCGCGGGTATGGAGGAGTTCCACGCCAGCGAGCGCAAGGTGGATTGGCTTTGGAACGAAACCAGGGTGAGATAGCCGGCGAGCGCCATGCCCACGACGAATGCGACCAGCATGGTCGCCAGCAGCGCGCTGCCCTGGGGGTTGTTGTTGGTTTTGATTTTCATAGTTTTAGAGGTTGCTGAAAGTTTATCTATGGTTTGCGCATGACGACTTTGGCGGACTGCACGCTTTCCGTGTTGACGAGCCGGCCTTTCAGAACGTCGCGCGAGCAAACCCAGGTGAGTTGAATGAGTTTACAAAGTCCGGGCTGGCTGAAATTGTCGAGCGGATACTGGTCATAGGTCCCGCCGATGGGGTTGCGTTGATAGAGGGAGAACTGCATGAAAGTGCAGTTCGTGAGCAACGTGGTGGTTTGGCCGAGATACGACCGCCTCAGAGTCTTCCCGCTCGGATCGTAGGTGTACTGGAGCAGGTTGGTCGTGCCCGTGCTTATGTCCACGAGATGAAAGGTCAAGATGTTGCTGTTGCACGGAGTCGTCAGATCGAGGGCTTGGCGGATGTCAGAAGTCATGGTATCAAGTGCGGTGCGGCTCTTGATGTCCAGGTCCACGTAATTTCCTATCGCGGCAAAGCTGCGGGCACTGAACAGAGACATCGCCATCACCGCCGACAGCACGAGACCGCCGACAGCCGTCGCGATCAGCATCTCGACCAGGGTGAAGCCGCGGCAGCGCGTCTTATTGGTAGATGTAATTGTGCAGTCCATAGTGTGATACAAGTGTCCGCATCTCGCGCTGACGTTGAACGCTCCCCGATTGCCAGGTGAGCTGGAAGATGGCCATTCTCAGATCACTCACATAGGGCCCCGTGACGGTGGACGGCACGTTCGTGAGGGTGTACGTTCCCTGGTAGGTGACTCCCTGGTTGGTCTGGGTGCCTTGCGGATAGAACGTGGCGGTGAAGGTGGCAGGAATGAAGCCGGAGTTGGTGACCTGATCCCACGTGTAAAGCCGGATCGTTTCCATCTTCTCCTGAAGAATCTGGGTCGCGCGCAGGTTCTCCCGCGCCAATTGTATGATCCCGAAGCCCTGAGTCATCCCAAGATAGTAGGTGACAAACGTGACTCCAACGATCATCACGGCCACCAACACCTCCATCAGGGTGAAGGCGTCACGCCGACGATCCGGTCTCTGCTGGCTTGTAATATTCAGTTTCATTTCGAACCTGTTTCGTTCTCAACCCGGGTTTAGCAACCGGCTTGCCGGGTTCGTTCTGAGAAACGACATCCAAGGAATCTGGAGCCGCTCAACATTTTCATTTCAAAAGGATTACGAACGGTGTGCGACGTGCGTTGGTGTCTGAAAACTATAATGGCCCTACTCACTAGGGCCGAATGGATGTGCCGCCCGAAATGTTTGAAATCAGCGGGGCGACTCGGAAATCTCGTCGGGTCCAAAGTTCTCCAACTCGTTGTTTCGGTGGTTGTTAATGACTCTTGTTCAGCATTGGACGCCAGAAGTCGCCGATTCTTTACGCCCGGTTTTACAATCACTGTTCGAACTCGTCCTCCCGAGCCGACAGAATGTCGAAAGGTGCCGTGTCCATGCGGTGTCCGCGCTTGGGACATGTTTCCGGATAAACAGCGTGAACTCCGTCACCAAGATCCCGCGCCGGTGGGATTTCCTCTTTGGTATTCTCTACGGCTGCTGCAACTGGCATCCGGCGCTTCTGCGGCGAGAGCTCGGCCAGTTCAATTGTGGACAGGTTGTCCGCCCTTTTGACAGATTCACGAAATCACGCGTTGAATCCTGCCCGGAAAACCCACAGGGAAAGGGAGAGGAGGTCATCGAAAATCTTGCAGGTCGTGTCAGGTTGACGAATCACGCTTGTGGTCTCGATTTCACGCGTCTAAGTTCAGCGGTGTATGAGTGAGGAAGACCGTACGCCCACGGCGGAACTGAAAAAGATTCTGATTGTCGAGGACGACAAGGTCGCGCTGCACGCCATGGCGCAGATGGTCCAAACCGCCGGTTATACCGTGATCATCGCCGGTGACAGCGGGGAAGCGATCAGGGCGTTTGAATTGGAAAAGCCCGACCTGATGCTCGTGGACATCAATTTGCGGGGCGAGAACGTCGGCCAGCCGATGGACGGGTTGGGATTGATTGATTGGTTGAACTATCGCCACGCCGATCATGTGTTCAAATATATCATCGTTTCGGGTGATGATCCGCGCGCTCACGAAGGGCGTGCGGCTCTCTCCGGGGCTTTTGCGTTTATTCGGAAGCCGATTGATCCGCATTCAGTGCTGGCCGAGATGAAAAAGGCCATCGGAGACCTGCTTGAAGCGGATCCGCCAGGGTCGCCGGCTCAAGAGCAGGGATAAGTTGGAGCGCCCGATTAAAAATGCGCGTTGCATTCGACGCCGGATTGCCATCTGGTTTGCCAAGTTTTCCAGCCTGCTGCGCCGGCTTTCGTGCCGGACCGGGACGATCTATTTTCCCGAATGCTGCACGTAGAAGGCGGCTGCCTGGGAGCGTCGCGTAAGTTGAAGCTTGTCCAGCATGTTGCTGAGGTAGTTCTTGACGGTCTTGTCACTCAAACCAAGCGCCAGTCCGATTTCTTTGTTGGTCTTCCCTTCGGCGACCAGTGCAAGCACGCGGCGCTCCTGCGGTGAAAGAGTGTCGAGCTTGTCCTTTGCGGGTGCGGTGTCAGCGTTCTTGACACGTTCCAGAACACGCCGTGTCACGGCCGGGTCAAGGATGGACTGGCCTGCGGCAACGTTTCGGACGGCGCGCACCAGATTCTCCTCATCGATTTCCTTGAGCAGATAACCGTCTCCGCCCGCATCAATGGATTCCAGCACGATTTCTTCGTCCGCAAAAGACGTGAGAAACAACACGCGCGTCTCAATCTGCGATCGGCGGATTTGCCGGCACGCCTCGAACCCGTTGCCGTCGGGCAGCCGGACATCCATGAGCACCACGTCGGGCAGCAGACGCGCGGTTTCCTGGACTGCGCTCTCCATCGTCCCGGCCTCTCCGACGACCTCGATGCCCGCGTGGCGGCTCAACAACGTGTGTAATCCGAGGCGGACGACCTTGTGATCGTCCACGATCAGCAGGCGGATCGGTCTGGTTTCAGGCGGACTCATAGGGCTGGCGGGGGTCGGGGATTTCGATTGAAACACGTGTGCCCTTGCCGGGCGCGGAAATGATTTCACTGCGGGCGCCGATCTCATTCGCCCGCGCGGTGATGTTCCGCAGTCCGTGCCCGCGGTTTGCGAGTGTTCCCGGCTCAAACCCGGCTCCATCATCGCGGATTTCCAACCGCACGCAGCCGTTTTCCTTTCTCAAGGAAACGACGGTGTTCTTCGCGCAGGCGTGGCGCAAGCTGTTGCTCATCGCTTCCCGCGCAATCTGGACCAGATGCGCGGCTCGACGCCCGTTCAGCGCCTCGGCGGCCTGCGCGTCAATGTCGAGCGAGAACTGCGCGGCGCGCGCCTGGCTCATCGTTTCGATCAGAGACTGCAGGGCGTGTCTGAACTCGCGGCCATTCAAAGCTTCGGGTTCCAGGCCGACGATGAAATCGCGCACGTCACGAATCACGGCGTTCAAATCGGAGATGGACCGGGTCAGCCGCTCCTGCGCCAGAGACGGATCCTGTTGCATCAGGTTGCGGCATTCCTGCAACCCGAGCCCGACGGCATAGATTGATTGGATGATCCCGTCATGCAAATCGCGGCCAAGTCGCACGCGTTCCTCGAGCGAGCTGCGCAGCCGCCCTTCGCTCTCCCGCAGCGCTTCCTCGGCCTGCCGGCGCTCGGTGATGTCCCAGGCGATGCCCTGCGCCCGCGGCGTGCCCGATAATTGTGCCAGCCTCAGATTTATCCTCAGCACGACGCGACGGCCGTCTCTGGCGCGCATCTCCAGCTCGCAATGGGCGGTGCCCGCGCTGTCTTTGAGGCGTTTCAATGCATCGCGAAAAGCATCCTGGTGATCGGGCGCGACCAGTTGCGCGAAGTTCAATCCGGACGCCTCTTGGCGCGAGTAACCGAGGATTTGCTCGCCAGCCTTGTTCAACGAAGTCAGGTTTCCTTCCAGGTCGTGCGTAAAAATGATGTCGTGCGCGTTTTCGAACAATTCGCGGTAGTGTTCCTCCAACGCCGCTTCGCGCCGGCGGATCGATTCCGTCTGGCGCCGGACATTCCGCCGGATGATGCCCACCCAGATGATCCCCACGAGGACGAACGCCACGAGCAGAAACAGCGACCAGAACAATTCGGTGAGCTGCGGCACCACCGGAGGCTCGACCGAATCCGCCCGTGTCACGGTGGACGCGGAAATAAAAGAGAATGCCCCGGAGACAACAACCGCGACCGGTCCGCACCGCCACCAACGCCGGCCCGGTCCGCCGGGACCGGGCACCGCGAGTTTGTTGCCCGCCATGTGTCCGTTTCTCACGTCGGGGTCACAAGCGTTGTGCCAGCTCCGCCTGGCTGGCTGCCAAAACTTCCTTGTGCAGTGAATTGCCATGCGCATCCATCGTCACCACGGCGGGAAAATCCGCGACTTCAAATTCCCAGATGGCTTCGGGCGAGCCGAACTTATCGAGGAGATAAACGTTGCGGACTTTTTTGATGCACTCGGCAAGCACCTGCGCCGCGCCGCCGACCGCGTGAAGGTAAACGCAGCCGGACTCCTTGCACGCAGCGAGCGTCTTGTCGCCCATGCCGCCTTTGCCAATCACGCCGCGAATGCCGAATTTCTTGATGATCTCCCCCTGGTACGGCTCCTCGCGAATCGAGGTCGTCGGTCCGGCGGCAGTGACCTTCCAGTCGCCCCGTTCGTCCTTCAGCACCACGGGCCCGCAGTGATACAGGATGCCGTCGCGCAAATTGACGCCCGGCGGCAACTGCCCGCCTTCATGCAAATACTTATGCACTGCATCGCGACCGGTGAACACGATGCCTGAGATGGTGACTTCATCACCGACTTTCAGCGCGCGAATTTTGGATTCCGTGAACGGTGCGCTTAGTTGAATCATAGATTTTCAATAGACCCACTTCCCTATTTTCCCCTCCGCATCCAGCGTCACCCCCTGCCGCCGGTACGCCCAGCACATGTAGCTCACGCTCACGAAAAACGACGCGGGCAGACGATTGATCGCACAGATTTTTACGCCGAGCAAAGTCGTCTTGCCGCCGAAACCCATCGGGCCGATGCCCAGTTCGTTCGCCGTTTTCAAAACGTCCTGCTCGAGGGCGTCGAGCTCGGGAACCGGATTGCGGTCGGGGATCAACCGCAGAAACTGCCGTTTGGAGAATTCGTAGCCCGTGGCACGGTCGCCGCCAATGCATACGCCGAGAATGCCCGGCCCGCAGCCTTTGCCCTGCGCCTGAAGCACGGCGTCGAGAATCACCTTGCGGCAGCCGTCGAGGTCGCGGTTTGCCTTGAGCTTCTCGTTCGGCAACGAGTATTGCGCGCCGACGTTTTCGCAGCCGCCGCCCTTGAGCACGAGCCGTACGTGGATTTCGTCCAAATGATGCTGATGGAAATGCAACGTTGGCGAGCCGGGACCGACGTTCGTGCCGTCATTGATGCCGGTGAGCGAATCCACCGAGTTCTGGCGCAGGTAACCGAGCTTCGTTGCTTTCTTTACCGCCAGACACGCCGCGTCCTCGAAAGCGATCTGGTTCATCCCGACGGGGCATTCGACATAGAATAAAATACTGCCGGTGTCCTGGCAGATCGGCTGGGATTTCTGTTTTGCCAGCGCGATGTTGCGGTCAATGATCTTCATCGCCGACTCGGCGATGGTCCCCTGTTTCTCCCGTTCGAGGGAATTGATGATCGCTTTATGCACGTCATCGGGGATCTCGGCGGAGGTGCGGCGGATCAGCTCGACCAGTGAATCCTGGAGTGCGTTCATGCCAGTCCCACCGTAAGGTTTGCTGTCGCGAGTGTCAACGCGTGGCCGCTCGCGGCCCGTCGTTGAACGTCTCATCGCCGAACAACCAGGACGTATTTCAACTGATGGAACGGATCACCCGGAAGGCGAACCGGGCGGCAATACGGGCGACGTTCATTGCGAGCCGCGGCGCCTGACGTTTCGTTGTCGCTTCGGTCGCAAGGTGACCGCGCCAGCCCAGCCCCAGCCGATCACTCAATCTTCACCCGATAAAACCGGGCCTTGGAAGCGAAGAAAGGCTCGAAAATGTTATATGGACCGAGGAAGGTTCCAACGTGCGTCGGCAGGTCGAACCAGTCCGTCATATCTGCCGAAGCCTGGATGGTGTATTGCACGGAATCCAAACCGTTGATCTGTAGATTCAATTCTCCACCGGCGG
>Ga0134126_10001460_pt1 | contig 30107 bp, 34 predicted proteins | sample KB31752_FD_96881 | JGI IMG/M metagenome (GOLD analysis project Ga0134126, IMG submission 96881) | Terrestrial soil microbial communities with excess Nitrogen fertilizer from Kellogg Biological Station, Michigan, USA - KB3-175-2 | ecosystem: Environmental > Terrestrial > Soil > Unclassified ... | reverse complement strand
ATTCGTTTATGCTGCTGGCCTCACTTAAATCCTCTCCAAGGGAGAGGACTTTAACACTCGGTGTCTTTTAGAACCGTCTCCATTGGAGAGGCCAGGGTGAGGCGAAAGCAGGTTAAATAGTATTTACATCTACACGGGTGGCAATATTGCTGAAATAAACGTCTTCCAGGCTCGGCGCGGCGGGTTCAAAGCCGTTGCCCGGTGGCGTGTCCTGCAATATCCTGATGTGCAGCTTGCTGGCTTTTAATTGGGTGGAGATCACTTTAAAATCATCCTGGTAATGCCCGAGCTCGGGCTTGGTTATCGACTTGGTGTATATTTTGCCTTCCATTTCGCTTACGGCGGTATCCGGTTCCCCTGCGTACAATACCTCGCCCTGGCAGATAATGGCAAAGTTGGAGCAAAGCGTACTCACGTCTTCCACAATATGGGTTGATAGAATTACGATGGTATTTTCGCCGAGCTGGCTCAGCAGGTTATAAAAACGGTTCCTTTCGGCAGGATCGAGGCCGGCGGTCGGTTCATCAACGATGATCAGCTTGGGGTCGCCGATCAGGGCCTGGGCAATGCCAAAGCGTTGTTTCATCCCACCTGAATACGTGCCCAAATGTTTCTTTTTATCCCTCGAAAGATTGACATTATCGAGCAAGGAGTTTACCAGGTCCTTTCTTTCCGATTTGTTGCCTATCCCTTTCAGTTGCGCAATATGATCAAGCATCCGCTCGGCCGATATTTTTGGATAAACGCCAAATTCCTGCGGCAGGTAGCCTAATAGCTGGCGCACTTCGGTTTTGTTTTTGAGCACGTCGAGGCCGTCTAAAAAAACAGAGCCCGAGTCGGCTTCCTGCAATGTCGCGATGGTACGCATCAGGGATGATTTGCCCGCGCCATTAGGCCCAAGCAAGCCAAACATGCCGTTATTCAAGGTTAAGGATACATCTTTTATAGCCTGTACGCCGTTCGGGTAGGTTTTGGACAGGGAGTTGATGGTTAATTTCATTTTTGTTTGGATTTTGAACTGTTGATTAAATTTTGTGCTTTGCCGGTCACTATAAGTTTGGCGCTATCGGCTAAATGGTAATTAAGGTCACCGATAAGGGCATTGGCCAGTAATAGTTTGCTGTTATTTAAAATATTGAGTTTTGCCGAGCGGAATTGATTGTCCGCCAGGATGGTTAGTTTCGAACCGCTTTTCGGGCTTTGCCCTGTAGTTGCTTTGAGTATACCGATATTATTATTTGACATTACTACCTTGCTGCCGTAATCCTGGTTAATGGCCAGGCTGTCCTGGCTAAACCCTTCGATCAAGACCCCGCGCATTCTCCATTCTTCCCGTACAATAGTATCGGTTACCTGTTTATTGTTCGAGCGGTAGGTGGCGTCGGCATTAAGTTCAGATAGTTTTGGGCATGAAATTACAACGATATATGGGTTCAGATCGGAATAGTAATTATATTCAAAAACTGCGTTGATTTGTAATCGCCTGCCATTTTGCTTAATAAAAGTATAACTCAAGGCATTTGGATCGACCCTAACGCTGAAAGGGCCCTGTATAAATTTTACATTTGTCGCAGTCGACGAAACGATATCCACCGTGTCAAAGTTTTTAAATTTAAGGCTTGTGAAGTTATGGTAAGGATCGCGGTAGGCGCCTGATTCATAAGCGGCCTTAAGCAGGTAATCATACCAAACGAGCGATACGACAACCAAAAGCAGCGCCACGATTATCAATTTATTGCTTGTCTTCATCCTTTTTTTCTGATTTGTAATTGTCCTTTTTAAATTGTTCGTACCAATCCCGCATGTCATCAAATTCAATATCCAGAAGGTATATATTCCTGAACAGGCCCTGCATATCCTGCTGAATGAAACGCTCCCGGCGGTGTGCTTTTATTTTATCATAACCATCAGGCGCAACGTATAAACCGACGCCCCTTTTATTATAGATCACGCCCTGGTTTTGCAGAAATTCGTACGAACGCATCACTGTATTGGGATTCACTTCCAGTTCAACGGCAAGGTCGCGAACGGAAGGTATCTTTTGTTCCGCAGGCCATTTACCCAATAAAATGCAATCGCTTACAAAAGCGGCGATCTGCAGGTAAATAGCCTCGTTATCTCTGAACTCCATTTTATAATTTGTTATTTAAACCTGCTTTTCTTTTAGGCGATAGTACGCTGCCAGCCAAATTATCACAGCCAAAACTGTAAGCAGGCATAGTAAAAAAGAATCTTCCTGCTGCGTAATATTAATGTCGATATCCCGTCCGTCGTTCATAACCCTCAGGTCGCCAAAGATCACTGTTGGCGCTACATTCTTGCTCAATATTTGCGAAAGGATAAACTGATTTATCAAAGTGAAGATTGCCAGGGAAATAAAAAAGACAAAAGCGGTTTTAATAAAATGCAGCTTATCAAAAAAAATAGCGCCAAAAAAAGCAACCGAGTGTAAAAAAGCATATAATAAATACATCTCGATCAGCGGCCTCCGGAAAACGTTGATGATTTCTGCAGGATGGCCCGGGAAATGCTTAATATTTATTGCGAAATATGCAATAAGGTAAAAGGCGACAGAATAAACTATTACAAACAACAGGTAGGAGTATAACCAGGCGACCAGGTATTTTTCAAACTGCGATGCGGGTAATGTTAACGACGCAACAGCCTTTTTTTTGTCGCCCAGATCGGCAAATATCGTACTGGTAAATATTGTTCCTGACAACAATAAAAACGAAACGAAAACTCCCGATTGGAAGCCCGTGTCGATCGGGACGTCCATCATATATAAAAAAAAGCCGCCGCCAACCAGCATTACTGCAACCAGCACTGTTAATGACATCAGGTAGCTTTTATAGTGCTCGATCGTATGTTTTATAAAAAGCCGTGTAAACCTGTTTATATTAAATAAATCATTCATTGGGCGAAGGGCTTAATATTTTTAAAAGGGATTTGTTGCCTGCGATGATGCCATTGAATAGCAATTCAAGATCAACCTTACTGTATTTTCCTGTTGTATTTCGAACAATGGCATTCTTGCCGCGAATGCTTTCTTCTTCATATATTACCGGGAGGTCCGCCGTATTGGCAAATAAGCCAAACGTTAACTTTTCCGCTACTTCGTCCATTTGCCGGTTAACAACAATTTCCTGGTCGTTTAAAACAAGCAGCGTGTCGATCAGGCTGTCGAGGTCCCTTACCTGGTGGGTCGAGATCACAATGCAGCGGTTTTCTGTCAGCACCGATGCGATAAGTTTACGGAACTGCACCTTCGAAGGAATATCCAGCCCGTTTGTAGGCTCATCCATTATCAGCAGGTTAGTGTTAGTGGCCAGCCCGAATGCGATCATCGCTTTTTTTTGCTGCCCGTAGGATTGCTTGTCCATTTTGCCGCCGAGATCAACCTCAAGCATTTTCAGGTAATGATAAAAATCTTCCTGGCTGAAGTTTGGGTAAAACCCCGCGGTATTAGCAACAAATTGAACGGGCGTGAGCGAAGGCACAAAAAGTTCTTCAGCTATAAAATAAATATCCCGCAGCACGCCAACCGGGCGTTTAGAAACATTTATGCCATTATATAAACAGTTCCCTTTTTTTGGGAATGCAAGGCCGGTCATGTTTTTTAACAAAGTTGATTTACCGGCGCCATTCTTCCCGAGCAGCCCGTATATGTGCCCCGTGTTTAATGCCAGGCTCAGGTCTTTAAAAAGCAGCGGTTTGTTCCTGTACCCAAAATCCAGGTGATTAATCTCTATCATGCACTTATAGTGTATTAGTATAGTAGTACACTGCAAATGTAAATACATTTACTTGTAATCCAAATTTTTTTATTTTATGTTTTTAGAGTTTTAATATGAATTAAACATGAACAAAATGTAACCTGGCGAGTTGTTATTAACGAAAAAGTAATTTACATTTATTGTTCTGTTAACGTATTTTTGAAAGCATGCCTAAGCACAATTTACCCACATATGCCATTGTTGAGCTGCTGATGAGGTTGGAGCAGCATAATAAATCTATAGGCGACTACAAAAACCATAGCATATACGACGAAGGCGTTATGGTTAAAACCACATGCGGTATCATTCGCTTTCCTCAAAAACTGATCATGCAACAATTTGAAAACCCCGATTCCGTGAGCGATCATGCATTGATCGAGACTGCATCATCATTTAAGCCGGTCTAGTAAATACCGTCATATTTCCGGGTTTTTTGATTTGCGGCTAAAGTAAACACCTCTGCTCTTTGAGTGACTTTGTGTCAACTCGTACAGTTTCGCTTAAAACATCTGCTATTTTGGTTTTAAGTATAAAATGGCGATTTGGAATGTTTATGGCCTCCAATGTGGGTACTGTTGTTTTTTAGAAAATTTCCTGATGATACGAAACAAAGCTATTTTTAACTCTCAATTGCAAGCTGCCCTGCTTTAAGGTTGTCACTAATTATATGAAATCATACACTTTTATTCACAGGTAATCATACACAAAATGCCTTTTTTCAACAGGATATCCGAATCATGATGAATAGCCAGCCTCCGGTATAGGTTCCGTTATCATACTATTCCCTGACATATCATAATATGTACAAGCCATACCCCGTGTATCCACAACCCACTTTTCAACGCCGGCATCCGCTACCAGACTGCAGAAAGTTATAAAATCACTTTTACCCTGCTGGTGTTCGGCGATGATCTGCCTGACAACGGCTGGTGACGGCTGTGCCGAAATTATTTTTTCCGCGTAGATCGGATCGCTGCTGATCCGGAAACCGTTCGCACCATGATAGACGGTCCGCCCGTCCTTGACCATAAAATCATAATGCAATAACCCCAGTGACTTAATATTCTGTACATAAGCTGGAAAATCTGCGCCACTTTTGACTTTGGCGTGTGCCGCCTTAATTTGTTGTAATGTGAACATCTTATTTAAAATTTAATGCTCAAAAGTAGGCTGCTGGCATCACCTGTAATTGTAAAAATCCGTTTATTTCAAACGCTTCAGGTATTGCTCCGGGGTGAGGGATGCGAATTTTTTAAAGTCCTTTATAAAATGCGCCTGGTCATAAAATGCGGAAAGATAGGCGCCATAGGCTTCCTGCCCGTTCTCCATAGCGTAAAGCACATGCCGCGCCCGTACGATAGTTGCAAATTTCTTGGGTGAGGCGCCTACTTCCCTCCGGAAACGTTTTTCCAATGGACTGGCGCTGGTATTTAGCAGTGACGCCAGTTCCTGTATACGGATGGTTCCTTTTGATTCGTTGATATATTGTATTGCCCGGTTAACCAACAGATCCGCCGGCCGCTGCTGTAAATGACCGATGAGAAAACCTTCCACCAGGCCAATACGGGCGGCGTCGCCATCAGCGAGCACCAGTTGTTCTTCAAGGTCAGCCAGTAAGTGACGTTCAAAAAAATGTTCAAGCGAAAGGCTCTCGCCAAACAACTCGTGCAGCGGCGTTTTTAAGAATCTTGCGGCGCCGTTCTCCCTGAACACCACCAGGACAGAGCCGATACTGGCCGTATTTTGAAAAGTTCGGTAAGTGTCCCTTAAACCCGTAATGCCCATGGTTGCCAGCGCCTTTGGGTTATTTCCTTCCAGGTAAGCTAACCTGCCCTTGTATTGAAAGCCAATGACCAGGGCGGTATCCGGCAATACAGTGTAAGCGGTCGCGTCCTCGTTTTCTGAGATGACCAAATGCTTTACGTAAGGAAGCAATTCGGCTGAGGGTAAATAAACCTGGAACCGCATGATTAAAATTAAGGTTTATGACGCGAACTGTATGATGGTGTATGAATAAAGTTTATGATAAGCTGCCAATTCTAATAAAAGTTTTTCTCTTTTAAAATATTGTATTTTTAGTATAGTACTATTTAACGGTCTATCCGACTACTGGTCGAAATAATTATTAACCCAATATGAAAAAGATATTTATTACAGCAGCAATTTTTTTAGTTTGTTTTCAAACTATTGCTTACTGCCAGGCGGGCGCCGATGTCACTGCTGGCGCTATTTCAAAATTGAAGACCTTATTAACCGATCATATTGCCGAGAAGGCCTTTTTGCAATTTGACAGGCCGTATCCTTATTATGTAGCCGGCGATGTGGTTTATTTTAAGGCCTATGTTACCATGGGCGAGCGGCATGAACCTTCGACGATCAGCGGGGTTTTACATGTTGATCTGATTGACAAAAATGATGCTTTGCTGAAATCGATCTCTCTTCAATTGATAAACGGGACCGGATGGGGCGATTTTGCCCTTCCTGATACCCTGCAAAAAGGGGCTTACCGTATAAGGGCCTATACCCAATGGATGCGCAATGATAAAAAACCTTACTTTTTCGACCAGTTTATTTCAGTGAGTTCGGTAAATAATGTCGACAGGGTTGCCGAAAACACAACGCAGGGATTAAAACCGGAATTGCAATTTTTCCCCGAGGGCGGTAACCTCGTCATAGATGTCCCTTCAAAGGTAGCTTTTAAGGCCGTGGGGACAAATGGGATGGGGATAAATGTAACGGGCGTAGTAGTTGATAACGACCATAAAGAGGTTGCAAAAATTAATTCGGCGCATTTGGGTATGGGTACGTTTAATTTTATCCCCGAGGATGGCAAGACCTATAAGGCGATGGTTACGTTTGGCGACGGGTCTCAATACAGCGTTAATCTGCCAGCAGCTGAGTCCAAAGGCTTGGCCCTGTTCGTAAACACCGACGATCCGTCAAAGGTGTCGATAGAAATACGGGCTAACCGCGCTTATTATAAAGAAAATACAAATAAGCCATTAAATCTCCTGGTATATTATGCAGGCACATTAAAACGGTACACACCAAAGCTTGAAAGCGAGGTGCTTGGCCTTGATATACCCGCAAACACGCTTCCGACCGGCATAATACAAGTGACATTATTGTCCGGAACCGGCGAGCCATTGAACGAGCGACTGGCTTTTGTTCAAAATCCCGACTTGCTGAATCTTTCTGTAACCGCAAATAAACAATCTTTCGCCCCCCGCGAAAACGTACAGCTGAATTTTAACGCGAAAGACAAAAACGGGATGCCTGTAACCGGCTCTTTTTCTGTATCGGTGGTTGATGAAAGTAAAATTTCAGTTGATGAAACTGCCGAAAATTCTATCCTGTCGTACTTTTTGTTAAGCTCGGATTTAAAAGGCTATATTGAAAAACCCAATTTTTATTTTACCAACATAAATAAAGAAACGCGTGCTGATCTTGATATGCTGATGCTGACCCAGGGTTACAGGCGTTTTACATGGAAGCAGTTGGAAAGCGACAATACCGCAGCAACAGCGAATGCATACACCCCCGAAAATGGGATTGATATTTCAGGCACATTAAAAACAAAATCAGGAGAGCCGATAGCAAACTGCGTAATTACTCTGATCCCGCAAGCGGGGGGAGGTGTGCAGATAGACACCACAAATAGCGAGGGCAAATTCAGGTTTGCAAACGTGTCGGCCACAAAGTCAGTTTTGAAAGTGATATCTCCGGTGGGTAAAAAAGGCTTGCTGGTTTTCGATAAACCAGTGATGGAACCGGCTATTGAATCGCGTAACCCGGCCGAGGCAAAATTCGATGCAAATGCCGATATACTCGCATCATTGCAGAGTAGCCAGAAACAAGGTATCATTACAGCCAGCAACGAGCCTGCAAACCAACTGAAACCTGTTAATGTTGTGGGTAAGAAAGATAATTACAGGTCTTCGAATTTAGGCGGTGCGGGGCACGCCGACCAGGTCGTTTTAGGCGATGCGGTTAAAAACGCAACTTCCCTTTCATTCGGATTGAACGGTTTACTGCGTGGAGTGATATTTAGTTCAGGAGGTATACCGGCACTAAACACCGGGATGAGCATTTCTGCCGGTGGCCAGGGGATTGAACCGATGCTTGTAGTTATCGATGGCACCAATGTGGGCATTGGCCAAAGTGTGGATATTGTAAACCCGGGCTCTGTTGAAGCGGTTGAGGTTTTAAAGGGGGCTAACGCAGCAATTTATGGTTCCCAGGGCGGACAAGGGGTTATAGTGATCACTACAAAGCAAGGCGGCGGCCGTGAACAGGTGGTAAGTACAGAAATGTCGCCCGGTATTTTTGCAATAGAGCCCAAAGGTTTTTACAAAGCACGCGAATTTTATTCGCCGGTATACACTGCACAAAACGCAGGCGGATCGAGTGACCAGCGTACAACTATATTCTGGAAACCGGACGTTTCTACCGATACAGGTGGTAATGCATCCTTTAATTTTTTCAACGCCGACGGTAAAGGAACCTATAGGGTGGAAGTAGAAGGTTTTGACTCCAAAGGCAATTTAGGCATGCAGGTATTCAGGTATAAGGTTGAGTAGGCAGATATTCTGTATATAGAACCTGGCAGAAACCAAAGCTGTGAGTCCATAAAGGCCTTGCAGCTTTTTTGTGTTTGAGTAGTTGAAATGCAGGTAAAAAATATTTTCGGTTTTTATAGTACTGTGATGCCCATCATCCGACTATCTTCATGCTTGTATTGTCTGTCATTCCTCAAATCAGGATGCAGCAGTTAACCATACGGAAATTATGCCATGAACCGAACCTTTTTTACAATGACATTTACTGCTATAGCAATATTTTATTGCTCTTTTGCCTGCGGCCAGGGTAATGACAATGCTCCGAACAGCATTGTTGCTAAACTGACGGGCTTTTTAGAGAACCATCCGGCCGAAAAAGCGTATCTCCAATTTGACAAGCCTTATTATGCGGCCGGCGATACTATTTACTTTAAAGCTTATGTTACTGCAGGCGAACAACATAAGCTAAGCAATATAAGCGGAGTTTTACATGTGGATCTGATCAACGCAAAAAACAAGATCGATCAGTCACTAAATCTTCAGCTTGATACAGGCATTGCCTGGGGCGATTTCGCATTGCCTGATTCGCTCCCTACTGCCAATTACCGGGTAAGGGCGTATACCCGGTGGATGCGTAATGAAGATGAAACAGCTTTTTTTAGCAAAGTTATCCCGGTTTTGTCAGAAAAGACCGCAAGGATACCCGAGAGCCTTATGAAGCAAACCGGACAAGCATCAAACCTGAAACCTGATGTACAGTTTTTTCCCGAAGGAGGCGCCCTTGTTTCCGGCATTGCTTCAAAAGTGGCATTTAAGGCCTTGGGAGCGAACGGATCGGGCGTTCAGATTAAAGGAACAGTAGTTGACAATGATGGCAACAAAATAATTTCATTTGAATCAATAAACCGGGGAATGGGGTATTTTTATCTCAATCCGCAGCAAGGAAAAACCTATAGAGCAAACGTAGCCTATAGCAACGGCGCAAGGGACAGTATTGGGCTGCCAAAAGCTGAACAAAGCGGGCTCACTTTATCCATTGATAATGATTCGCTGCCAAAAGCTTCGGTAAAAATTGAAGCCAACGGCCCCTATTACCTTGAAAACCGCGGTAAAGATTATACCCTTGTAATTTACTCAGGAGGGACTACAGCCAGGGTTGGCTTTAAGCTGGATAGTGCGGTAATTAAACTGGACGTCCTAAAAAGAAAACTGCACACCGGCGTAGCAACGGTAACTATTTTCTCGCCGGAAAATGAGCCATTGTGCGAACGCTTACTGTTTATACAAAATTACGACCGGCTAAGCCTAAACGTTAGCAGTGATAAAAGTGGCTATTTAAAAAGGGAACGTGTAAACGTCAGGCTTAGCGCTATCAATCGAAAAGGCAGTCCGGCAGAGGGACATTTTTCCGCATCGGTAATTGATGAGCGCAAAGTGCCGGAAACCGGGAATAATAGTGATAATATCTTAACTTACTTCGTGCTTTCGTCAGATTTGAAAGGCTGCATCGAGCAGCCGGATTATTATTTTGCGGATACAGGTATGACTGTAAGGACTAACCTGGACATATTAATGCTTACACAAGGTTACAGAAGATTTACCTGGAAACGGGTATTGGATACGGCCAGGCGATCTTTAGCCTATCAACCGGAAAAGGGGATAGAAATAGCAGGCCAGGTGAAAAGCCTGTTTGGTAAACCTATAGCAAATGGTGCTGTTACACTTATTTCCGAATATAAAGGCCCGGTGTTTACCAGTAAAACGGACGATAAGGGCATGTTTCACTTTTCAAATCTTGTTTTTGCCGACACAGCTCATTTTGTATTAAGCGCGGTAAATGCAAAGAACAAAAACTCGACTAAGATCATTTATTTTGATCAAAAAGATAGCGGGCCTGCCGTGGCCGGGAAGCGGTCCCCGGTAATATCTATTGTTCCTGACACAGCCATAGCCTCATTCGTCAATAATGATAAACTGCAGCAGGCAGAGCTGGTAAAATATGGGCATATTAAAGGAATAATGCTCAGGGAAGTAAAAATAAAGGATAAAAAGCAGGATAACCAATACCGTACGCAAAGCTTCGCCGGTGCCGGCCATGCCGACCAGGTAATGCACGCGGATGAAATAGAACGGGTTCAGGGCCCGCTTATTACAAGCCTGGACGGAAGATTGCGGGGGGTAACTTTCATAGGGCATGGGCTTGCGAGAAGACCTTATAAAATGCTTCTAATCATTGACGGAGCTGAACTCCCTCCGGACGAAATTAATAGCCTAAGTGCAGCGGATGTTGAAACGGTAGAGGTGCTAAAATATGCCAGCGCCAGCATATATGGTGTGCAAGGGGCGGGTGGGGTTTTGGTTATTACCACTAAGCAGGGCAGGGGCCGCGAGCCGAAAGACATTGCGTCCGTAGGTGTTTTGCCCATTTCCCCGGTTGGTTTTTATAAAGCGCGTGAATTTTATTCACCTAAATATGATAATCCAAACCTCATCGCCAAACAGCGGGATCTGCGGTCAACCGTCTACTGGAAACCTGAAATAAAAACCGATAAAGACGGCAATGCCTCATTTGAATATTACAATGCTGATGGCGCCGGAACTTATAAGATTGTTGTTGAAGGCATTGATAATAATGGCAATATTGGCAGGCAGGTGTACCGTTATAAGGTTGAATAATATGAAGCCGCTATCCATTATCCAATTGATATTGATTGCCGGGTGCTGGCGCCCGGCAGCGTATGGACAAGGCAATAGCGTATCGAAAAATGTTATCAGCAAACTAACAACGTTTTCAGCGAACCACCTGTCCGAAAAAGCATACCTTCAATTTGACAAACCTAACTACGCAGCCGGCGACACTATTTATTTCAAAGCCTATGTAACCGAAGGAGAACAGCACAGGTTAAGCGGCCTTAGCGGTGTATTGCATGTGGATTTGATCAATACAAAAAACAAGATCGATCAATCGATAAAACTGCAACTCGATAGCGGCGTTGCCTGGGGCGATTTTGCTTTGCCCGACTCGCTGCCAAAGGGGAACTATAGCGTACGGGCGTATACCCGGTGGATGCGTAATGATGACCAGCCCGGCTTCTTCGATAAAATAATCCATTGGATCAATTAACCCTGCAAGGGTTCCCGAAAGCATCATAAAACAGCCTGCACAACCGGCAGGGCTAAAACCTGATGTGCAGTTTTTCCCCGAGGGCGGCAGCCTCGTAACAGGTATAAGGTCGAAAGTGGCGTTCAAGGCTACCGGAATAAACGGGCTTGGTATTAATGTTAGCGGAAAGGTGGTCGACAATGAAGGCAATGAAATTGTTTCATTTGCTTCGGCAAACCTGGGAATGGGTTATTTTTATCTCAATCCCGCCGCGGGAAAAACCTACAAAGCGGCTGTAATTTACCCGAATGGCATGAATGACATGATCGATCTGCCAAAACCGGAACCAGGCGGCATAGTACTAAGTATCGACAACGATTCAGTTCCCAAAGCAACAATCAAAATAGAAGCGAACAATGAGTACTATAAAAATAACCGGGGCAAAGATTATACCCGTGTAATTTGTTCGGGCGCGTTAGTTACCACCGTAAACTGCAGGCTTGACAGCTCGATAATAGCGCTTGATATTTTAAAACGAAAACTGCATACCGGCATAGCAACAGTTACGCTTTTCTCGCCCGGTAATGAACCTTTGGACGAACGGCTTATCTTCATCCAAAATTACGACCGGCTTAATCTCAATGTAAACAGCAATAAAAACAGTTACCGAAAAAGAGAAAAGGTAAACATCAGGCTCAATGCCATTAACAGGAAAGGAGAGCCTGCCGAAGGCCATTTTTCGGTTTCAGTTATTGATGAAAACAAGGTGTCCGATAGCGAAAATAACGGGGACAATATTCTAAGCTACTTTTTGCTGACGTCCGACCTTAAAGGCTATGTTGAGCAATCCGGAAATTATTTTGCCGACACCTCCGCGGCAACAAGGCGTAATCTCGACATACTAATGCTTACACAAGGATATAGGAGATTTTCATGGAAACAGGTATTAGATGATCATCAGCGGCCATTAGCCTATCAGCCCGAAAAGGGAATTGAAATAGCCGGGCAGGTAACAAGCCTTTTTAATAAACCTATAGCAAACGGTACTGTTACACTTATTCCAGCATACAAGGGCCCTGTTTTTAGCGCCACAACAGATGATAACGGCGTGTTCAGATTCTCGGATCTTATTTTTACCGATACGGCCCATTTTGTATTAAGCGCGGTAAATGCAAAAAACAAAAACTCAACTAAGATTATTTATTTTGGTGATGGAAAGGATAAACCGGGAATAATCCCGAATAACAGGCAAACGCTCCTGCAGGTTTCAAATACCGCGATGGCCACGTACCTCGACAACGATAAAACTCAGCATGATGCTTTTGCAAAATTCACTATGCCAACAGGAAAAATGTTGAATGAGGTACAAATAAAAGAAAAAGAAATACCCAGGCGAAGGTCGCAAAGCTACGTGGCTGAATTTGCGGCCGATCAGGTGATTCGCGGTAAGGATATACCTTATGGCGGACCGTTTGCAGTACGGCTTTCAGGTTTGCTGCGAGGCGCTCACATTTATCCGCTTCCGGGGAATAGGTTTTCAATTATTAACAATATCACCAGGGCCCCAATGGCCACAATAATAGACGGCGCGCCTGGTGATATCAATGACCTGAGTACAAACGACATCGATCGAATTGACATTCTGCGGCCGCCAAATTCTTATATTTATGGGTCGGGGGGAGGCAATGGAGTTTTGGTAGTGACTACTAAGCCGCGCACCATGGAAGCCGGTGACATGGTATCGATAGGTGTTTTGCCTATTTCGCCGGTTGGTTTTTACAAAGTCCGTGAATTTTATTCGCCAAAATATGAAAACCCGCATTTAACCACTAAACAGCGGGACCTGCGCTCAACTATATACTGGAAACCTGAAATAAAAACCGATAAAGACGGCAATGCCTCATTTGAGTATTATAATGCTGATGGCGCCGGAACTTATAAGATTGTTGTCGAAGGTATCGATAAAGACGGAAATATTGGAAGGCAGGTTTACCGTTATAAGGTTGAGTAGCGCTTAGGCATTACTTATCTATTTAGTTACTAAATAGACATGATCCAGTGTCTTGTACCTGGTTGTTCTGTTTATAAAAGCAGGCAGGATATTTTCCTTCGGATAGTTTATGAATGAACGGATGACCCTAAAGTGCGCATGATTTTGCGTCAGTTGATCCATCGATTGCTGGTTAACATAAAAAACAGGGACACCTTCGGGTTTAAAGTTGTCGAATTGCTCTATTGGGATAAGGTCAACCGGCCGCTTGCAATAAAACTGGAAAAGATTGTTTTCTGCATTCAGCACATAAAGATGAAATTTGTCAAAAGGTTTTTGGTTAACGTATTCCGCAGCGGCTATTTGTCCCTTGTAAGCGACAATTTCCCTGCTAAAAACCGTGACGATATAAAACCCGGCAAACAATGCGGCGGCGCAAATTAAAAAGAACGCCCTTCTGGCTGCTTCCTTAATTTTAATTGCGATCAAAATAACAAGGGCGCCAAACAGCGCTATATCAAAAATAAACGGGAGGCTATTTGCTGGTTTTAGAAATATATTTATCACAATCACTGCGACCGGCAACAGTATCACAAAGGCCCATTACGTTATCAATCTGAATTTTGTTCCAAAGCGGCTTAACTGGCCAACACAAACCGGCGCCGTTACAATTGCAAACAGCGGGAATACGGCGTTGGTATAAAACGGCAGCTGAAAGCGCGACAATGAAAAAAGCAGCAGTAGCAATAAACCGCCGCTCAAAGCATAATACTCAGTGAGCTTTTTGTTTTGCCATATTGCCTTTATGTTTTTAAAAACAGCATAAAAAAATAACAGGCACCATGGCGCGAATGCCCAAAGCAGTGTATGCAGGTAAAAAAAGATGCTTCCGGACGTTTTTCGGATGATCGGCCCGTTATTTGTAAACCGGCCAAACTGGCTGTCCCACAAAAACCATCTAATGCCCGATACCTGCTGCCTTCCAAAAACGGTCTTTTCGGGATGCAAGTCAAACTGAACGTATAAGGCGTAAAATTCGGGCAGGGTGAAAATAACCGTCAGCACGAGCAACCAGAGCCATTTTAGCCGGAAAAGGTTTCTTAACTTTTTCTGAAACAGCAAGTGCCCAAGCAGCCCACCATAAATGGCGGTGATAACAAATATGCCCTTTGTCATAACAGCAAACGCCGTGAGCAACGCCGCTAATAGCAAGTCGGCAAACGAGAAGCGCTCTTCGAGCCGGGCGATATGATAAATACTTCCGGTAATCAGCCCCATTAAATAAGGTTCGGCCCTTACGTCGGTATTTGACAAAATAGCATTCTCTGCCGTCATCAAAATCAGGACGGCTATCGCCGCAACTTCCCAACCATAATATTTACGGGTAAAAAGGTAAGTATAAACCAGGCTTATCACAAAAAACAATAAAGCTGGCAAACGGTAGGCCCATACACTGATGCCAAAGAGTTTAAAGCTTACAAAAATTGCCCAAAAAGGGAAGTGCGGTTTATCAAGCCAATCGCGGTTATAGGTAAAAAGCTGTAAAAACTCATGTTTATAAATAAGGTTTTTGGCAATCGAGGCGTAAAGGCCGGGGTCGTCAGTAAAGAACCCCGTATTTATGCCTGCAAAATTTACAGCCAGCGCCAATACAAATAACACGAAGTAAAATAACTTATTTGTACCGTTCATCTGACAAGGGCCTTCAATTTAGGGAACAATTGAGGCAAATATAAACTTATGCGTTTAAATATCTTCACAAATCGCCGCCCGGGCATTGGTCAAAAGACACAAAAAAACCTCATGCCACGGTGGACATGAGGCCCAAATCACAACAATTGTTTAACCTTACGGTCAATTCCTAATTGCAATATGATCTTGTCTACTAAAAACGAAAAGTTTGTTGATTTGTTTTAGCTGTCAGAAACATTAGTCGGATAAAAACTATTGTAAACAAATTGTAACGAAATCTATAAAATCAATGTCTAACAAAAAAATTCCTTATTTCAGTTTATCTTTATACACTAAAATTATAACCAAAAAACAGCATTATGAAAACATTATTCCAAGCAAAGGCGCTGGCATTTTTTTTATGCGCCCTTTTAGTGTCATCAGTGGCAGTGGCCCAAAAATCTGCAAAGCCGATACCCAGCCCGCGCGACAGTGTGAGCGGAAAAGTAGCCGGCGCAAATATTAAAATCTGGTATGGCAGCCCATCGGTAAAAGGCCGTACAATATTTGGTGGACTTGAGCCCTGGGGTAAAGTGTATAGGGCCGGCGCCAATGAAGCCACACAATTTACTACCGACAAGGATATCAAAGTTGAAGGAAAAACGCTTCCGGCTGGCAAATACGCTTTTTTCGTTATCCCAATGGAAAAAGGTCAATGGACAGTTATTTTTAACAAGACTGCCGTGCAATGGGGGGCTTTCAAATATGACCAAAAGCAAGATCAACTGCGTGTAATGGTGACACCAAAAACAATACCAAACCAGGAAAGAATGGTTTATAAAATTACTAAAAACGGTTTTAGCATGAACTGGGCTACTACAAGTGTCCCCGTTTCAATAAAATAAAAAAACACAGTTATTCCTTTCTATTACAACCTTGATGCCCCCCGGCTTATCCCCGGGGGGCATTTTTAATTATTTTGCATTGGCTGCTAAACAGATATTATTTTACGGGGTTTGAATTAGAGCTATCTTTACAAACCTATGTTATTAACGAAGTCCATAAAAAAGACAATAAGAATAAGGATTATTACTATCGCCTCGCTCGCTGTCGCTATTTTTTTACTGACTGTTTTGGCGGATCATCCGCAATTGGTTGAGCGGTATTATTCCGAAGGCTTTTATCCTTTTGTATGCCACATACTTCACCCCGTTTTTAACATTTTCCCTTTCAGTGTTGGCGATGTGCTCTACATTTCAGCTATCGGTTACCTTGTTTATGCTTTTTTTAGGCTAATAAAATTACTCTTTAAAAAGGAGTTGAAACGTGCGGGTATTTTTTTAATGGGGATAACGATCGGCGTGCAAATCAGTATCCTTATGTTTTACCTGTTTTGGGGGATGAATTATTTCAGGCTGTCGGCGGGCCAGCGGCTCAATCTCCGCGATACCAATTATACTACGGCCGGCCTGAAGGCAGTCACTGCCATGCTGATCGATAGTGCAAACGCTTGCCGCGAACGGGTAACTCCTGCAGACCTTTCGCAAACCAACGGAGCTATATATCAAACAGCTATCAACGCCATTAAAAAGCTATCCGCCGATTCTGCTAACTTTCGCACGTACTACCCGGATGTTAAATCGTCGCTTTTAACAATGCTGCTTAATTACATCGGCACCTCGGGTTATTTTGATCCGTTTACAGGCGAAGCACAGATCAATTACCAGATGCCTGTTTTCAACAGGCCTGTTATCGCCTGTCACGAAATGTCGCACCAGGTCGGTATCGGCGCCGAAGACGAGGCTGATTTTGCTGGCTTCCTGGCCGGGACCGGCTCACACGACAGGTTGCTGCGTTATTCTGCTTACCACCTGGCAGTTGACGAGTTTATGCACGCGCTCCGCAACCGGGATAGCACCTAATAATGAATTAAAGCTGCGGGTCTCTGCTGTAGTCCGTAATGATTTCAAAGCCGAACGGGCATATTGGCTTCACTTCCAAAACAAAGCCGACATATTAAGCAGTATTTTTTACGACCACTTTCTTAAAGCCAACAACCAGCCGCAGGGCCTCGAAACTTACAATCGCATGGTGTTACTGATAATGGCGCTTTACCGGCAAAAAGTCCATTAGCTGGTTTCGCTATCGGCGAGATTAGTCCAATTTTTTTTCATAGCAGTAAAATCGCAGGTTAGGCCTGAAACCGAGGTCAATTTCCCCGGCAAATTCATAACCTAATTTTGGGAAAAGCCGCTGAGTAGCCTTATTTAAAGTGTTGGTATCGATGCGCAGCAAGTTAATCCCCCGGCTTATTGCTTCGTTTTCAGCTTGTACCAGCAATGCTGCCGCGATGCCCCGGCCACGGTATTCAGGGCTAACGGCCAGGCGATGGGTAACTATTGCAGTTTCGGTAATATCCCAGCCTACATTTGCATATTCAGGCTCCTGGTCGGTAGTAATGGCCGCTACTCCTACGATCTTGCCATCTATTTCAGCCGCCCACAACTGCATTAAAGCAATGTCTTTTTCAAATACCTGCGCATTTGGATAGGTACTATCCCATTGAAAATTACCGCTTGCGTTCATAACGGGCACAACTTTGGATATTAGCTCCATTATAAAAGGGACGTCGGTTAATATGGCGCGGCGAATATGCATATGAAAAAATCGCGGCAAAAATATCTATTTATCGCCCGCATTGTTTAAATTTTTTGGCGGCCTTATCTTATCGGGTGGCCATAATAGCTACGGTTACACGTTTTACAGTAATACTTACGTACGTGCCACCAGGGCAACAAAAATTTGATCAGGAGATTTCGGTGCAGCTTTTTGCTGAACTTGGTCTTACATTTGGGGCATTTTGGAAAGCTCATAAAATTATTTAGGATCATTTAAAACTAAATAATTTTCCTGTTTTAAAAAAACTTAGATGACAGATTTAAAAAAAGTCGAAAAATCCAGGTGTGTAATCCGCTTCAATTAACGCGGTATTTTCGGGATCTGTATTTAAACTGAACAACTATAATCCAGATAAGCAAGGAAATGAGTGTGTAAAAGCCTACATTTTGGGAGAAGCTTCCGGCGCTTAGTTCTTGTAAAATAAAATAAGTAAATTGGTTTAGCATCGTTAATATTTAGACATCAGCATCGTTGAACGGTGTTAAATCACTAAAAGTTTCGTTTAATAAGTTAAAAACGGAAGTTTTCTAATCGTGAATGGAACTTTGGTTTAGTCAGCGCCCCCGGCGGCAGCCTGTTCAAAATAGGCCAGCGCGGTATTGTAGATATCGCCATCTTTACCTTTGACCCATCGCAGCGGAATTGCTATGCGGCTGCCATATTCTGATTCCCATTTCAGATCGATATACATGGTTGCGGCACTGCGGCCGCGTGCAAGGCTAATTTCTTTTATGTCTTCCCAGTTGATGCTTGCGTCCCGGATGTAATCGTTTATACCTTCGCCGTCAAGTTCGAGGGCTATATTTCCTTTTAACGCAGGTATTAATCTCTTGCTTATGATCATCGTCATCATAAACAAGAATCCTATTGAGAAAAACCCGAAAATGATCCAGCCAAACTTGTTACCTGACGCCAGCACATTTGACAGGAGCAATAGCATTAATATGATCATTAAAACAACAGAAGCTATGCTGTACTTAAGGCTGTAAGAATATTGCGTCGTTTCGGGCATGGTGATAAATGTAAGTATTAAGTCGGAAAAGTCCGGGAAGTCCGGAAGTCCGAAAGAAAAATTCGAGACGCTTTATCGATGTTGTTACCATTGCAGATTACACGATCCACATGTGCTCTTCCGCGCCGTCCCTCCTTCATCAGTGATTATGCTTTTTGTGAATATCCTTTACAAGGCAAAGCTTTTTTATGTCCGCTATTTTTATCACGAAGGGGGCATATTTAAGCCGGTTGCCTACCATTTCGGTACTGTTGTCTGAGTGGGCTATTACCTCATCCTCGTTATCCCCGGCAAGCAGGCGCTTGTACATCCGGTAGTCGCCCCACTCGATATAATAAACTTCCCCTGGAAGTATTTTTTTATCATGAATGATCTTTAACGCAACCCAGCAGCCGTTTTCAAGATAAGGGTACATTGAATGGCCCCAAACAGGGAGGGCGAAATCGCAATCCTCGATACCAGGGAAATTCATACGCCCCACCGGCTCTTTATCATTAATGTCATTATAAACTTCCACGCCCGTGGCTGTAGCTGTTATCTCGTACATGGGAATACCATCCGGCAGCCTGGAAGCTGACATGTTTTCAGAATTTATTGTATTTTTTTTACCGGTCAAAAAATCGCTGTATTTTTCTTTAAATATCTTGAATTTCTCAGGATCGATATTTTGCCTGCTCTTGATAATTTCGGTAATAGAACTGGGTGAATTAAAGCCAAGTACTTCGGCAAGCTGCGCGTTTCCGTTGAAAGCCTTGCCTTTAAGCTGGTTATATAAAATAATAAACTCCAGGGTTTCGGACCGGATGGTCTTTATTTTATTCGGTTTTACTATATCGTCCATGACTTTTAAATTATTTAAAGATTTTTCTTGATTATATCAAAGATAATTCTTTATATTTGCTCTGTAATATTTCTCTAAAGTACAACATTTTTTTATAAAACCAAACATGTTCCATAAAGAATATAAAGAAAATTTATGCAAAAGTCTTCAGTCTCCGTAACCATTGCAAACCAATTAATACAGGCAAAAATTATTCACCCTTAAACCCCGGCCGACCGGATTAAAATACTAAACTAAATGCAACTTGTTTTTTCAGCCTTAAACGCTCCTGATAGGGACATTCACCATTCGCCCTCGGCGCAGCCCGGAGAATATGACAACATCGCCGTTTTGCGATACCAGGCTTACCTGGCCGCCTGCAGTAAATATAGCCAGGAGATTAAAGCCATACAAAAGTACATACCTGGCTGGCTGCCCAAATTCCGGTGAAAAAGTACATTGGGACAATCTCGCGGTTTTCAACAGCCAGGCTATCTGAACGCTATTATATCACACTCGTACCAATGAACTAATGAACCAATGAACTAATAAACCAATAAACTATTAAAACGAAAAGATGATAAAAATTAATCAAAAACTAAAAGACAAACTTTGGTGGCTCGTAATCTCGGTTGATTACGACTATAGCCGCATTACCATTGCCGACCACGACCTTAATGATGATATATTATCGCTTTGGCTCGAAGACAAGCATGATTTCAAAAACTCGCTGGACGAATGTTTGCAGGTAGATATCCCGGCAAAGCAATTCGCCAAACTGATTAAGGACCAAAACCTGAACAGTTATGAGGGCAGTAAGATGCATCCCGTTAAGAATTTTGTCTACAAAACACGCATTGAAATAAACGAACCTATTACCTGGTACCTGGATGATGCCACGAACGCGGAACAGCAATGGGCACGCGATGCGATATTAAAACAACTGCTAACCCAGTTGATCGAGACTGAGGCGAGAGGCGATGACGCATGGTAAAATCTCCGGTTATTATGCCAATTGGCATTTTTAACATAACGTATGCGCCTTTATAGTTTGTTATTAGGGCGTGTGGCTCATAAAGCTTTGCCGGTAGTTCCATCCGTCAGCCAGCATTTTTTAAACAAAAGCATTCGCAGTTAAAATTGAATTCATTATGTTACTAAGACATCCCAAAATGTGGGTTACTATCATTCTCCTGGTATTGTTGCTGGGTTGTATGTTTATTATTATTAAACACCATAATAACGCTGATCATGAACTACAACAGAAATTTTTTGATCGTTCCGAAATAAAAGACTCGATCTGATAGACCCAAACTATTCACCGACCAAAAGAAAATCCTTACTTTCGGCTTAACGTTAACGTCTTTATATGAAAAGATTATGTTTTCGCATCGCCATCGCATTAGCTTTCGTTCATCTATGTGCTCCTCAAGCATGGGCTCAGACTGTTCATAAAGGCGGGCGAAAAGCCATAGAAAACTTAAAGGTGAGGCAATTGCTGGTGGTTGTTACCGATAATTGGAACGATTTCCAGGGGAAGTTGTATGCATTCAAACATACCCGCGGCAAATGGACGCTGCAATTTAGCAATACGGTAGTTGTTGGGAGCAATGGGCTTGGCTGGGGCGACGGCATTGTACCTTTTAGTGTAAGTGGGACGCCCGTTAAAAAAGAAGGAGATAAGAAATCGCCGGCGGGCGTTTTTACCATTGGGGCCGCATTCGGATATGCCGACTATAAAGATGCCAAATGGATACGGAATCCTTATATCCGGACTATTGATACGCTAATTTGCGTGGATGACATCCAGTCGGTCGACTACAACAAACTGGTTGATAAAGATACCGCAAAAGCTGACTATCACAGTTTCGAATACATGCACCGCAAGGACAATTATTATAAATGGGGCCTTTTTATCAGGCACAATTCAGACAAGGTTGTACCCGGAGACGGTTCATGCATATTTATGCACATTTGGGAAAATGAGCATGAAGGGACTGTAGGCTGTACAGCAATGAAAGAAGCTGATATGCTTAGAGTATTACACTGGATCAACGCCAAAGATAAGCCGTTACTGGTCCAGATGCCCATTCAGAATTATTGGGATTTAAGGCTGAGGTACAAATTGCCGGCAATAAGTTTTTAACTAAAGCGCTGCTCATTGAAGCTTAATAGCGGGGCTGCATATGGTAGGACCTGCGCCAGCTTGAAAACCCAAATGGATAAAAAATCCATAATGGCATGTGCGATTATAAGTATTTTTATATTGCGGTACCACTGGTAATGAATTGCAAAAATAACGCCGAAGACGCTTGTTTCCACAAAAAAGCTCGCCGGGTGCCGGCGAGCTTTTTTAACTAATCATAGATTAATATTATCAATTATTAGTTACGCGTAAAGCCACCTCTACCGCCGGTGTTAAAACCGGGGCCTTTGTCTTCGGCAACGTTTACAGTTATCCTGCGGCCATAATAACTGGCGCCATTCATACACCTGATCGCTTCCTTTGCCTCGTCGTCATTCATCATTTCAACAAAACCAAAACCTTTACTCTCTTTCGTTTCGCGGTCCTTAATGATCCTGAGCGATTTCACAGGTCCGAAATCACCAAAAACGGCGGTTAACTCGGCTTCTTCCACTTCCAGTGGCAAGCCGGCAATAAATACTTTCATCAATGTTTTTAAATTTATGCAAAGGTAGTCAAAAAAAGGCGCAATACGGCTTTTCAAAAGGCAAAAGCAGAAATCCCACGAACTTTATTACGCGGGGATTACTATAAGCACTGATTTGTTTAGCCGGTTAATCCTGGGCGCCGGCTACCATTTTTCAAGTCCGAGCAATTTTTTCCCAAGGGGGCTAAGCTGCGCCGCTTTATATTTTGTCTGCTCCCAACCACGCGGATCGCCGGGAAACGCGTAGCCCTCAGGCGCCTTCCTGTCTCTCCACGAACTGATACGCCATTGCCGCAGCTCTTCATTGTCTTCCTGCGCGGGCATCATGGCTATATACTGGGCTATGCGCACTTTGCCATTGCTCCTGTTAGGCCTTATCCCGTGCGGCTGCAGGCTGTTGAATATTAAAAGATCGCCAGCCTCCATCTTCACTTTCACCAGTTCGAAACCCGATACGTCGGGCTTAAAGTGGTCGCGGTCCGCCGGCTGTGTCAGTTTCCAGGTATCATATGTTCTGAACAATTCGGGCACGCACTGAAAGCCGCCCATATTTTCATCGGTTTGATCGGCCAGCGCCAGAACTCCCTGAACATTTTGCGGCTTGGTTTCGGGATCATAATCCCAATGGATAAAGCCCTTATATTCAAATCCCGGTCGAATGGGAAAATTCAGATTCGCACGGTCAATAGTGACCCATAGTTTTTCCGTACCCCAGATGTCTACAAATGCTTCGTAAACCTTTTGCACCTGGCGGTTGTCCCACAGGTATTGGTGATTATAAACTTCCACCATGCCAGTATTGGTGAGTTCTTTCATTTGCATTTCGGCGCGCGGCGGCGTATACCATGTTTCGGGATCATGAGGATCTTTTTCTTCAAACTCCCACAGAAAATTAGCAAGGCGCTCCGTCTGCTCTTTGGGTACAACGTTTTTTATTACGATATATCCGTTCTCTGTCCAAAATTTCCAGTCGCCCTCGCTTAAAACCCGCAGGGGTTTGCCATTACTGCGGTCATTCAATTTAATTGTGCTGGTTTTTGCAGTTGAGGGATTGCCGGGTATATCCTTATGGGCATTCCCCGGGGCCGCAGCGGCCATTGTGGTCATTGTTGCAGTTTCTTCTGTTCTCATGTTCTCTTTAGTTGGTTAAACCAAAATTATAGAGAAATCAGTCTAAAAAGTACTCTTTTAATGACCAATAATTGTACTGTATTGATATTTTGTATATCTTTTTCAATAATTTTGGTTAGTGCAGTAAAAATATGGGGAAACTACAAGTCGAAGATATTAGGCCGGATACAGGCAGCTCTTTTAAAATACTGAACCCGAGGTTGAGCACGACGTTTCTGTGGCATCTGCACCCTGAATATGAAATTGTGTACGTGGAGGCTCCCAGCGGGCCGCGCCATGTCGGCAATCACATTTCCAGGTATGATCAGAGCGACCTGGTATTTATCGGCCCCAATATACCTCACCTGAATTTTGATTACGGTGTTCATGCCGATTGCGCACAAATTGTAATACAAATGAAAGAAAACTTTTTGGGCGAGCCTTTTTTCAATAATCCAGAGATAGCAGCCATTAAACAGCTTTTTAAAAAGGCTTGTTATGGTTTATCATTCTATGGTGATGCCAAGCTTAAGGCTGCAGAATCTCTTAAAAAACTGCAGGGATTGAACAGGTTCGATCAATTGCTCAGCCTGCTGCAGATATTTCAGCTTTTGGCTACGACAAACGAAGTTGAGATATTAAACAGCGCACCGGCCGCAAATAAGGCATTTGTAAAGCAACAAAAAAGGATGGATGATATTTATAAGTACGTAAAAGAAAATTACAATTTAAAGCCCGATGTAAACGCCATTGCACAGCAAGCGTGCTTAAGTACCGCTGCATTTTGCCGTTACTTTAAAAAACAGACCAAATTAACTTTCACAGACTTGGTAAATCAATACAGGGTAAACGAGGCAAAGAACCTGTTACTACAGGATAAAACCGTTACCGAAACCTGCTATGCTACCGGCTTTGAACAATTGCCGTACTTTAATAAAATATTTAAGAAGTTAACAGGTGAAAACCCATTGGCATTTAAGAAAAGAAACTTAACATAATTCAGGGAATTTGTTTTTCCGGCGGCCGGCATAATCGGGTTGCGGAAATTGAGTTGTTACTTCAATTTAAGGTCGAAAGTTCCTTCCACCCTATAGTAGGGGGAGCTTGCCTTGTCGTCTTTGGCCAGGAAGGTGACGAAAGTACCTTTAGCAAGTTCGTTATGCTCGTTATACTGTTTAATATTGATGCTGCCGAAATCCTTTCGCCTCGGATATTTGCTTAACGAAAGCTGTAGCGCGGGTTTTTTATCGTCTGCAGTTAACAAAAACTGGCTTCCGGCAATACTCCTGCTTATGTTACTATACACAAAGCCTGATGAACTGATTCCAAAGCTCATGCTATGCTCCTTGTTAATGGCGGTAATACCAAAATAACGTGTATTATCGTCAACATGAACATTTATAAAAGCTATTGAATCTTTTACAGCATCAAAAGTGTAAGTTGAGTCGTTAAATTTAATTTTAAGCGTACCTGAGGCGGCGAGATAATTACCGGGCGCTGAGAAAATGGCGCTATCTGCAGCTACGCTGGTTTTTGAAGCGTCAGGCTCTTTCACAGCAGGATCCTTTTGGCAGGATGTTGTTACTGCCAGTAAAGAAATTGCACATGAAATTAAGAGGTTAGTAAACCTTTTGCCGCGCATATTTAAATTATTAATTAAATCTACAAAACTATTAACGAATATAAGTCGCTCAAGGTTGTCCGATATGCTATTTTAATTAACATTTTAACATATTTTAACTTTTCTTTGGAATGGATGGATATTAAATGGTTTAACCGGAATTATTTGTGCCGGTTATTAGCGGTTAACAACTCGGAAAATTATTTGTGCAAAAAAGATTTGGCCATTTTTTACTAAAATAATTTGCATTTTAAACAGATAATCCGTACCTTTACATCTGCAGTATGCCAATTGGCATTTTAAACATAACTACCAAATGCCTTTCCCTGACTTTTTGAACGCTGATGAACTGTTGCCCAGGGTGGACGCTTACTTTCATTATATTGAAGGCGAATTTCATTTAGAAGAGAATCTTGTAAAAGGCGGCAAAGGCGACAATGCCATGCAAAAAACATGGGACCGTGAGCCTGAGCCACCCACCATTGCCGGACTGGCGTTTTTCCTGGGGTTTAACAGCCGGCAAGATTTTGATGAATATATTGAGCATGGGCCGTTTGCGCCGGTGCTAAAGCGGGCCCGCCTGCGTATTGAAGCCATCTATGAAAAAAAGTTGCATCAGCAATCGTCGACAGGGGCAATGTTTTTGCTAAAAAGCCTGGGTTGGACAGAAAAGCCGGGCGCCCAAAGCAATAGTACAAAAGCTGTAAGTACTTTAAAAGTAGAAATCGTTGAAACGGGCCCGGCTCCAGCCGACAACGAACGGGCTGTTATTTTATAAATAACTTATTTTACATAAGTAAAATCGTCTATCTCTGTGTCTGTGACCGACGGGTCATTCGGATCGGAAACCCTTGATACAATATGTATTGACATATTTTTTGTCGTAAGATTTGTTATAGTTTCCGGTGTGCCCGTAGGCAGGCTGCTTGTATACTGAACTAATTTGCTTCCGCTAACCGTATATGAAAATTCGCTAAGGCTCGGACCGGACTGGTTGGTTTGGGACATGTATCCAGAGCCATCGCTATAAAATTCGATAAAGTCGGCATTGGTGAAGTTTGTTTTGGTGAATGTGGCTATTTGTCCGCCGGAGTTGTTATATAATACAGACGCCTGTTTGGTTACGAACCATTTTCCAACAATAGTTATCCCGCCGGAAGGGTCGCTGTTGTCTTTTTTACAGGAAAATAAACAGCAAAAAAGAAAAAAACTTACTAACAAGCACTTATACTTCATGTCCGCTAATCTTTATCAGGTTAAATGTACTACTAGTTTTGCCAATTATGCAAGTTTTTTCGCCACAGGATTAAAGAATTAAATCGAACCATCGGAATATTAAGTTGTCCGTTATAATAGTTCTCAGGCATCGGGACGACGCTAACGCACTAATTTGTCATACCACGCATAATGAGCGATCAAAAAGCTACAATACTCTTCAAACAAAACTACGCGGCGAAGGCGCAAATTGTCATCAACCAGGGGGGTACAAGTTCCGGGAAGACCTATTCGATCCAGCAGGTGTTATTTTGCATGGCCTGCGAGGCCGAAAAACAAGTGATCACGGTCGTCGGACAAGATATGCCGAACCTCAAAGCCGGCGCTTTGCGTGACGCGCTAAACATTTGTTCTTCATCGGCAACGCTGCAGGCTATGGTTAAACGCTATAACAAGACCGACAGGATATTTGAGTTCCACAACGGTTCAATCATCGAATTTAAAAGCTATGGCGATGCCCAGGACGCGAAGTCGGGAAAGAGGGATTACTTGTTTGTGAACGAAGCAGATGGTATTGATTGGAATGTGTACAGCGAACTGGCCCTGCGTACGCGAAAAAAAATATTCATCGATTATAACCCTACCGCCGAGTTCTGGGCCCACGATAATCTGATTGGAAAGCCGGGCGTTGAGCTGATTATATCCGATTACCGGCACAATCCGTTTTTGCCGGAGCAGACAAAAAAAAACATAGAAGCCCTAAAAAGCACAGACATAGAACGTTGGCGGGTTTACGCTCGCGGCCTAACGGGTAAAATAGCCGGGCTTGTTTTAAATAACTGGCACCTGTGCGAAAAAATACCTGAACATATAACACCGTTTGCCGCCGGCCTGGATTTCGGTTTTGCTAACGACGAAACAGGCTTCATTTTAGTTTATAAGCAGAACGGAGAGCTTTGGATCGATGAAATATTATATGAAAGGGGCCTAACCAATCCTGACATTGCGGCCCGCCTGGCTGCTGCGGGGATAAGTAAACAGACGGAAATTATAGCCGACAGCGCTGAACCAAAATCCATCGAAGAACTAAGGCGGCTCGGCTGGCGTGTGACGGCGGCAAAAAAAGGGCGCGATAGTGTTAAAAATTCCATTGATATATTGAAACGTTACCGGCTAAACATTACCAGGAACAGTGTCAACCTGCGTATCGAATTAGCCAGGTATAAATGGAAAACCGACTCTTCAGGAAAAAGCTTGAACGAACCAACAGATTCCTGGAATCACCTGATAGATCCCTTGCGTTACGTAGCGCTAAACAAATTAAAAATAAACCACATAAAAAAGCCGGTCAGCAGGTTGCCGTACAATAGCTCTAAGACATACGACTTTGCCGAGACATATTTACTTAAATAGGATCAAACAAAATTGCAAACATAAAACCGATGAAATTTAGCCTGTATGATAGAAAAAACACTAAAAACAACAACTGGTAAAATTAAAATAAAAATACCCGCCGGGCTAAGCGAAGTTACCCTGGGGCAGATGATGGAATTGCAGGAAAAACCGGATATGAAAGACCTGGAAGCAATCAGCATTTTATCAGGCGTGCCCTTGGAGGAATTGCAAAACGTATGCAATGTCGAGGGCTTTTCGGTGTTCGGTGATGCCGTATTGTCATTGTCGCACGAGGTAAAACACCTTTATGACAGCGATGATATACCCAAAAAAATTACGTTCGCCTGCGGTGATAAAAGCCTAACAGTAAATGTAATCCATAACCTGTCGGTAGAGCCTGCCGGTGCATTTATGGCGGCAAGGGACCTCATTGCCGAAGAAATAAATGAACACATACAACGTTACGGAAAAGATGATTGGGAGTTGTACTTTAACCCATCATTAAAAACATGTTGCCAGGTGCTCGCCCATTATTTCTTTTGCCGTGTTACCGGAAGAAAGTATAATGAATATGAAGTGGAAGAATTTATTGATGAGATAAAAAAACTGAGGGTAACGGAGGCGCTGCCCATTGCCAAACATTTTTTTTACTGTTATCCGGACTTATCGACACGGAAAACAAGCTTCTTGCATCGACTGCTTCGATCCTGGAAAAAAAAGCGGGAATACAATCTTTCGAAAAGTTTAAATATGTCAACACGGTAAATTCCCTCGCCGCCGGCGATATCACAAAATGGGCGGAAATACTGGCTATGCCTTACGAGCGGGTGTTAACCAAGCTTTTGCTAAATAAAACCGAAGCCGAATATCAGAAACGGTATGGTGAGTTATTACAGACCCAACACTGAGTTGCGAAGCCGGAAAATCTGCAAGCCGATCAACTAATCTCTAATTAACTAATCCCTAATCTCCACAATATGCCCATACGTAACCAAATTGAAGCTGTAGTACAAACATTAAGCGGAACGCCAACGTTTGTGTATGGCACGGTGAATGAGCTGACCGGCTTGCGAGTGAATTACAGGCTGATGCGCTTTTTAAAAACACGCTTGGCCAGTATGAAAATGCGGTAAACGGGTTAGTGAAAGTACCGCTTACCCAAAATCAATTTGATGCCCTGGTTTCATTTACCTATAACGAAGGAACCGGCGCGCTGAAGGAATCAACACTTTTGGCAAGGCTCAACGAAAAAAACTACCACGAAGCGGCAGCCCAATTTTTAGCCTGGGATAAGATCACTGATCCCAAAACGGGCAAAAAAGTAATTTGGAACACCCTGGTGCAGCGCCGTAGACAAGAAAGCAGATTATTCCTTTCGCCCGACAGTACGCACATTAATACCTAAAATGAGATGACCGCTATTGAACACCGCGAGCTAAAAGGCATAACCATAAAAAATTTTGTCCTGACTATCGTTAGTACAGCAAGTATAGTCGCTTCCGTCATGACGACATATTTTAACCTCAGAAGCGATATCCTGGATATCCGGTCTTCGCAGCAGGCCGAGGCAAAAATAAATAACCTTCGCCTCAAGGTGCTCGAAGACCAGGTAGCCCTGCTGCAAAAGGAGGTTGACGAAATTAAATTTTCGACCGGAAGCAATATGCCGGCAGTACATACCACATCGCCCTCAGGGCCCGCTTATCCGGCCTATTGAGTTTAACAAAATAACTAACAGCTATAGTTCTGTGGCTTAAGTACAGAAGAGAGTTGTGCCCGGAACGAGATTCGAACTCGTACATCCTTACGAATGCCACCCCCTCAAGATGGTGCGTCTACCAATTTCGCCACCCGGGCTTTTTGAAGTACAAAGTCTTAAGTCTAAAGTTCTAAGTCATCTTTTATCCGACTTGAGACTTTTGACTTAAGACTTTAGACTTAAAATGGATGTGCCCGAAGAGAGACTCGAACTCTCAAGAGACAATTCTCAACGGCTTCTGAGACCGCAACGTTTACCAATTTCGCCATCCGGGCATTGTTATAGATTTGAGATGTTAGATATCAGATTTGAGAGAAAAGCCCTCTCATGCCTCATATCTCACATCTAAACCGGCTGCAAATATAAACGTTTCGTGCAAAATGCGGGTTAATAAATGTAAAAAACAGTTTGGGTTGTATTATGATGGCTTAAAAGCTAATTTAGGGCGAACAATTTGATCTCCTATCGCCGATAAAATGAAAAACTCCATCATAATTTATATCAACCTTTTGCTAGCTCTTTTATTTTCTTCTTTCATATCCAACGCACAGCAAATCACACTTTTGCAGCAGGGCAAACCCACCAGCATCCGCGGGTTATCGGTAGTAGACGATAGCATTGCCTGGATCAGCGGCAGCAAAGGCTATATTGCCGTTACCCATGATGGCGGCAAAAATTGGGATTGGCAGCAAGTAAAAGGATTTGAAAAAGCAGAGTTCAGGGAT
>Ga0134126_10001458_pt1 | contig 30142 bp, 21 predicted proteins | sample KB31752_FD_96881 | JGI IMG/M metagenome (GOLD analysis project Ga0134126, IMG submission 96881) | Terrestrial soil microbial communities with excess Nitrogen fertilizer from Kellogg Biological Station, Michigan, USA - KB3-175-2 | ecosystem: Environmental > Terrestrial > Soil > Unclassified ... | reverse complement strand
GTAATAGGCTGTCACCCACTTGTCCGCTGCCTGCGCGGAATTTGCAGCAAGCAAAATGATTGCCGCAACAATCAAAAAAAAGTTCTTCACAGTGCACTCCTAACTTCGTGCGTGGACTTCCAGCGGTAAAATCCGCAACCACGACGAACAGTTCCGTCCGATAGAGGGGACGGAAACAAATACGGCTAGTGCCCCCTTGAATAGGGGGCAGGATTTTTTGCGAAGTGGCTGCCAAGGCGAAAAAATTCCTTCAATGAATCAGCTTCCTCGATTTGACAGCATCGGTACGCGCGCTCAGATGTTCAGAAGTAATAACTTGAGCTTCGCGTCCAGCGGAGGATCCTGAGGAAAATTTTCACGCAAGAAGATCGAAAACAATCGCCCGAAGGTCGCATGTGCGACGGGACCAATGCACTCCATGATGCGGGGGGACGGTTGAACCCGTATGTGAGGAAGGTCACACAAAATCAATTGAGTACCGGTATAGTTAACGTCCACTCTCAATGTGACCCACCAAAGGGGAAGAAGTTGTGGGTCCCACTCTTTTTGTGGTCCCGCTTATAGAGTCCCGGGGGAGCCCTGGCCTTGGTGCCGGCGAAGCAGTGTGCAGCGATCACGAGCCTGGCGTGGCGCCACGGCTGCACACAATGTATTCAAGATAATTCCTGTCTTGAACCCGTGTCAACGTCACGACATTCAGGTACGCACTTGATTAGCGGAGCGAAATCACCTGAGTGAAACTTATAAGGTCTGATCCCCATTTAGTTGTACGTGCCGAAGGCGAAGCGGGATTCGCCGAAGGACTTGAGTTCGCTGGAGACGAACACCGTTTTGCCATGCGCGAAAGCGGGCTGCCACGCAGACCAGCGTGATGACAACTCGTTCATTTAGATGAAATGAGAATGCCCGAACGCGCATGTCCGTTCCAGTTCGACTAATATCTTGTGCATGCGGCTCCTGGTGGTTGAGGACGAGCACGATATCCAGTCCTTCCTGCAGCAGGCACTTTTTGAGGCCGGATACGCCGTGGACCTCGCTCGGGATGGGAAAACTGCAGAAGGGCTTGCCAAGGGCAACGCTTATGACATTCTGATTGTCGATCTGGGGCTGCCCGACCAGGACGGCATAAACCTCATCACGCGTTTGCGACAGATCGGCGTGCATGCGCCGGTGCTTATCCTTTCGGCGAGGCGGTCCGTCGATGATCGTGTGCGCGGGCTCGAACAGGGAGGTGACGATTACCTGACGAAGCCGTTTGCCCTCGCCGAGCTACTCGCACGATTACGGAATCTGTTGAAACGCAACGCGCCGCAGGGTAGCGAGTTGACGAGACTGCGCGTGCAGGATCTGGAATTGGATTTGCTGCGGCGCGAAGCCACGCGATCCGGCCAGCCGCTGCAACTTACTCCGCAGGAATTCGTGCTGCTCGAATACCTGTGCCGCAATGCCGGCCGGGTGGTCACGCGGTCCATGATCCTCGACAAGGTGTGGGGCATGCGCATTCAGCCCGACACAAACGTGGTGGACGTCCACATCTACCGGCTTCGGGGCAAGGTGGACGGCAATGGGCAGTGGCCCTTGATTCGGACTTTGCGGGGAGTAGGCTATGTCCTCCAGGACAGGTAAGCCGGCGCTTCGCAGCGCGGCCTGGCGCATTTCGTTGTGGGCCACCCTGGCATTCACGTGCGGAACTATCGTGGTGTTCATTTTTCTCGATCGCTTTGTGGCCAGCGATATCCAGCGCCGAAGTGATGCCTGGCTCAGCGGGGAAGTAGGAGTGCTGGGCGATGTAGCCGAACGCACCCCCAATGATGCGCTTTATAACCGCGTGGTGGGCGAAGTAGCCGAGCTGGCCTCCCGCGAAGTGCCCAACAGAACGGTTTCGCGCGAAGCCTCGAATGACTCGGTATTCTTCATCCAGACCGGGAGCGACGGCGCCCTCAAATTGTGGGTGGGCGATGGCGACGGGCAGGCGCACCTGCAGGCCATCCAGGCGCACACGTTTGATGTCAGCAGACCATTGAGCATCCGCGTGCGCGGGTATGCCATTCCATTTCGCGTTGCCACTGATACGGTAAACGACGGTGGCCGCGTATACCTCGGACTTTCGGAGCGAGATCAGCGGCGCGTGGTATTCAATCTGCGCATGCGCTTCTTTGCACTGTGGCTTTCGCTGGTGTTGCTGGGGTTCGCAATCGTTTTCTTCACATCGCGGCGCACTCTGAGCCATGTAAGGAACATCGCGGAAGCGGCATCGCACATCGGCGAGTCAGATTTGAAGATGCGGGTGCCCACAACGCGCGGCAACGATGAAATCGCCCAGTTAGCGCTGACCCTGAATCGCATGCTTGACCGCATCGAAAACAGCGTGCACCAGCTACACACGATTACGGATTCGCTCGCGCACGATTTGCGCAGCCCGCTCACCGCCATCCGCGGCAAACTGGAGACTTCACTCGCGGTGCGCGAAGCAGATCAGGCTGAGCCAATTGTCTCAGCTATCGAAGAGCTTGACCGCCTGACGGACTTCCTCAACAAGTCCCTGGATGTGGCCGAGGCCAAGGCCGATGCACTTCGATTGCACCGCAGCACCATCGATTTGAATGAACTACTGCATGCCATGATCGATCTCTACGAGCCTTCGATGAACGACAGGGGCATTGATATCCGACTGCACAGCGACGGGCCCATTCACATCGTGGGCGATGAAGGACTGATCCACCGTATGGTGGCCAATTTGTTTGATAACGAGCTGAAACATCTCCCTCCGGGCTGCACCGTAAGCGTGAGCCTTGAGCAGGCAGACGACGTGGTTCGGTTGATATTGCGAGATAACGGAACCGGCTTTGATCCCGACGTACGCGCGCAGTTGTTTACCAAGCCTGTGAAAGGAAGGCACTCCTCCGGCCATGGGCTCGGCCTCGCGTTTGTAGACGCCGTCGTGCGCGCGCATGCAGGCGCCATCACTGCCGAGAACAATGAAGATGGAGGTGCGAAAGTGGTTCTATCGATTCCGCTGGCGCCTCGCCAGTCCGCCCGCGCCCAAACCGCACATGCAGGTTGATCGACCCCATGGGACCTCAGTTGATAGCTCGAACCCTGCCCTCTCCGACTCACGCCGCGCGGGCGGCAGTTGCACATCGACATGAACGTGGTTGCCGAACTCGCCGGGGTCAATACGTTCCTCGCAATCGTTTCGCTCGAGCGCTGGGTCCGAGAATCCATAGGCCAGGACTGCACAGTCAATGGCACCCGCCGGCAATCTTCTCAGGGAATCGTGTTCTCTGTTCCACCCGACAATACCGAATTCCGCCGCATGCCCTTTCAGAGTGCACACATTGGACGGTATGATCCCGCCATGCGGTGATATTCAAATGTGCTCTCGCGAAATTTGAATCGCTAACGAGACATGATTGTGCAGGGAAGTTGTTTAAATCGACACATTCGGCACTGCAAATTGAATGGGGCGGGAATAAGTGCAAGGAAATTGGGCTAGAACCTGCGGCCTCGCGGTTCTTCCACTCTATATTCTCGCCACCCTGGCCATCGGATGGGTGTCGCGCCGTCGCGCTGGCCGGGCGAACGACTTCCTGAATGCCAGTCGGTCGCTCCCCATCTGGATCGTCGCCGCGGCCTTTCTATCAGCCAATTGCGGAGCCCTGGAGATCGTCGGCTTGAGCGCGGTGGCCGCGCAATACGGGGCCGCCGCATTCCATTTCTACTGGATCGGCGCAATCCCGGGCCTGGTCTTTCTCTCCGGGGTAATCATCCCTGTGTACATGCGCAGCGGAGTGAAAAGCCTTCCCGAGTATCTGCAACTGCGCTTTGACAGCCGCGTGCGCCTGGCCAATGCATCCCTCGTGCTGGCCACTGGAACGGCGCTGTCCGGTATCGGCCTTTACGCCATGGCAGAAGTGCTTGAGGTAGTCTTCGGCTGGCCGTTTTCCGGTGGCGCGCTTCTCGCCGCAGCGGTCGTGCTGATGTATGTGTTGCTCGGAGGGCTGCGCGCCACCATCTACAACGAGGTCTTTCAACTTGCGGTGATCGTCGCGGGATTGCTGCCGCTCGTTTTCCTCAAAACCAGCGTGTTCCACAGTTCGGGCTCGCGCGCCGGTGCCCATTGGCATTTGTGGTCCCATATTCCCACCCTCTCGCCGCATGCGCCGCTGGATCGCGTTGGAGTGGCTGTCGGCCTGGGATTCGTGCTGAGCTTCAGCTACTGGTGCACCGATTTTGTCATGATTCAACGCACACTGGCCGCCCGGACCGTGGAGTCGGGACGCATGGTGCCGCTGCTGGCCGGCTTCGGGAAGCTGGGGTTTTCCCTGCTGGTGGTTTCCCCCTCGCTCGGCGCGATCGCTTACCTGGGCTCGCGTATGCCCGCCACCTACGACCAAGCCCTTCCAGCACTTATGGCGGCCTCGTTTCCACCTATATTGCTGGGCCTGGGTATGACCATGCTGCTGGCCAGCCTCATGACAGGCCTCGCCGCAAATGTGTCGGCCTCGGCCGCTGTATGGACTGAGGAGATTTACCGGACGATGCTGCGAAAAGCGGCCCCGGAGCGGCACTACATCCAGGTCGGCCGCTCGGTTGCCATCATCGCCGTCGTCCTGAGCATCGCCTCCTCGTACCTGGCGTTCTATTTTCGCGACCTCATGGAATACGTGCAGCTAATTTTTTCCCTCTTCGGCGCGCCCTTCTTCGCCGTCTTCGTGCTCGGCGTGTTCACCCGCCGCGCCACCGCAACCGGTGCATTGGCAGGTCTCTCGGCCGGATTCCTGCTGGCGCTGGCGCATCACGCCCTCGTCGCAGCGCACGTCCTTCAGTACGGCTCACTCATGAGCGCGAATTTCTATGTGGCCATGGCCGCGTTCACCACGTCGTTGGTGGTCGGCCTGGCTGCAAGCCGCCCGGCAGACCGCAAGCCGCTCGCGGAAACGGACGCATTGGTATTCAGTCCCGCGGGCACGCTTAAAAACCTCGGCGCTCTCTGGTGGATGCTGGCGGCAAGTCTGCTCGCGTGTTGCGCAGTGCTGAATTACATGTGGCGCTAGCAGAACAAACTGCGTGATGAAACGCGTGATCGCGCTTGCAGATCGGGCCTGCGAAATACCCTCGCGGATCTCTGCGAGGGAGACTCATGTTCGGGCGGCTCCTTCGGTCAGGCACGCGATAAGCGGTATGTCGCTGGGATCGCGCAAAAGCGGCTTGCTATTCGCGAATGTACACGATTACATTTCTTTCAGGTGAACCGACATGACCTTTAGTGCACCTCTAGCCCGCACGATGACGTTGTCCATGCTTCTCTCTGCCCTCGTCTGGTGCCTTGCCTCACCCGCTCGCGCGTCCGCGGCCGAGGCGCCCCGGATCGTACACCGCGATGGTCGATGGGCGCTGCTGGCGGACGGCAAACCCTACCTGATCCTGGGTGGGCAGATTCACAACTCCAGCGCCTGGCCCAGCGAGCTGCCGCAGGTTTGGGAATCCATCGCGGCGTTGCACGCCAACACCGTTGAGGCGCCGATCTACTGGGAACAGCTGGAGCCGCAGCAGGGCCGGTTCGACTTCACCAATGTTGACGCGCTTGTCGATGGAGCACGCGCGCACCACCTGCATCTGATCCTGCTCTGGTTCGGGACGTGGAAGAACGGCAACATGCATTACGCGCCCAGTTGGGTCAAGGCAGACACAACGCGCTTTCCGCGCGTGATTCGCGCAGACGGGCAGCCCATCGACGTGCTTTCGCCCATGTCGCGCAACACCCTCGATGCGGATAAAGCAGCCTTCACGGCGCTTATGCAGCACCTGCGGCAGGTTGACGGCGAACAGCACACCATACTCATGATTCAGGTGGAAAACGAATCCGGCAATATCGGCAGCGTGCGAGACTTCTCGGCGGAAGCCAACCGCTCGTTTGCCGGGCCGGTGCCCGCCGATCTGCTGGCCATCGCGGCCCAAAAGCCTGGAACATGGCACGAGGTATTCGGAAACGAGGCTGACGAGATTTTTCAGGCTTACTACCAGGCGAAGTACATCAACGAGATCGCCGCGGCTGGCAAACGCACATTCGACATACCGTATTACATCAACGTGTGGATCGACTATCCGGCCGCGGAACTGCCGCAGAGACAGCTCGATCAGCCCGGGATCGGCTATCCGAGCGGAGGCGCGGTGCAGAAACTGGTCGGCCTTTGGCGGAAGCTTGCCCCTTCCATTGATTTGATCGGGCCGGACATCTACACCGACGATTCGCCGATGTATCGCGCCACGATCGCCGCCTACAAGCGGCCCGACAATCCGCTATGGATTCCGGAGACAGGCCGCAGCGACAGCTTCGCCAAATTTCTCTTCTATGCCCTGGGGGACGGCGCCATCGGCTTCTCGCCATTCGGGGTGGACCAGTCGGGGTGGAACATTCTGGGCGATGAGCCCTGGACTGCGCACGCGCGGAACTTTGCCCTGCTCGCCCCCATGGACCGCGAGATAGCGCAACTCGCTTTCGAAGGCAAGCTCAAGACCGCGGTGGAGGAACCTGGCAGCGCCACCCATGAGGTGGACTTTGGAACCTGGCAGGCGACGGTGCAGTTCGGATTCCCCCAGCACGATGGGCGGCCGGCCCCGGGCACAAAGGATGCGCACGGAACGGCGCTGATTGCGCAGCTTGGGCCGGACGAGTTCCTGGTGACAGGTATCGATGCAAGCGTTACTTTCCACCTGCCCGGCAAGCAGCCATGGATTCGCAGCATGATCCTGACCGCGGAAGAAGGTCGCTACGACGCCGGGGTCTGGAAGCCGCTGCGTTTATTGAATGGCGACGAGACTGACCGCGGATTGTCTTTCTACGAAAAACCCACCGTGGTGCGCGTGACCATGCAGAGCTTCTAAGGCATGCGCTCGGACCTGCCAGCGCTCGGGCGCAGCATCAGGCCTGCTGGTTGCGAGCCGCAACGCGAGCCTTCGTCTTCGCGCGCGGAGCCCGCCCCGTGGATTGCCGCACGACAAGCTTGGTAGACAACGTGTACTGCCGGCCGGGGCGCCCCACATCCTCTCCGCCATCGCGCAAGGCCGTAAATAGAAGCTCTGCGTACTCGCGGCGCGAAATGCGCAGAGTGGTCAATGGCGGCAACACAATGTCGCTGAGCTCAATATCATCGCAGCCCACGATCGAGAGCTCGTCGGGCACGCGCACGCCTCGCTGGTAAGCGGCGCGCAGTGCGCCAATCGCGGTCAGATCGTTGGCGCTTACGATCGCGGTGGGGATTTCCGGCTGCGCGAGGATTCTCTGCGCAGCCATGAATCCGCCTTCGATCTTAAAATCGCCTTCCACAATCCAACCCTCGCGCGACGCCATGCCATGCTTGACCACTGCATCCAAAAACGACTCGCGGCGAATACGCGAGGTCACTAGGCCCTCCGTGCCTCCAATGAACCCCACCTTCCGGTGTCCCAGGGTCTTTAGGTGCTCCACCACCTGCGCCATGCCGCCGGCAAAATCCACCACGATATCGCTCATCCCGGGACCCGTGCGGTAGTGGTCTGTAGTCACCACCGGAATCCGGTTCTGAACCAGCGATTCCAGCGGTGCGGCTTCCAGTTCCGACGTCAGAAGGGCCACGCCGTCCACCCGCCGCAGCAGCATGCGGCGCACCGAGCGCTGCGTGCGCGTAGAGTGGAAATCCGTATTCGCCACCAGCAGTTCCTGTTCGTTTTGAAACAGCAACTCCTCGAATATCTTGATCGTCTCGGTGAAAAACGGATTGGTCAGATCGGGAATGATGATCCCGAAGATCTGACTTTTCCCGTTCTTCAGGTGGATCGCGCTGGTGTTCGGCACAAAGTGCAGGTCCTCGATAATCGTGCGAACTCGCTGCGATGTCTCTTCCGTGACGAGGTTCGATCCATTGAGCACACGGGACACAGTGGCGCTGGATACTCCAGCCAACTTCGCGATTTCGCGGATACTTAGGCTCATCGTGCCTCGCCGGAATTGATTCTCCTGATTCTGACACACGCGCGCAAATACTGACCGGGCGCTTTTCTAATGAAACCCGTTACACATTCCGACCTCGAGAACAGATGCTGCCGGTAATTATCCTGATAAATCCGCTTGACAACGTTTACAACTGAGTCGTATCGTTCCACCCGTGGTGAAAAATCCACGCACGAATGTAATCGTGTACATAGCCGCGAAGGTTAGACGGCGATTCCCCGGTTGCCCCGTACCCCGTCGCCCTTCATTGCAAATTCTTCCATCACTCTGAACCACCTTTTTGTCGGGAGGCACGTATGAAATCTCTACGTCAAGCCAAATTGGCTTGCCTGCTGCTGGCGCTCTTGCTTGCGCCGGTGCAGCTATTGTTCGGACAAGCCGACCAGGGAACCATTACCGGGGTTGTGCAGGATCCGTCCGGAGCCGTCATTCCAAATGCCAATGTAACGCTTACCAACATCGATCTCGGCCAGGTGCTCACGGGCAAGTCCGACGGTGCCGGCATTTACGTCTTCTCGCCCATCAAGATCGGCAATTACAAGGTGTCAGTGAGTGCTCCGGGATTCCAGACCACCACCCAGACAAACCTCCATCTGAACCTGCAGCAGAGGCTGAATGTTGTGGTCACCCTCACCCCCGGTGCGGCAACTGAAACCGTAACCGTGACCAGCGAAGCGCCGCTGATGCAGACCCAGGATAGTTCGGTGGGCCAGGTCATCAACACTGAAACCATCAACAGCGTGCCGCTTAACGGTCGTAACTGGGTTTACATTGCGCAGTTGTCCGCCGGCACTGCGGTTGCCGACGGATCCCGCGGTGGTGGAAAAGGCGACTTTGAAGCCAACGGCCAGCGCGCCGAGGAGAACAACTTCATCCTCGATGGAGTGGACAACAACGCCAACGTGGTCGACTTTTACAATGGCGCCAGTTACGTGGTGAATCCTCCGCCCGATGCCCTGGCTGAGTTCAAGGTGCAAACCAGCGATTACTCGGCCGAGTTCGGCCACTCCGCCGGCGCCGTGGTCAATGCCAGCATCAAGTCCGGCACCAATGCCCTGCACGGAAGTGCGTGGGAGTATCTGCGCAACACGGTGTTTGATGTCCACGACTGGAACCCCAACGCCGTGGTGCCCGTTCCCGCTTACCACGAAAACATCTTCGGCGCAACGCTCGGCGGTCCAGTGCTGAAAAACAGGATCTTCCTCTTCGGAGATGCCCAGGCGACCCGCGTCAGCTATGGCGAAGTCGGCACCTACTCGGTTCCCACGGCGCTCATGCGTTCCGGCAACCTGTCGGAGTTTCTGAGCCCCTCACTCACCTCGGACCACTCGTCCCACCAGATTTATTATCAGGACCCCACCGGTCAGAATGCTCCGGTAGCGATCCCGAACAACGACCTGAGCACATTCAAGGGTGGTTCGCTGATCAACGCCACGGCCCTGAAGTTCCTGAACTACTATCCCCAGGCGAACTCAACCACTTCCAACATCTACAACAACTACGTTGCGCAGCGGCCGGTGATCGACAACACCTTCCAATGGGACGTGCGCCTTGATTGGACCATAGGATCAAAGGACACCACCTACAGTCGCTACAGCTACTACAACGAAATGGGTCATAACCAGCCTCCGTTGGGCAACATCCTGGATGGTGGCGGCTTTGGCGATGATGGCAAGCAGAAGAACTACGGCGCAAACTACATGTTCAGCGAGAGCCACGTCTTCTCCCCCTCTCTCACGAACGAAGCTCGTTTTGGATTCAATTACCTGCATACGGGCTTTCAGCATCCAAACGCGGCGAACACAGGCTTCGCAGCCAGCGTAGGCTTCGGCGGCATTCCAGTGGCCCCGCTGAACGGCGGCATGCCGGCGGTATCGGTGAACGACCTTGCCAACTTCGGAAGCCCGACCTGGTCCACTACCGATGAGCACGAAAACGTTTTTCAGATCATCGATAACATCACCAAGATCGCGGGGAACCATGCGCTGAAGGCGGGCGTCCAGTTCGAAAACATCCGCTTCTCGACCCTGCAGCCGCAAGACTCCCGCGGCTATTACAACTACCGCTCTGGCCAGACTTCCAATTTCGATGCCGCAGGAAACCAGGTTTCTGGCACGGGGTTGGGCGTGGCCAGCTTCCTGATGGATCGGCAGAATGACGCCGGACTCTCGAACGAAGTGACCAATGGCGACCAGCGGTCAGACAACGCCGTTTACTTCCAGGACGACTGGCGCGTTCGGCAGAACCTGACGCTGAACCTCGGCGTACGCTGGGAATTCTTCCAGCCCTACCAGGATGTAGGCGGCTACCAGGCTTCCTTTGTTGCCGATCCGGGCTCGTTTAAGTTCAACCCGGTGACTGGCATGGGCAGCGGCAAAGGACAATACCTGATTCCGCGCGAGACCTGGACGTATGCCCAGAGCATCATGAACAGCCCGAACTACAGCCCGAATTACCAGACGGTGCTGACCGAGGACGGCATTACGCCGACGGCCGTTTCTGACCCCCACCTGCTGAAAGTGCAACACCTCAACTTTGGTCCGCGCGTCGGCGTTGCGTACTCGCCGGATACCAAAACCGCGATTCGTGCGGGCTTCGGAATGTTCTATGGCGGCCTTGAAAGTGTTGGCTACTGGCCGAACCTTGGTGAGAATTATCCGTTCCAGTTCACCGGCACCTTCAATCCCGATTCCTGCACATCAACGTACTGTCCGACCGATGGAATCCAGATCGGCACCGGCTACACCTCCGTCGGCGACAATCATGCCAATCTCATTCAGAATGGCTTTGCGTCCAACACCACAAGCCTGACCATGCGCGGTTCCGAGCAGGCTCCCAAGACCCCGTACACGGAGTCGTGGAACCTCTCAGTCGAGCGGAGTATGAACAGCAACATGGTGGCAACCGCCAGCTATGTAGGTAACACGGGAAAGCACATCCTGATGATCGTGGATACTAACTCCCCGCTCGTCCTGGTTGCTCCCGGTCACGGCACGAACGACCAGCGCCCCTTCCCGCACTCTGGCGGAACGGCGTCGGTCATCAACGGCGGTATGAGCACCTATAGTGCTCTGCAGGCCAAAATCGAAAAACGCATGTCTCACGGCTACAACCTGCTGGCCACCTATACGTGGGGCCACTCGCTCGATGACGTGGATACGCCGTTGGGCTCCGGCGGCGATACCGGGTCGCCAAACTATAACCTGGTCCCCGTCGGCTTCGACTATTCGCAATCTCCGTGGGATACTCGCCAGCGCTTTACCTTCAACGGTCTGTATGAGCTGCCCATCGGCAGGGGACGTGCCTACCTGAACAACAATCGAGTAGCCGATCTGCTTCTGGGCGGTTGGTCAATCAATGCCATGTTCACGGCTCAGACCGGCAACTTCTTCACGGTCTGGCAGGACTCCTACAACGTCAACGGCCAGTACTTCAGCACCCCCGCAAACATCAATGCACGCGCCATCCGAACCGGCGATCCATTCTCCGGCGGTGGACACGCAAGCACGCCGGATGTGACCTGCCCCACTTCGGTGAGGAATCACACCAATTGGTTCAACCCTTGCTCGTTCAAGAACCCGTGGAACGCCGCACCCGCTGCCAACGGCGGCGATCATCCGCTGTCGGTCGGATCCTACGTCTCGGATGGGCAATCGGTGTTCGGATACCTGGGCGGCCGTCGTAACCAGGTCGCGGGACCTGGCTACGAGCGTGTGAACACCTCCATCTTCAAGTCGTTCACAACGTTCCACGAGCAGTCCCTCAACTTCCGTGCGGATATCTTCAACCTGTTCAACACCCCGGCGCTTGCGAATCCGAGCACCACGAACATCAACCAGAATGCGGGCCAGATTACCGGCACGCGTAGCCTGCAACGTTATGCGCCGGATTCCCGGTTTATCCAGCTTTCGCTGCGTTACGCGTTCTAGGCTTCAAACCAGAAGCTCGAATTCGTGAGGTGGCTTTTAACGGAGGAGACTGTGCAAGCGGTCTCCTCCGCAACTTCTTCCCCTTGACTCCCCATTTCTCCCGTAGGATGTTGGAACTGATGCGGAACAGGATGTCTCGATCGGCTACTCTGGCCTGGGTTGCGCTGGCTTCCTGTGTTCTTCCCCGTTTCTTATCTGCACAGACCGCGCCCGCCGCACCCAGCGCAGATGACGCGCAGTTCCAAGCCGCCATGGCAGCGCAGGATCGCGGCGACCTGGAGCAGGCGCGGACGATTCTTGCCAGGCTCCGCCGTCTGCACCCCGACAACTTCGCACTCGATGAGTCGCTGGGCATGCTCTATGTCGCACAACAGAAGTTTGCCGAGGCTCTGCCCTTTCTTGAGGATGCGGCGCGCGAACAGCCTTCATCCGATGCCGCGCAAGCCAACCTGGGCGCCGCGCTCTATCGCCTGCATCGAAATCGCGAAGCGCTGGCCGCTGTCCGCCGCGCTGCGCAGTTAAATCCCGCCAACGCCCAAACCCGGCAGAACCTCGGTGAGCTGCTGCTGGATGCCGGCCAGCCCCGCAAAGCCGCCGATGCATTCGCCGAGGCCATGCGGCTGAAGAAAGACGATCCGGCTCTCACCTTTGAATACGCCAGCGCGCTCGTTGCCGCCGGCGATCTGGATCAGGCAGAACAAGCGGTCACCGCGCTACCGGACAGCGATAACTCCGCGGAAGCTCACGCCATGCTCGGCGACATCGACGAGAAGCGGGGCAACTTCCGCACCGCCGCCACCCACTTCGCACGCGCGGCCGAACTGGACCCCAGCGAACCCCACGCGTGGGCCTTGGGGGTTGAGTTCCTGCGCCACTGGACCTTCGACGCAGCCATTCGTGAATTCCAGGCCGGCGCACGCAAGTTCCCAGCGAGCACCCGTATGAAGCTCGGCCTGGCCACCGCGTACTTCGGCGCAGGCAAGTACGGCGAAGCCATCCCGGTGTTTGCCGCCCTGTTACAGCAGGATAAGGACAACCACCTCGACGCGGAAATGCTCGGCATGGCATGCACCGCAGTGAGCAGCGCCGGCAAGGACGATTGCTCAACGCTGATTGCCTACGCGCAGACTCACCCGCGCGATGTGCGTGCCGCTGCCTACGCCACTACGCTTCTGTTGACGGAGAATGCCGATCCGGCAGACATTGCCATCGGGCGCAAGCTCCTGAACCAGGCGATCCGGACCGATCCGCGCCTCCCAGAGGCGCAGTACCTGATGGGGCTTGTCCGGCAACAGGACGGAGACTGGTCCGGTAGCATCGCCAACCTGCAGGCGGCGCTGCAGGCCAACCCGCAACTGGCCCAGGCACACTACCGTCTGGCTCTGGCTTATTGGCGCACCGGGCGCAAACAGGAAGCGCAAGTCGAAGCGGCACTGCAAAAAAAGTACGCGCAGGCGCAGCAGCAGGATCTCGATCGTCGGCTGCGGGAAATCACCACCCTTATCGTCGACGTGCGCAACTGAGCGGTGCTCCGCCCTTGCCGCGAGGCAAGCCAAATCTTGATCTATCGCCAGCTTGTCATCCAAGTGGATCCCGCAGTGCGAACTGCCCTCACTGTGGAAGCCGAAGGCGAATCAGTTCTTCCGCTGAATGCGATTCCCGTTCTTGGCAACGGAAAGGTGGACCTCCGCGGCGTGAAAGCCCTCGCGGCTTCATCCTCGCCGCATGTCGAGGCAGAGGCTCAAATGTAGAAGCCATTCGTTTCTACTTCTGCCGCCACGCTCCGGCGCATCATCGAACAATCCCACTTACGAGTCTGCTGATAAATAATGCCGAATGATAATCCATTCGGTCGATCAGCTCGGAGCCGAACCGGCCGGAATCATGCCCGGCCGGCGCGCTCCACCAGCAATCTAATTACTCGACAGGCATTGCCAGCGGCTTCACCGATCCGCAATCAGCCGCCTCGAACACCGACGTCGTCTCCATCGTCCATTCCACTGGATGGCTTCCCCGCTGCCCCATGTCAAGCGTACCGGTGAAATGAACCTTGCTGTGCGACTCGCCGGTCTCGGTCCAGTGCGCCTCCACCTTGCCAGAGCCGCTCATGTGCCCGGTGCACACGTAATCGGCTGTCATGCCGTCCGCGTTCTTCACCAAGTTCTTCATCTGGCACTCGCCGCGGCTTTGCGGCGGTGGCCCATCGTATTTGTCGATCATCGCCTGCGTGATGCACACCTGCTGCGTATGCGGACTGCTCCCCGGCATCTGCATGCCGGCAGACATCGGCGACTGCTGCCACGTCATCGTAGAGTTCGTTTCGTATAATCCAGGCTTCCGGTTCGCCTGCGCCATCATCAGCAGCGCGGACGCCGCCATAAAGCCTGCCAAGGGGACCCAGAATCGAAACTGCGCATAGATCCTCCAGTATGTTCTCGGCGCGAGCCGGACTCGCGCGGCACCACTCTACGTCAGCATGCGCAGCCAGGGAAAGTGAATTCTTCCGCCTCTATTCCGCCCGTTTTGTTCACTACAATGAACTGCAATCCTGCAGTCCTTAGGGGAACCCTATGAACCTGCGCACGTGGATCAAAGAACGCTCCCCCCGCATCGGCACCCTGCTTACCGTGGACAATCCCGCCATCATAGAACTGGCTCGCCTTGCCGGCTTTGACTATCTCTGGATCGACGCTGAGCACGGCCAGTTCCACGACACCTCCGCCGCCATCGCCTGCGCCCTCTGCGCCGGTGGCCCGCCGGCCTTCGTCCGCCTCCCCGACTTCTCCCCTACCGCCATCAAGCGCTTCCTCGAAACCGGCTGTGACGGCATCATCCTCCCCGCGGTCTCCACGCCAGCCGACGTCGATACCATCGCCACTGCCGCGCTCTATCCACCTCGCGGCCAGCGCAGTGTCGGCATCTCCCGCGCGCACGGCTACGGCGCCACATTTCGTGAGTACCTCGAAACGCAGTCCTACTCCATCCTTGTCCAGATTGAAACCCGCGCAGGTGTGGAGAATGCCACTGCCATCGCCGCCCATCCCGCGGTCGACGCCGTCATCATCGGGCCCTACGACCTTAGCGGCTCCTACGGCATTCCCGGTCAGGTCGATGCCCCGCCGGTCCTCGACGGCATCGCGTGCGTACGCGAAGCCTGCCGCGCCGCCGCCAAGCCCTGCGGCATCTTCGCCGCCACCGCCGAAAAGGCCCGCAGCTACGCTGCCCAGCGCTTCGACCTCATCGCCGCCGGCATCGACACCAGCATCCTGCTCGACGCCTGGAAATCCCTCCGCAACCAGCTTTGAGGGCCGGCAGATCCGGCCTTTCGACACTGTCGTTCGCACCGCATCTCAGAGCCGTTCACGGTGAACTATGACCTGTGAACTATGAACTGTGAACTATGGATTACGAACTACTTCTTCGGCGCCCAGATCCGAAACTCCCCGCCCGCGTGCATAAGGCTCATCAGGTAGAGCATCCCGTCGTAATACCGCCCGCGCCCGCTCGGAATCGGCGAATTCCATAACGCCTCAGTGAACTTCCGCGCCCGCGCCTTGTCCGTCGCCGCCAGGCCCGCCACCGCATTCGTGCCCACCAGCCCTTCGGGATGGCTCTCGTGTGTCAGCCCCGGCGTCGCTCCCATATCCTTGCCCTGCAGCGAGTACACTGGTCCGTACTTGTCAATTCCCTGCTTCTCAAAGAACGCCTGGATCCTGTCGCTCAGCTTCTGTTCCTCCGCATCCTTCCGCCACCAGGACCAGTCCACGCTCCAGTTGCTCGCCGTCCGCCACGCGTCATAGCCAAACTCACCCGACTGCGGAAACCGCGTCACATGCGGCGACCCGTCGAAGTTCGCATAACTCGGCGCCAGTCCCGTCTCTGGATTCGCCGTCTTCGAGAAAAAGTCCCGGCTGGTCTCTGCCGCCTTCAACCAGAAATCGTGATCCTGCTTCGGCCCCCACCGCGCCCACAGCTCATAAAACGCCGGCAAGTGGTACGACGGATCGGTGAATGGATGCGGCATCTGGTCCGGCACAAACAGAATCTCCGGCGGATCGGGATTCATCATCGGTCCCGTGCTGTGCGGACCCCACTTGCTCTGTCCGGTTATCACCGGCCGATGCACCATCGCCGTCAGCAGCTTCTCCGCCTCCGCGTGGTAGTCGTAGATTCCCTTGCCATCGCCCCAGCGATTCGACGCAAACAGCAGCGCCATCGCAAAATACGACTCCCCATCCGGGGCCGCGCCCTCCGAGTTGTGCGTCCCATCCGTCTTGCAGCTCCATGCGAAATACTCGTAACTCGGCGCCTTCGGGTCGCTGATGTACATGTACGTCTTCGCCCAGTTCCAGATCCCGTCGAACTCCGCCTTCTTGTTCAACTGGACGGCGATCATCATCCCGTACGACATCCCTTCGGTCCGCACATCGTGGTTGGCCCAGTCCGTCACATACATCAACGGACCATTCGCATTCTCGCCCGCCGCAAACGCAATCGCCTGCGTCTTCCCGTCACCATGGAAAAGCTGCTGGAACGCGCGATCGATCTTGGCCCGGATCTCCTTCTTCGAATGCCCGTCCTCGGCAAACAGATTGCGATACTTGCCCGTAGCGAACGCGCCATGTCCGTTCCCATCCGGAGCCTGCGCCCCCGCCCACGGCGTCATAGCCGCTCCACCCAACGCAACGCCCACCAGCGCGACCCACAGCACTCCCCGCAACCCATTCCGCCCAGCGCCCATCCATCAACCTCCCCCAAGTGAACCGATTTACTAGTCCATCGAGTATCTCCCGCTATCCCCGCCCCCGGCAACCCTCGCATCGCGGAAGCCTCAGCCACTATCGAGCCGAAGCACCTCTCATTTGCTGAAGAAACTTGTCATTCTGAGCGCAGCGAAAAACCGCTGTTGCCTTTCGAGTTCTCCGATTGGACCGGTTTCCCCTCCTCCGCTGTTGTGCGTCCCATGCGCGAACTCGCAAATCAATCGCATCTCCAGCCCTCACGCCACAAGCACCACAACACCTTCCGCACTCCGCAGCACCGCCTTCCCATCCACCACCTGGCCGTCCCGATCCATATGCGTTCCCGCCAGCACAGTTCCCCGCGCCACCTCCACAGTCCTCTCCTCGTGAGTCATATTGAGAATGACCTCGATTTCTTCCGCTCCGCTTCTTCGATAACGCAAGACGTTCTGCTCCACATGTCTCTCATGCAGATCGCCGCTCACCAACGCAGGATGCGCCTTCCGCAAAGAGATCAACCTCTCATAGAGCCGCAGCATCGATCCGCCGTCCTTCCGCTCGACTGCCACGTTGACCGAACCATGCCCTTCCCCGAGCGGCAGCCACGGCATGCCCGTCGTGAAGCCGGCAAGCGGCCCATCCTCCCAGCACATCGGTGTGCGTTCCGGATCGCGCCCTTGTCCGATGCCGGGCTCATTCTTCTCCGCCGGATCCTGTACCTGTTCCGGTGCAATCGGAACGTTGGTCATCCCTATTTCTTCGCCGTAATACATCGTCAGCGTGCCGGGCAGCGTAAACAGCAGCATCGCCGCCACCCGCGCCTGCAGTTTGCCGATCCGGCTGGCGATGCGCGGTTGGTCGTGATTGCCGAGAACCCAGTTCGGCCACGCCCCCGGCGGCAATGCTCCGTAATATTCCCCAATCACCTCGGCCACAGCGGCTGCCGACCACGGGCATTGCAGAAGTTGAAAATTGAATGGAAGATTGGCGCCCTCCAGATCCTTGCCGTAATACGACATCAGTTTCGGTATCGGAAGATAGATCTCCCCGATCAACACGCGATCGGAAAATTCATCCACCACCGCGCGCATATCGGCCACGATTGCGTGCACCTCCGGACGGTCCGAGTTATACACCGGCAGAAAGCGATGATTCGACGGAGAACCCGGAAGATACCCGGGGTTCGGCGGATTATCGCGGAACTGATCGTCCTTGATCATCAGCCACATCACGTCGACACGAAAACCATCCACCCCTTTGCGCAGCCAGAACCGCAACACATCGAACATCGCCGCCGCAACTTCCGGATTTCTCCAGTTAAGATCCGGTTGTTCTTTCAAAAATGAGTGATAGTAGTACTGCCCCGTCCCCTCATCCCACTCCCATCCCGACCCGCCGAAGTTGCTCGTCCAGTTATTCGGCTCATCCCGCCAGATATACCAGTCGCGCCTGGGATTCTTGCGCGAGGATCGGCTCTCCAAAAACCACGGGTGCCGATCCGACGTGTGATTGGGAACGAAATCGAGGATGAGCCGAAGCCCCCTCCGATGCAGCTCTTCGAGAACCCGGTCGAAATCGGCCATCGTGCCGAAAATGCGATCGATGCCGCAATAGTCAGCAATGTCATACCCAAAATCCGCCATGGGAGAGGGATAAATGGGCGAGATCCACACCGCGTCGACGCCAAGTTCCGCCAGATAGTCCAGGCGGCTCAATATTCCCGGAAGATCGCCGATCCCGTCCCCATTGCTGTCCTGAAACGATCGCGGATAGACCTCGTAGATGACTGCTTGCTTCCACCATTCCAAATCGTGCATCAGAACCCATTAGCTCCTGTGGTTTGACTTGCGCTCCGTGAGACTTCGCGAATGATCAATGATCTCTGGTACAAAAACGCGGTCGTCTATTGCCTTTCCGTCGCCACCTACATGGATGCGAACGGCGACGGCGTGGGTGACTTCAAGGGTCTGGGACGACGGCTCGATTATCTCCAGGGCCTGGGGGTCACTGCGATCTGGCTTATGCCGTTTCAGACTTCCCCCGGGCGCGACGACGGCTACGACGTCGCAGATTACTACAACGTCGACCCGCGGTACGGGACCCTCGGCGATTTTGTTGAATTCACCCATGGCTGCAGCCAGCGCGGCATTCGCGTGCTCATCGATCTGGTGGTCAATCACACATCCAACGAGCATCCCTGGTTTCGGGAAGCATGCCGCGATCCCAAATCGAAATACAGAGACTGGTACGTTTGGTCCGCAAAAAAGCCCAAAGATGCAAACTCAGGCATGGTCTTCCCCGGCGAGCAGAAGACAACCTGGACATGGGACAAAAATGCGCGCGCGTACTACTTCCACCGCTTCTACGAGTTTCAGCCGGACCTGAACGCAGCGCATCCTGAAGTTCAGGCCGAGATCCTCAAAATCATGGGCTTCTGGCTGCAGTTGGGCGTGGACGGATTCCGCATGGACGCCGTGCCATTCGTCATTGCCAGGAAGGGAGCAGGTGTCCGCCCCGCCGAGCAATATGACATGCTGCGCTCGTTCTCCGAGTTCCTCACCTGGAGAAAGTCCGGCGCCATCATTCTGGGCGAAGCCAACGTCGTGCCAAAAAACGATCTCGAATACTTTGGGAAATACGGCGAGCGCCTGCAGATGATGTTCAACTTCGACGTAAACCAGCATCTGTTTTACGCCCTCGCAAGTTGCGACGCCAAACCGCTGACCAAAGCGCTCGAGGATACAAAGCCTCGCCCGGCCACAGCGCAATGGGGACAGTTTCTCAGGAATCACGATGAGCTCGACCTTGGCCGCCTGACGAATACCCAACGGCAAAGGGTGTTCACCGAGTTCGGCCCCGACAAGTCCATGCAGTTGTATGGACGAGGCATCCGGCGCAGACTGGCCCCCATGTTGCACGGCGATCGCCGCCGCCTCGAACTCGCCTACAGCCTCATGATGACTCTGCCGGGCACGCCCGTCCTGCGCTACGGCGATGAGATCGGTATGGGAGACGATCTGCGCCTGCATGACCGCAACTGCGCGCGCACGCCCATGCAGTGGTCGACGGAGCCGAACGCGGGCTTTACTACTCACGCCAGGCCCGCCTCGCCGGTGATTTCAGACGGCGCCTATGGATTTCAACAAGTCAATGTCGCAGCGCAGCGCCGGGATCCTGACTCGTTCCTCAACTGGATGGAGCGCATCATTCGCATGCGCAAAGAGGTCCCGGAAGTCGGATGGGGAGACTTCTCCTTCGTGCCACTGCGTGCTCCCGGCGTACTGGCCATGGAATACGAATGGCGCAACAACTCTGTGCTCTTTCTCCATAACCTGATGCCGGAGCCCCGCGAGATCCGCTTTCGCATGAAGACAAAATGCGCCGGCGAAACCGGCCAGTTGATCAATCTGCTGTCCAACGATCACAGTCTGGCGGAGAAGGACGGACGTCACTGCATTGTGCTTGAGCCCTACGGATACCGCTGGTTCAGAGTCGGCGGATTAGATTACCTCCTGCGCCGCTCCGACGTGTAACCGCTCCCGGCACGCTCCATCACCGAAGCCGCGCCACCAACATGAAGTTGCCCTCCCGAGTTGCGCAGGTGCGGCTTCTTGCACCTGCGCAGCCAAGAGGATCGGCGGTTGCTTTTAATCGACTAGCCCGATCCCGAACGAATCGCGTCCCTCCGGGGCAGCCCGACAATACCCCGGCGACTCGCCCGCCATCCGCGATCTACGCGCTCATCCGGCCAATCGATGCAATGTCCTGCAGGCTTTTGATCTTCATCGCGATGTTTACCGAATTGCGACAACGGGCAAGGCAGGTGGAGCATTCGCCGCATGCGCTCAGTCCCCTGTCCGCGGGCAGACTTGCCATCGTCGAAGCGGCCAGAGCGTGATTGGCATACTGAACGGCGTACATGTGCGAACGCATCAGGGTCGGGATGTCCACCCCAAACGGGCAATCCCCGCGGCACTGGCCACATTGCCGGCAGAACTGCGCTTCAGACACCGTCTTCTTGTCGGCAAGAAAACTCGTTTCTTCCGCTGTATACGCCAGGTTAGGAGCGACCGAGAAATTCTGCTCCAGTTGGTCATACGTCGTAAAGCCCGGAATCGCTGTCGTGATTGCGTCGTGGCGGAGAACCCACTTCAGCAGGGCCGTTTGGCTTGCCGGCGTGAGTTGTCGGCCAAGCCTGGGATCGGGCCGAGTCGCTCCTCCCGCCTGAGTTTTCATCGCAACAATGCCGATGCCGGCCGCCGCGGCCTTCTCGATCGCGTCGAGCAATCCCCGATTGTCGGCCACCGTAAAGTTGAATGGGACCAGCACTACGTCGTAAACGCCGAGCTTCATCGCAAGGTTGAGCGCCATCTCAGGTTGATGGGAAGAAACGCCGATAAAGCGCGCCTTGCCGTCCTTCTTGAGCGATGTCATCGCTCGCAACGTGCCTTCCGAGCTGATATCTGCTTCAGAATCCGCTGCGTGGTTGTAGAGGATATCGACGCGCTCCATCTGCAGGCGCCGAAGACTCCCGGCAAACTCCTCATAGAAATGAGCCTCCACCTCGGCCGGAGTGAAAGTGTGAGCCTGCGCGCCATTTCCCGGTCCGCGGCCCCATCCGGGACGCAGGATCTTTGTCGAGATGACGACCTTGTCGCGGACTCCCATCTCCTTGATCATGCCGCCCAACATCGATTCGTTCCTGCCCTGCTGATAGTGCGCCGCTGTATCGAAGTGCCGAATCCCGAGTTGATAACTGCGCGGAATCAAGCCCGGCACATCCGCGTTCATCACGCCCATGCTCACAATCGGCAGCCGTATTCCAGTCTTCCCAAGTGTTCGATAGATTGGCTTCGCCTGGACTGCCGTCTTCGGCGGCGCATCCTCTGTTCCTTTTGTCTGGCTCAACAGACTTGCGCTGCCGCCCAGCAATTGCGAGGCCGCCCATGCAACTGCCGGCATGGCGATAAAATCCCTGCGATTCCAGCTCGATCCAGTCTTCATCGAAGCCATCCTTCCCGAGTCGTATGTCACTCGCCGCCGTATCCCAGGCCGCTATCCAGCAATGCCTGGTTCTTCGCGTTGCGCGTTTCACCAACGCTCGACACGTAAACTCCGCGCTGGTCGGTAATGGGGCACTTGTTCTCGCAGACACCGCACCCCACGCACAGCTCCGGATCCACCCGAGGCTGCTTGACCGTTGTCGGCATGCCGTCCGGCTTCATCACCTGGACTTCCTCAAACCAGATGGCCTTTTTCGGTGTCGGGCAATGTTCTTCGCACACAATGCAGGTGCGTGCAGAGGCATAAGGCAGGCATCGATTCCGATCGAAGAACGCAGTACCGATCCTGATCTTCTGTTTTGCCTCAAGCGCCAGTGCTTCGATCGCATGCGTCGGGCACACCTGTGAGCACAGGTTGCATTCATATTCGCAATAGCCAAGCTTCATCTTCAGGACGGGCGTCCACAATCCTGCAATTCCACCCTCACTGATAGCGGGTTGAATGGCATTCGTAGGACACACCTTCATACATTCCCCGCAACGAATGCATTTACTCAGAAACTCTTCCTCCGGCGCCGAGCCCGGCGGTCGAATCAGCGCAGGATTGAACGTGCGGCCTTCCCCCTGTGCGCTGGTGCGCACGAGCAGCACGCTGCCCACACCCGCGGCGCCTGCCACAAGAATCGACCTGCGCCTCAAGTCCAGACCCTGCGCGTGTGGCGGGCGGAAGAAATGCATCAACCATCGAACAGGAGCCGGTAAATTCATTCCTTGCCTCCCGGAACCCGGATGCTGAAGGTGAGAGCCTCATGCGGGCATGCCGACTGGCAATTCCAGCAATAAAAACATTCCGCCGGCTTCCACCTCTCCGTGGCTTCAGGATCCGCACCGCCCTGGCAATCCACAACACAAACGCGGCATGTGTTGCACGCATCTTCCTTGCGCTTGATCTGCACCAGCGGGTTCTTTCCGGCAACACCGAGCAGCGCACCCAGAGGACATATATAACGGCACCAGAATCGCACCCGGTACAAATTCAGCAGAACCACCGCAATGAAAACAACCGCGATCAACACCGTCCCATAGAAATACGGCTGCGCGTTCGACAGCACCGTGCGCCGCAGAAATTCGTAAACCGGCTCCGAGATTGAGATGACCTTGAAGGATCCAATGTGGGGATCGTGTTGATAGATCCGTCCGAAAATCCAGGCCGCGCCGTCATTCAATGCCGGATAGATGACCAGCGTCGCAGAACGGTAGAGAAACGCGAACGGATCGAACCATCCGGCCAGGTTGATCCCCATAAAAGCCGCAACCAGAATCGCGCCGAGAAGGTAGTAATTCGCCTTTTGCCATCGGGAATAACCGTCCGTGGCGATCTTCTCTTTCGCCGTTCCCTTCCGCAGGCTCGTGATCAAATTGTGCAGCGCTCCAAACGGGCACATCCAGCCGCAGAACCAGCGGCCGAACAGGACAGTCAGGCCGAGTATGACCAGGGACAGTAGCAACCCCGAAGCCATCTGGTGCGAGGCGAGCCACGACGAAATCATGACCAGCGGGTCGAGTAAGAAGAAGAACTTGACGTGCCCGCCGGTTCGATTGATGGGACGGTACTCCGCCTGCAAAAAAACATAAAGAAACACGAAAGCGAATCCCGCCTGCGCGATCCGCCTCAACCAAACCTGCCACGATACTCTTCGGCGAGCCATCAAGATGCCTCTCACCCAACTTCAATGCGGCGCGGTTTCAAGGATTCAAAGTCGACTGTTCCAAGCCGGCGCGCATGGCCTTCCATCACATACCCGATCTCTTGCGGTTTATAACCCAACAACGTTGCGCCAAACGCATCGATTGCCACCTGGTCAGTCCCGGCGGCCACGGTATCCTTGCGTTTCACATCCGCCAGGTTGCCGCCCACGGGCCCATTGGCCGTCAACACCCGGATCGCATCCATCACCACCAGCGTCGGCCGGATGAAGGTCGCCAGATCCACCAGCGTGTTCGTCAGGTCCTGATGGAATCGGTTGCGCTGCCCTCCCGCAACTCCCATCAGGTTCTTCATGCCCAGGGTCGCCTTGCACAGTCCATGATGTTTCACAATCGGGACGTTAATGAACTTGTTCACGCCTAAAACATCGCCATACAGTTTCCATGCCGGAAGCGCCTTGCCATTCAGGCTGGTCTTGCGGAACTTGCGATCCTCCATGGTGAAGCACTCCGCACCTGCCTTTTGCGCGGCCTGTTGAATACCGCTCCGCGCGAAGCACGCCACCGAGGGGTTGCAGGAGTTGTCACTCACAATCACCCGCCGCGCTCCAGCCTGGTAGCTGAGCGATACCAGCGTTGCCACCACATCCGGATTGGTCGTCGCAGCCTGTTCCGGAACCCGGTTCCAGCCGATGTTGGGCTTGATCCACACCACGTCGCCTTTGCTCACAAAGCGGCCCATTCCGCCCAGCCCGGTTACCGCTTCCTGCGTTAGCCTGCGAGCCTCGGCCGCAATCGCATCGGCGCCCACAGGGCTGCTGCGAAAATGCGCGATGCTCAGCGCCGGACCTGTAGTGGCAGCCAGCGCTTCTTGCCCGGCAAACGGCCCGAGCTTCATTGCGGCTCCTATCAAGGCACATGCTTTTAGAAACTCTCTGCGCGAGCCGTCGTTCATGCGTCCTCCAAATCGCTCAATCGTTCACCCCGCCACAACATCAATGGAGACTCTCGGCTGCTTCTCGAAGAACTTGTTGACTGTCTGCAGTCGGATTCAAGACCCAACAAAAGAAGATGACCCTGGACCTTCGCAACAAAGGTCCCTTCAAAGCTGTTCTTCCCTCGAATCGCTCCCGCTTCAATGTCCGGCGCCGCTGCACACTCTCCGGTCTTGGAAAAATGATCCCCAAGTTGTTTCAGCCGCTCGCGGGCGTTGCTCTCGTTCTCAGCAACAGTCACAATGAGCTTGCTCTCCTGGCCGTTGAACTCGTACGAAGCAACGTACGCGGGCCCGAGAAATGAGTGCCCCAATGGCTCGTTGGGAATGTACTGCTCGGAGTGCGGCTTCCGGTGATGGGACGGAAGGTGGCTCAGCATCTCGGGTAGGGCGGTGTCGCTTCCCATCCGCGCGGAAAGTGATTTACCCCAGCTCTCAAGGACTGCGTCCGCCCCGTCACCAAACCCGGCCAGCTTGATGTAATAGCGGCCCTGGACAAAGTTGAGAATGCCTTTGTTCCGATACCCTTCCACGCCCATCGCGATGAAATCGTATTCCGGCGAGCGTTCGGCTGCGTACATTCCAAACGCTGCGTTCGGCGAGCCCATATCGAAAATGTCCACGGTCACGTCAACCGTCCCCACCTTCGCCTCAAGATGCAGCATCGTCTTCACGCCATACAGGACAAAGATGTCCGCGCCGCCATCCATGTACTCGTAGAGATTGTCGGGGCTGTAGAAGCTGGCTGGACTTTGCCCAATCGAACCTTCAGGGAGCGGTTCGGCAACCAGGAGCCGCAGTGCGTCGCGATTTGCGTCTTGTGCACTTAGTGAGCGAGGCGCCGTCAGGCCGCAAAAGACCACAAACGGGACCAGGAAAGACGAGACGAAGCGATGCATCGTGCCAACACCCGCGTCTCGCTTGGGAAGCGAACGCCCGCGCATACGCGGCGTCTCGAAAGAGCGAGAGAATTTACGTCCATCATACGCGCATAGCAGTCATGCCCCTTTGCACGATCCTGCCGAATTCTTGCTTGTTCTTGCCAGCGTGTTTTAGATCACACTTGCCTGAATGATTCCCTTGATCACAGAAGCAATAAGCATGTCGATCCGAGACCAATGGAAAAAAAACAACACCCCTCATCGCACCTGCCCTCTTCGCCCCTCCGTCCACACCGTATTCGCGGATCGAGCGGCCACCTTCTCTGATCCGGCCCGTCCTCCCATGACCCTCTTTTGCCGCGCTACACTACGGCATGCTCAAGTTCTCCGTCTGCTGTTCGCTCGCGGTGCTTCTGAGCGCCTCCATCGCCATGCCGCAATCCGACCCATCCAAACCCGTCCGCGCCCGCGACCTCGGAGTGCCCTTTGACGGCACGCCCGGCCCCATCAACGCCATCACCGACGTGCCCGGCGTCGAAGTCGGCTTCACCACCCTCATCCGCGGCGATGGCCCGCTCAAGGTTGGCGAGGGCCCGGTACGCACCGGCGTCACTGCCATCCTTCCCCGCGGCTCCCGCGACACGCACCCCGCCTATGCCGGCTGGTTCTCGCTCAACGGCAACGGCGAGATGACCGGCACCGCCTGGGTCGAGGAATCCGGCCTGCTCGAAGGCCCCATCGGAATCACCAACACGCACAGTGTGGGCGTCGTTCGTGACACCACCATCCAGTGGCTGCTCTCGCACCACATGTCGCGCCAGCCCTGGGCGCTGCCCGTGGTCGCAGAAACCTGGGATGGATGGCTCAACGATCTAAACGGGTTTCACGTCAAACCGGAGGACGTCTTCGCCGCGCTCGATTCCGCCGCATCCGGCCCCGTCGCCGAAGGAAACACCGGCGGCGGCACTGGCATGATCTGTTATGGATTCAAAGGCGGAACCGGCACCTCGTCCCGCGTCCTCACAGAGCAGGACGGCGGCTATACCGTCGGTGTGCTGGTGCAATGCAACTGCGGCTCCCGGCGCCTGCTCACCATTGCCGGGGTCCCGGTTGGCAAAGAGATTCCCATGGAGCGCGATCACGCGGCCGCCAACCCGCCCGGCAACGATCCGCGCCCCGGCAGCGACACCCGCGGCGATGTCGGCTCCATCATTATTGTCATCGCCACCAACGCGCCCCTGCTGCCCCATCAGCTCAAGCGCATCGCCCGCCGCGCCTCCCTCGGCCTCGCCCGCACTGGATCCATTTCCGGCAACGGCTCCGGCGACCTGTTCCTCGCCTTCTCCACGGCCAACCCAAATGCCGACGACGCACCCGGCCCAAATCAGGTCGCAACGATTTCAAACGACAAGATCAGTCCTCTATTTGAGGCCACCGTCGAGGCCACTGAAGAAGCCATCGTCAACGCCATGGTCGGCGCCAAAACCATGACCGGCATCGACGGCCACACCGTCCCCGCATTGCCCCATGACGAGTTGCAGCGAATCCTCAAGAAGTACAACCGCTGAGGCTACCGAGGGCAACTACTGTTTGTTCTTATCGCCCCTGGAAAACAGCGGGATGTGGAAGGGCTCTTCCCCAGGCTTGGACTGCTTCTTCTTGCCCTTGCCCGCACCCTCTTCGCGCACCAGCGTACGCTGCGAGTTCACGCACTGCCACTTGCTATGCTGGCGCTCGAACACGTGCGTGAACACGCCGCGCTCGTCCACCTGGTTCGATCCCGCTTTGTGGTGCAGCGCATACGTGCCGTTGGCTACCGCGATGTCGCCCAGCACGCGCACCGTGATCACCTTCTGGTCCAGATGCAAGGTCTTGTCCTGATTGCTGATCGCATCCGCAATCTCCTGATTGCGCGTCGTGATATCCCCCGACGCAGCAATCCCCACGTAGAGCGGCGACAGCACCAGTTCCAGCGAGAACTGGTCCCGCGCGTTCACCGCGTTATCCCATGTGTCCTCGATGTTCTGGAACTGCTGCACCTCTCCCGTCGAGGTCGATGTGACACCCGTTGGCATTGCCCCCGCGGGCGCCGGGTTCTGAGCCATCGCAACAACGGGGCATAGGAGCAGAACTGCAATGAAACAAAGAGATTCGCGTATCATCGGGCAAGGAACTCCCTCTTCCAGAATGATATCTCTTTGACTCCCGGAGGTCGGGTTTGGATGCGCCGATCAGCGGCCCATGCGCCGTTCGAGAAGAGCCATCCGCCACGCCTACAACAGCGTCGCGAGTTGTTCCTCCTGGTGGATGGTCAACACCAGATCCTCGATCGAAATCCATCCATCTTTGCGGAACTGGCCCAGCGTGCGGGTGACCGTCTCCCGCGTGGTGCAAGTCATCGACGCCATCTCTTCATGCGTCAACAACAGCGGGAACCGGAACTCCCCGTTTGGCTTCTGCTCGCCGATCTGGTGGCCCAGGTCGATCAGCAGGTGACCCAGCCGCCCCGCCACCGACTCCGCCAGCGCGATCCGGCAGGCATCCTGCAACGCAAACCGGTACTCCTGGCAGATGCATTGCACCGCCCGCATCTGCGCTTCCTTGTGCGCGCGCAGAAAGCTCTGGAACCGGTCCCGTTCCACCGGCCTGAGCTGCGCCGGTGTGAGCGACTCGGCCGAAACTTCGTACATGCCGTGCGACAACACCGCGTAAAGCCCCAGCATGGAGCCAGGCCCCGCGACCCGGACAATCATCTGCTTGTCCTGCAGCCGCCCCACCGTCAGCTTCATATACCCGCTGCAGATCAGGTACAGGCATCGGGCATCGTCGCCTTGTGCGAACAGCGGCGCCTGCGCCGGTAATGCAATGGTGCTTGTGGCCAGTTCCAGATCAGCCAGCACCGCGCTTCCCAGGGAGCAGAACCACCCGGGACGCCGATTGGAACAGGCCGCACAGCCCACCGGCGATTGGCGCGGAATAAACCGGTGCCGATTGTGAGGTACCGTGACTTGCAATGCGTCCGCCATAACGTACTTCATTCTGCCGGCGCGGTTCCTTGGTTTCCCAACGCCCCGTCTCCGCGAAGGCATTGCGTCTCCTGAACGCACTTCCGGCCCCGAGTAAATTTATGCCTGTACCACTATCCGCCAAGTCGTGCTTCCCAGAATGTGACGCCGCTCACGGTCGTTTTGCCTGCCTCGAATCGCCCCACGCACCCCGCCCCGTCCCGAAATCAGCCCCCTCCCTACAACTCCGCGGTTACTCTTGTAATGCGAGCCAGACCATATTGGTTCGACAGCCCGGAAAGGAACCGAAAACCCCACCCCCCTATCCGGTGTGATAAACGTCACGGTGACTCCGCCCGCGCTCACCTTACCCTCGATGTATGAGGTGATACTCCGCACAGTAATCACCTCATTGGGAAATAAAACGAGGCTTCGATCGAAGCCATATCACCACGGTCGAAGTAACGGTGCGAGGGTTCACAAGGGCTTTTCCGATGCAAGGCGGTTCTCATGCACAACGGTAGGTCAGAAGCAAACATGCCGAATCGTGCGGTTCTGAAGAAGTATCCGGGACTGCGAGTCTCCACCGTATTTTTCCTGGGCCTGCTCTATCTGGGCTCCCACGCGTTGGCCGCACCCGGCGCAAAGTCCGCCGGAAAGCAGGATGCGCAACCGGCCGCGTCCGAATTCGTCGGGTCCGAAACCTGCGCCACCTGTCACGAGGAAGTCACCAAGGGCTTCGCCACCAATCCGCACACCAAAATGGCCCTGATGCACGGCAAGCAGGGCGTCACCTGCGAAAATTGCCACGGCGCGGGCAAGGCGCATGTCGACGGCGGCGGAGACATCTCCAAAATCTTCAATCCCGCCAAGGCTCCCGCAAAGGATGTGGATGCGAAATGCCTGTCGTGCCATGCGGGCCAGCATGCGAATTTCGCCCGCTCGCCCCACGCCAGGGCCGGCGTAAGCTGCGTCAGTTGCCACAGTGTCCATCACACCGAGGACAAGGCCCAGCTTCTCAAGGCGTCGCAACCCACCCTCTGCTTCCAGTGCCACGGCGACGTGAAACCGCAGTTCAGCATGCCCTTCCACCACAAGGTGCTGGAAGGCGTAAGCAGCTGCTCCGATTGCCACAATCCGCACGGAACCTTCAATCCTTCGAATCTGAAAACGACCTCGGCGCAGAACGCTATCTGCACCAAGTGCCACAGTGAAACCGCCGGCCCGTTCGTCTATGAGCACCCGGTGGTCAAGACGGAGGGCTGCATCTCCTGCCATTCGCCGCATGGATCGCAGAACGCACGGCTGCTCAATGTGGCCAACGTGAATACGCTCTGCCTGCAATGCCATTCGGTCACCAACACCTCGGCGTTCCCGCACGCGGTAGCGCCCACCGGCCCGGTGCACAACCAGGCAGCGCAATACACGCCGTGCACGAACTGCCATTCGCAGATCCACGGCTCCAACGCAAGCGAAGTGTTCTTCAAGTGAACGGAAGGAGGAGACCAAGATGAAAACGCGATTGTTTTTCAATTCTTTCGTCGTCCGCGCTTCCGTTTTTGCTGGAAGCCTCGGACTCGCGGCATTTCTTTCAATCAATGGCGCCGCGCAGGATCAACCCAAACCCCAGACCCCGCCCGCTCAGAATGCCGGCGACGGAAAACCCTGGGCCAACTACGACATCCACCAGTCCTTCGACCTCGGCGGCCACATCCTGTCCAAGGACGGCAGCAATGCCATGTACTCGACCCTCGTGAACATGGAAGCCGGCCCGCGCATCCTCAACCACACGCTTGAAATGCACGCCACGCCGGGATCGAAGCACGCCCTCTTTGACACGCTCTTCGAAGACTCCACTGGCTACGGCGGCGATCCCTATTCCTTCAGC
>Ga0134126_10001457_pt1 | contig 30154 bp, 27 predicted proteins | sample KB31752_FD_96881 | JGI IMG/M metagenome (GOLD analysis project Ga0134126, IMG submission 96881) | Terrestrial soil microbial communities with excess Nitrogen fertilizer from Kellogg Biological Station, Michigan, USA - KB3-175-2 | ecosystem: Environmental > Terrestrial > Soil > Unclassified ... | reverse complement strand
GTCATAATACACCACCATCAGGCTATTATCCCACACGGGGCTCGTGCTCAGCGCCTGGAAAGTCCTCCGCAAAAGATCCTCGCCCCAACCCACCGCAAGAGGTGGATGATTATCATTCGCATGATCCGGCCCGATATGCGGCCCATCCTGGAAGCTCGGTTCTACGATGATCACCTGCGGTGGATTCGGCCCGTTAAGATCCGCCGCAAGGGTCTCATAAGGACGCCACCTTCCACTTGTAAAGATGGTGGGCCACAACCCCACATACAACGAGAAAAAGGTGAGCCCGTCGGAATAAACCCGGTAGTCGATGTTGTTGGCATGCATCCACGCGAACATATCTCCCGTATTGGGAATATCCTGAAATTTGGTTTGATAGATCTCGCTCTGCCCGCAAAACGCCACGGTCCGGTTGGGTTGCGTGCTCGTCGGCAGCGGACAGAACCAGCGGTCGCAGGTCGTAAACGTCTGCGCGAGAAAACTCGTGATGGGGACCTGCTTTGAACCAAAAAAACACATGGGGTCGCATAACATGTTGGGCTCTGTCCCGGTAGACTCCGCATACGCTTCTACAAAACCCACCATCCGCGGGCCGCCAGGGTCCGGGCTCAGCTGTGTGGCGACAAAATTATATTCATGCGGCAGGTCGAATTGTAGCTGTTCATCCACCGCGCGTTGAAAGGGAAAAAACATTCCGCCGCCTTGCACGTTGGCATACGCGTCCCGGTTCAGCGGCGGCGTCAGTCCGTCTGCCTGCGGCTGTAATCCCTCGAAACTCAGATGCCCCAGCATGTTGTCGAAGGATCTGTTCTCAAACATCATTAGGACAACCGTCTTGATATTTTCTATGGCCATATTATAGGTGTTTAACAATGATCCGGATATGTAAAATGCTCGGCTCCTTCTCCCCCAGCTTCTCCTCCGCCGCGATCGGCGAACGAATGCTCCACCAACCATCGATAGGCGTATCTCTGAAAACAAAGCTCGGCGCATCGCCGGGATGCAGGATGACGCTAATTCCTGCATGCGACACCACCACGTCGCGCGCCAGTACAGCGGTATCGCCGCTGCCCATATCGTTGGACACGGCCAGGATGCGATAAAGCGCTCCCCAGCGTTGGGCGCTGTAATTCCCCTCCGCAACCAGGCTGTCGCCGCTCGGTAGGGCTCTAAAAGCCACCGGACCAACCGCCTCGGCGCGAAAAAACGCGATCTGCGTTTCCCGCGTACTGTCCTTATGATATTTGTGCGCCACCAGCTTCATATAGCGAAAACGCGGCGTGCTGTCCACATCCACCAGGTTGCGGATAGACAGGCTGCCCTCTTCCGGAAGCCGCAGTGTATCCGCGCCCCGCAACAGCACCGTATCCGATCTTCCGTCCCGGCTCACCAGCAACACCACCGGCGGAACACCCGGTCCGGTCGTATAGGGCATCGTGGTATCATGCACCGTAAGATAAATGGAGCCGCTGGCCGACCAGCTTACGCTATAACTATCGGTCAACCCGAGGTCTCGCGCGGACACATCGTAAAAGTAGATCCGCGGATGACAGGCGGCAAGCCCCAATAGCAAGAGATAGGCAACCTTCATGTGAAAGATTTTCCATCCTAATATAAAAACTCTGGCCCACCAAAAGAACGGGAAAAACACCTGATTTTGCCATCGCCGTTTGAATTAATTTCCTACCGGATTCCCAAAACCCCTAAACCCTAACCATGTTCCCCTTATTTAAGCCAACCCATCCGATCCTGGTCGCAATGCTTTGCCTGATGGCAATAGATGCACAGGCTCAGAAGGTACCCGCCGCCGCGCCCGCATCGGACCGCATCCGGGCGGAAGACCTGAACTACATTCCCCCGGAACACGAGCTCCATGAACAATTATTCTTTTTTGACTGGGATATTTTAATGAACCCCATTTATATCACCCAGATAAGCCGCCCGTATAGGCTCGACGGGGTGGCCAAAGATTATAGCCCGAGACCCAAATTCTACGCCCTGCTGCCCGGTCAGAACCCGTTGATCGGAAGCGCCATAACGGATGAAGCCGGCTGTTACTATGCCAGCTGGCGGATATGCTTCTTTGATCACCTGAAAAAGAAAAATTTTTTTCATAACGTGCGGCTCATCACCGGGATCACGCATGACAAATTGCAAGCGCCGGCTTCGGGCACCGCCTTCTATAAATACACTAATGGCGGCACCGAGCTCACCTGCATGCTGGACAAAAATCTATCTCCCAGCCTCACCTTTCGCAACTATAAAAATCTTCGGCTGATCTTTCTTTGGAACGCCCAGGCCGGTCTCTTTGCCTCCGTGGCCAAGATACAGGATACCATCAGGTGGCAAGGTGACACCCTCATCGCAGCCAACGACAACCGGTATCAGCTTCCTAACCCGCGAAGCGGCTGGGGAGCCATTGTAGCCTCTAATCTCGCAGTAGGCGTCCCGTTAGCCTTTTCTCCTCAGCCAAAAGGGTTCTTTCGGCACATCGCCCTTACCATCGGCTGCAGGCTTATGGCCGAGTATCTTCACTCGGGCACGGACGTAACAAAGAATGGCCAGCCGGGTCATCATCTGACACAAAACATTTACGCGCTCTCTTTTTGCGGCCCGATCCTGGGCCTAAAGATCATCTGTAAACTCTAACTACATGCGAAACGCATTCATCTTTCTCATCGGTTGTTTGATGGTCTTCCAAGCGCTTGCCCAACAACCGGCCGGCAAACGGTTTACCGATTCGGCAAAAGACAAGCAGTTGGCGGATACTGCCAACGAGGAAGCGCTCTACATATACCGGAAATACAGCTTTAGCCTGGCCATCGCACCTTATACGAATGTCGCCCATGGTGGCGGGAATTCACTTTTTGGCGCCACAGAAGTGACCTTTTCGGACAGGTTCAGTTGGCTGAATTCGACAAAAAATGCCAGCAAAGAGATCAGCTTCGGGTTTGCGTTCGCGCCCTATCAGGGAACAAAGGTCAATTTGGGCCTCGATTGGCTGGTGTTCCGCAACAAGAGCCATCGGACAAATCTGTACACGGGTCTTCAATTCTCGGAAGGGTTTAAACAGAGCACCAATACCCAGGGCACCGAATATGTCACAGTGGGCTGGCACAGTTATATCACGCCTTTTGTGGGGTTTGTCTGGTGGCCATTTAAAGCAAAATATCAATCCGATAAATATGAAAGAAGCTATAAGGCGTTGTCCGCCGAGCAGGCCGATGCGAATCAAAATTTCTACAATCCGCATATCCCGCAATTATTCTATGTCAAATTCCAGGTGGGTTATTCGGTCTTGCTCAACTCCCGGGTAAGCGTGGATACCACCGGCGGATTTTCCGACGTCAACCTCTATCGCACCATCCGCAACAACACCGCCAGTACCCTCGTATTCCGGTTGTGCATCGGCATCAACATCCCATCCATTCATGACCGGGAGGATCAGGAGAGACTCAAATTTACCAGGTCATTGAAGGCACTCTGAGTGAATAAAAATGCTATTTGACCGTGAAAATGAATTAATTTGTACTCATGCCTATAAACAAACCTATTCTAACGGCGCTGGTGCTTTTGGCAGGTCTGGGTCTCGCCGGTTGTAAGCCGCTGCAGGCAGTAAACGACCTCTCCTCGGCGGCAAGTGCCAATCTCCAGGAATTCGACGCCTTCAACACTTCCCTAACGGACATTTATCTCGACGACTGCCGGATCCTGGCCTATGAGGATTATAGCGATTCTTCCGTGAGACTTAAAATAGATACCTTACCGAGCTCGGTGCTTTTTCCCTTTAGTTTTTCCGTGGCTAAACAGAAAGACACGCTCTTGCGGCGGATCTATATAGCGCTCCACGGCTATTTTGCGGCCTTGGCGAAAATTTCGGCCGACAGCCTGGTGAACTATTCGATCGATACGGTGTCGACTTCCTTATCGTCTGGCGCCATCATCGATACGACAAAGATCTCGCCCGGTACGATCGGCGCTATCGGCGCCATTGCAGGCAAACTCGGGGAATTCATTTCCAACGATTATCGCCTGCATCGTATCAAAAAATATGTGACGGAATCGGATCCGTATGTCCAGCGCCTGATCCTGGATATGAAAAACAGCCTGGTCGATGTTCGCAACTTCCTTTCGCTCGAGCAACGCTATTTGAAGGATCATGTGTACGACTCGCTGGTAAAATATAGCCGGTCGCGCTTTGAACGAAAACAAGCGCTCGATGAGTATTTCCGGGTGACCGAAGACATCGATAACCGGGAGCGGCGGCTGGATAGTTATCGGCTCTCGCTCGACGTGATAGCGGCGGGTCATGCGTATATCCTTTCGCATGTCGATGACCTGCGATCCAAAGAAGTAAAGAAGAAACTCACCGGTTTTGCCAGCGCGCTTAAAGATCATCAATCCGAATTCAATGCGCTTACTCAGCGCTCATCCAAGTAAAACCTACACTATGCCCGTTTTAACCGCAGACCAGCTGAATTCCATCGCTTCGAATCTCCTGGCGATCGGTGAAGCCATCGACGACTATCTCGATTCTCCACCGGTAAAGCTCCAGCCGGCGCAGATAACCAGCCTGGGGGCGTTGCGCGATAAGATCTTTGCCGATGTCGCAACGATTTCAGGGGCTGCGCTGTCCGTTTCGCTGGACGATGCCGCGGGTGCGGTGACCGGTCTGAACAAGATCACGGCAAACATCGATACGGATATCGAGCATTTGACGGATGTGCAAAAGGTCATCAATGTAGCCGGAGCCGCCGTGAATCTCGCGGTGGCGATCATCGGGGTAGAGACCGATCCCGGGGCGATACCCGGCGCGGTAAGTGGGCTCATCAATGCGATCAAGGCATTCTCCAAATAGGTTCCGTGCGAGTCACATTCCCATTGCCGGCCGGTCCTTCAGGCGCAGGGCTCGTCTGGTTGGCGCGGAATAAGAGGATCAGGCCATAGATAAGGACCACCACAAAAAGCAGATAAAAAGGGATCGCGGTAGCCCATTTGATTCGGACGACAGTGACATAGAACCAGGAGATCGCCGGTTGTCCTTTGACTGCCGTGGCGATCAGATAGGCATTTTCGATCGAATCCATGAGACCGGGCAGGACGCAAAATGCATAGATCCATTTGCCCGGCTTTAATTGAAGCGCATCCAGGGTTATGATGACGGAGAAAATGATCACGAGGGTGTAGGCAAGGAGATACCCATAGTCGACGACCGTATTGAGAAATAGCCGATGGTAGGGGTCCGGCGCGTATTGGGAGATCTCCTGGATACAGTCGCCCAGCGTTTCGTTTGTTCGGGCGAATTCGATATTGAGGATATTGTGGACGGCGAAGATTCGCGCATTCACGAAGCTGGCTATGCTGAATAAAAGCACACTGGCGATCCAGGCGATCCAGATCTTTTTCATTTCTTATTGTTTATTTTTATTCTTAATGCGAGATAGGCAGCCCAGTCGAAGCTAGTTAGCTGCTCGATGGCGGTTTGGGCCCCTTTGCAGAACAACTCGACCTTCGTTTTCAGCGGCATCCCGAAATCCAGCGAATTAAATTCCCGGGTGTCCACCGGCCGCGCCAGCATCTTTAGCTCGGGGTGGCCTTCGAGAAAATCGGTGTCATAGAAATTGCGGAACGTGGAAATAAAGGACAGGATGAATTTCAGTACCGATAGTTTGTTGAAATTTTGGAGGGCTTTGCTTCGGTCTTTTTCGGGTTCGGTAGTCGGGTCGGGTTTGGGAATACCCAACAGCACACCGAAGGTGGGATAGGCCGGCAGTTCCGGTGGCGGAACATGGAATTCGCGGATCGGAAAATTCGAAAGCATGCCCCCATCCACGAAGCGCGCCAACAAACGAACCGTATCTGCACTGGTACAATTGGGTGACTGACCAAACACATAGCGATCGGCCGGGGTCATCGCATAAAATATAAAGGGCAGCGACATCGAGGCGCGGACATACGCGGCGGGACACACTTCGTCCGCATGCTCCAGATCCCAGTAGTCGACAGTTTGTTCCGGGAATTTGACAATGCGGTTGTGTGTGAGATTGGCGGTTATCACCACCAGCCTGCTTTGACCGTCTATGGGTTTTGGCGTTGCGCCGATGGTCACGGGTTGGGATTCGTTTTTCCGTTTTTCCCGCAGTTGTTTGGTCGTGTGAATGCCGACGAAATCGGTTGCGAGTATGCTTTTCATCCAGTTGTAGGGTGTATCGCCACTATTAAAACCCATGGTCCGGCGAAAAAGCGCCACCAGCAACATCACCAAAAGAAGCGAGACACCACAGGCGCCGGCCGTGCCCAAAAGGAAATTGTAGTGATCGACCTCCTTTTCGGTCAGACCGTTCGGGGTGTTATAGATGAGGTTGTCAAGCAGATTGTAGAAGAAATAAGAGGCTACCAGCAGCGCCAGTGGCAAGCCGATGCAGAACCAGGGAAACCATTTGTCGGCGGTGTGGATCTTTTTAAGCATCCATTGCTCTAATTTGCCTAGGGTGCCCTTGCGGTCAAGGAAATCGGCGAAATTTTTGTTGGCTACCGCGTAAGCGAGGAATTCGGATTTGACGGCATTTTCATTATCATCCCTAAAGGGGGATGACTGCCTGTAGATCTCTTCCGGCAACGCCGCCAGGAGCATGGTGTTGATGGCGCCGGCGCTGGTACCCGCCATGCTGCGGAAACGGACGCCGGCCCTTTCCATCACATAGGTATAACCGAGCAGGCCGATGCCGAGCATGCTGCCCCCCTGCTGGACCAGGTCGACAACGGGCCGCGCTTCTACGCCCTCCATGATCCGGGTGTCGCCGGAGAGGCGGGACTGCCAGTTTTCGGTCTTTAAGAGTTTTTGGAGCGCGGCGTTCTCGTTGATGAGCTTGTCGGCCGCCTTTAGAAGTTGTGTGGTATTAGCGCAGCGTTCGGCCGCGTCTTTTCCAACGTCACATAACTTGTCCAGCTCGTCCCGAAACTGTTTTAAATCCGGCATAGGTTGTTTATGGTTGTTTAAGTGCGGGGTTCGCATTAGGGCCGCAGAATACACCGATCATATTTTCGATTGTGAAACTACCTGCAGGTAAATTACCGCATTGTCAATAATGTCCCCCCCGTGAAAACACCCCTTTTTGATCTGAAAACGCCGACGCTGACGGCGGAACTGGTTTTTCAGGTCGTTGGCCGCAGGCGGCATTTGCAATAAAATAGGGTGTTTTTCACGTTTTTCCCGGCACGGCAATAAGCTACCTTTTCACTGTGCGGCTGGCCAATACCTTGAACGCCGCTTTCGGAAATCAAGCCTAAACTATCTTTCTTATGCGTACAATTTCTCTCTTCCTCCTGCTGTCTGGGGTAATGCCCCTGGCCGGGATCGCACAACATACGGTGACCATCAAGCACACGTATTACACCAATATTTACGATACGGTCCAGTGTTCGGAAATACAGGGGTATTACGTCCAAACAACAGACCACACGGCTTCCACAAATAAGATCAAACGCTCCGCCTTTACCAATGATCCGGACGAACCATCGGCGTGCCAATTCAAATATGCGTCGATTTACAGCACCTACAATGCCCAATTCGAAAAAGGCGATCTGCAGCACCGCCTCGACAAGGGGCATGTCAACCCCTATTCCGCTATGGAATTCGACGAGACGGCCGCGGCGGAAAGTATGTATTATTCCAATGTATGCCCGCAGATCGCTTATTTTAACGAGCACCAGTGGGAGCGGGTCGAGCAGTATGTTTTGAAGACCGTTGCCCCAAAATACGGTGATGTCCAGGTGTGCACAGGCGTGCTGGTAAGCACCGCGCATCCTAAGAAAGCGGGAAACCTCTTTATCCCCGACTATTATTGGAAGGTGATCTCCTATAATAAAAGCGGCAAAACGATGCAGGAGGCATGGCTGGGGCCCAACAAGCCTACCAATACCAGCACGGACCCGGACAGCATTGCCACGACCGTGCCTGATCTAAAGCGCGTGATCCTCCAGTATTATCCAAAATTCGAATTCAATTTTTAAGGTCGTGAACAACCCAAATGCAACCCTCATTTTATGCCAGACCCACTATTACCAGGAACCGCCGTAAGCGCCGCATCCGGCTTAACCGGTTTCGATGTCAATCAGGTCCTCACGGCAGATCAGGCCCTTGCCTTTAAAAATGCCGCCAATGCCTTTTGTGTCCGTTATATCCCGCGGACAACCGCCCTCGCGGCCAACAATCTAACCTATGCCGAAGCGATGAATATTCTCAATGCCGGCTTGGCGCTCATGGCGGTCCAGCATGTGGCGCTACCGGGCTGGCAACCCACCACAAGCCTGGGTACCGCATACGGAACCTTTGCGGCCGGTTATGCCAAACAAACCGTCGGCCTTCCGCCGGGAGTAAATGTATGGCTGGATCTGGAAGGCGTTGCACCGGGTACCGATCCGCTCGATGTGATCGCCTATTGCCAGGCCTGGTACTATGCCGTCCACACGGCAGGATACATACCAGGCATCTATGTTGGATACGATACCATGCTTAGTCCCAGCCAGCTGTATAACGATCTTTCATTCCAGCATTACTGGCGTGCCTACAATTGCACGCTTCCCGTGCCCACACGAGGATATCAGCTATTGCAGCATACGGAAAAGACGCTCAATGGTATCACCTACGATCCGGATGTTTCGCAAAACGACAGTGAAGGCGGTGCAGTGGTGTGGCTGATGAAATAACCCAAAAGAGGTGTTTTCCCATTTGATTTTCCCTAAACAACATAAACCATGAAGAAAACTATTTATGTAATTATATTGCTGGCCTCGGGCTTTATCTTATACAGGATCTGGGCTAATTGCAATGCAGCACGCGGGTTAAACGAGGTACAGGACCAGGCAAACCAGCTGTTTGACAGTAGCGAAAACAAAACACAAAACGATACGACCGTAAAGCCGAAGATTGCCAAAATCCGCCGCGACATCGCGGGTGACAAATTTATTCGCGTGACACCCGAATATAAAGCGGTGTTTGAGGATTTTCTTAAGGGATGGGGGAACCAACCACTGGCAGCGACGACAATCAATGCTTATAGGCCGAGGCTGGAGGCACAGGCACAGGCCTACGGTCACATAAAAGGGAATCAGGGCCTGGCCCTTTTCCTCGATTGGGCCATCTGGATGTTTTCAATCTGGCTAGCTTTGTTTTCCAAGGTTCTACGCGATATAACGGGCGATACCAGCAAGATACCAAAAGGAGAGGACCCACCTTTTTCGCTCGGGAGGACACAACTGCTGGCCTGGATTACTATAATTGCTTCGGTTTATGTCTATGCCGTCTTATGGGACGGTCGGACGCCGGACATCAATCAAACCGCTCTTATTCTCATGGGGATTTCAAGCGCCACCTGCGCGGCCGGGGTCATTATCGACACTACCGAGATCCAGCAGGGAGTCCCCCGTACTCAGGATCAGCCTTCTAGTGGGAACTTTTTCCAGGATATCCTTTCGGATGCAACCGGCGTCTCGATCTATCGCATCCAGAATTTCATTTGGACCCTTGTCGCCATTGTAGTTTATTTTTATCGCTATGCCAATCCACCGGCAAACGTTCCGGTAGACCACCCGGCGGTCCTGCCGGACCTGGATTCCACACTACTGGCGCTCACGGGCATCAGCAGCCTCACCTATCTTACATTGAAAACCAGGGAAAATCCTAACCCAATCCCGCTCGTTAAAATAACCCTTGGGCTGGCGCCGACCAACAGCCTCCCCCAAGCGGAAAAAGATGCATTGACCAAAGGAGGATTTCCGGGTGCAACCGTGACGATCACCGATCCCTCCTCCGTCGCCACGAAAATTACCCCAGACCCGGCAAGTCCTAATTTTAATTTTAATGCGACAAACCTGGTGGCCGGCTCCTGGACAGTTGTAGTCAGTTGGACCGGCGTCACGGTTCCTGGCACCACGCGTACGCTGAATCTCACCTGGACCGGTCAGGTAACGGCGGCGACAAAAACACTACTGTTTAATTTTCCATAATGGCATTTCGCCGCGCAAAAAAAGGGTGTTTTTCCGGTAGCGGCGCCGTTACCGTTATCGTAACTTTTACGACAGTAAACCAAAATTGTTTGCCATGAAAAAAATTGCCATCCTCTCCATCGACGGCGGCGGCATCAGGGGTATCCTGCCCGCTGCAATCCTCGTCCGGCTCGAATCGATCATTCAGGAGCTCACCGGCCAGCCCGATCTCAAGATCGGCGACATGTTCGACCTGGTAGCCGGCACCAGTACCGGCGGCATACTTAGCTGCATCTACCTCGCACCAGGCGAACCCAAAAAAGCAAAATTCTCCGCCCAGCAGGCCCTGGATCTGTATGTCGATCACGGGCACGAGATCTTCGATCGTACGCTTTGGGACAGAATTGACACGTTCGACGGGATCTTCGGCGCCAAATTTTCAAACAAGGCCCTGGACGAGCAATTGACGAAGTACTTCGGCGACCTCAAGCTCGCCGATCTCATCAAACCCAGCCTGATCACCAGTTACGAGATGACACAACGCCGCGCCATGTTCTTTACCAGCGCCGATGCCCGGGACGACGACGGCAGCAATTTCCTGGTCCGCGACGTCGCCCGCGCCACCTCCGCCGCCCCTACTTATTTCCCGCCCGCAGGAATTAAATCGATGGAGGGTGCCGATTATTCACTCCTCGACGGTGGTGTCTTCGCCAACAACCCGGCCTTATGCGCCTATTCAGAGGCCCTCAAGATCGATTTTCCCGCACTCTTTCCCACTTGCGACAAGACCCAACCCCGCGGCGCCCGGGACATGCTGATCATCTCGCTGGGCACAGGCTCCGTGAAGAAAAGTTATCGTATCGAGGACTTCAGACACGCCGGCGAGATTAAATGGCTCGAGCCCATTATCGATATCCTCATGTCCGGTAACTCGGAGACCGTGGATTACGAGCTCAAAAGCATCTACAGCACGCTGGGCGCGCCCGACAATGCCGACTACTACCGGCTGGAACCAAAATTGGTGCGAGCCGCTTCGGAAATGGACCTCGCCACCCCCGAAAACATCGAGAATCTAAAAAGCGACGGTCTGACCTTTGCAGAAAGCAACAAGACGCTGCTCAAGGAGATAGCCCAAAAGATCGTCAATCACTGCATGGCCCCCATGTCCGCCGCCCCGGCCTCATCAGCCGCATCGGCCCCGGCCGGCGCCCTGGTTCATTGAGCCGCCGAAAGTCCGTAACTTCCGCGCCAAAAACCTTCCAATGGAAACCACGGTCGCAGGACTCCCCTCCAACCCCCTCGAAAAAATAGCCCTGAGCTGCAGCGGCGGTGGCTACCGCGCTGCAGCTTTCCATCTGGGCACAATGTCCTACCTCCATCGATTACAATACCAGGGTCATCCGCTGCTCGAAAACGTAAAGATGCTCTCCACCGTCTCCGGCGGCACCATCACGGGCATCGTCTATACCCTGCAAAAACAAAAAGGCAAAACCTTCCCCGAGATCTATAACTTCCTGCTGGAACGGCTTCGCAAACTCGATCTCGTCAAACTCGGCATCGAAAAACTCAACCCCGGCGCCCAGTGGCAAAATGACAATAAACGCAAGAACCTCATCAACGCCTTCGCCGAACTCTATGACGAATATTTTACCGACGGCGCCACCTTCGCAGAACTCGCGGAGATGCACTGTCATCTCGAAGCCGTAGCCTTCAACAGCACCGAATTCAACAACGCCGTCGATTTCCGCTTCCGCAACCGCGGCAGCGGCATCTTTGGCAACTATTATCTCCGGATCAACCAGGCCCAGGCCGCCGAGATCCGCCTCTCCGATGCCATGGCCGCCTCCACCTGTTTCCCCGGCGGCTTCGAACCCATCCTCTGGCCTACGGATTTTCTCCATTCGGATTCGCCGAATCTAAAAAGCCTCCCGCAAACCGCACCAGTAGGCATCATGGATGGCGGCATCTATGACAACCAGGGCATCGATACCATCCTGCGATACAAAGGATCGGCCGACAACCCCTATTTCGATTGCATCATCATCTCCGACGTTTCTTCGCCCTATATGAACCCCTACAAACCCACGCCGGAATCTCCGGCAAAGGGCATAAGCCGGATCACCCTGCGCCAGTTTGATCGCCGCGCACGCAGCATCAACCGGTGGGTCAACTGGCTCGTTCCCTGTCTTTGCATTTTCCTGGGATTCCTTCCTACTTTATGGGACTACCGCAATAGCACCGGCACGGGCATCAGTCTGACTCTCGGGGCCGTCCTGCTGCTCCTTTGGTTGGGTAAGATCGCCTTGTTACGGAAACTACTGCGCATCCCCGGCCGACTGCGTCGATGGCTGCTGGAAAAAAATCCGCACATGGATTTCTATCTAAAAAAACTCTCCGGCCTCGATCTCGGCGAGCTCTCCCTGCACCGTGCCCGCCCGCTGCTGCTCGACCGGCTTAACTCGCTAATTTCCCTGTTGCTCAACGTCTTCCTCAAAGTCGTACGCCGCCTAAACTATAACCTTGTCTATAACGACGATCGCTGGCGCTACCGCCGCATCGGCAACCTCATCCGCCGCCTCACCCGCGAAGACTACGGCGGCCAGAACCGTCGTCCTGTCGAAGAACGCACCGACGCAGTAGAGGCGCACAGTCTCTTTAAGGGCGACTTCGACGCGGACATCGGCGAAAACATCGGGGCCATAGCCGAGGCCGCCGCCGATTTCGGCACCACCCTTTGGTTCACACCTGAAGACCAGCTCGGCGGCACCCTCGACAAGCTTCTCGCCACCGGTCAGTTCACCATGTGCTTCAACATGATCGAATACCTCGAGAACATCCTCTATGGCGAGATCCCGATAGACGCCAAAGCCCAGCCCGCCCTGCGGGAACTGCTCGAACAATGCAGGACGGACTGGGAATCTTTCAAAAACAATCCCTATTTCCTTATTTAACCTCCTCAGCTAACGCCGGGTGCTCCAGCGGATGAGTGACAATGGGGATATTCAGATATACGGGACCCTTGCCAAAGATCGGCCCGGCATGCCAGACATTATCCCGCCAAAAATGCTGAATGGAACCGTCATTCAGCAACGCGATCAGCTCCAGGTCAAACCCAAAGCTGCTTTCGATCAATCCAAGGACCTGCCGGATATTGGTGCCAAAAGCGGCATCCATAGTCCAGTGCGCGGCCGCCTCGCCTCCCGTCCACCAATGTTGGAACTGCCCGTTGACCGCTACGCAAAGCTCATAGTTGCCGGGGGCCGTTTCGTTGCTCTCGCCAAACTCGCTCCGGATCATCACCGGCGAGCTGTGGATGCCACTCCCGAATTTCTCCTCGGCGCTCCATCCGCCATTAAGGACACGGAAATACCGCTGCATGGTCCCATCGTTGTTGACACACACATAGTCCAAACCCCTGTCGAACCGCTGGATCAGCGTAGCGCCACCCATGGCCACGCCCGAGCCAAACACCGCGCTTTGCGCCCAGGCCATATTCGCCTCGTTGCGCCACCAATGACACATCGTTCCGTCCGTAAGCGCAGTCACGACTTCGAAGTTGCCCGGTGCGCCGAAATCTCCCTGGATAAAACCCACCACGCCATTCACATTGGTAGGGCCAAAGATGGGAGCGTCAAACCATTTGCCGCTGGCCTGATCAAAATAGCGATGATGTAACCGGCGCGAAGTGGTTGGATAGACCATCTCGAAATTACGGTCATAGGTCGTTCCGGTAACCGTAGGCATCGCGCCGGCGTCATTGCCCTGGATCTCCGCCGCAGCCCAGGCAAGCGTCGAACCGTCCCGCCAGTAATGTTCTACGGCGTCGCCGGTTGGCGTCAGAGCCCATACTTCGAAGTTGCGGTTGTAGGGACCATCACCGCTCTCGATAAAGTTGCCACTGTGATTCCTGCGTTTCGTCCAGGGATCGGGATTTACCGCGGAACCGGCGACACCATATTTCGTATAAGCGTCGATATCTGCCTGCCCATAACCCATCCAGATATAACCCGGCGAGCCCGCCATGCCCCAGCCCGCACCCCATGAATTCCGAACGAGCCAGGCCTGTCTCGCGTCATCATAACCCACGATCACGATACAGTGACCGCCCGCGACACCGGAAGAAGGATTGCAGCTATACACGCCCGTTTGATGCGTAAAGCCAAAGGTCTCCCAGTCATAGTAACAGGTAAAACAGGCCGAGATAGGGCCCACCATATCGATCCAGTTTTTTTGATCCTGGATATTACTCAGCGAGACATAATCCGCCAGCTTCACCGTCCTGCCGTCACGGTCCGGCGTCGGCGGTACCGGCGTGTCAGTAGTCTCATAAGCACGGCATCCGGGATCGGCGACCCCATTGGTCTTCATCCATTCAAATGCCGTTGCGGGACCGCCCGTTTGCGCACACTTCACGCCCAGCCCGTCGTGAACATCACCCTCGGAACGCAGGCTCCAATAACAGTGTTCGATACGGGTCTGCGCTTCGACCACGCCTACCGCGCTAAATACCCAGCAGGATTCGCAGTTGAGCTGGTCCTTGGGCGAAGTCAGCCAGGGCCAGCCCCACCTGTTGCGCCAATCCACCGAAGCCGCGGGCGTGCCGCCAGCCGCGACATGCGCGGCCGCGACCTTAGGGGAGATCGGCAGTGGCTTCAGGAATCCCGCGTTAACACGTTGCTGACGCAGGAACGCATTGGACGTTTCTTTTTTGAGCTCCACGGAAATGTCGATACGCGGGACAGCTGCCACTTTAGGGATCTTGCTCAGATCTGCCCCATGCGCATATTTGGGCAGGGCCGTTTCATCTCCAAATTTGGCGTCGATCGTCCAGTTAGCTTTACCGGCAGCGAGAATACGACGCATGTCGCCAATGGTCGTTGGTGTTGATGCCATAATGAAAGGATTTAATTTGCCTACTCTTGTTACCCTTTTCGGCGTCCGGGTGCTACAATACGGGCCTTCGGGCATTGCCCGAACCATTAAAAGGAGTGCGGAGGATATGCAGGTCTGCGCATTGGTCGGAGAAAAGCTTTACAGCGGAAACAAGTTATTTCGCCGGGCTGGCGATACTGCTGCGCACAAAGGTAAGGATCGTGGTCAGCGACGTGCCAGGCGTCCTTTGTAGAGCCATAGATCATGCATAGGATCAACGCATCCACGGTCAGGATCGCGATCCGTGTATAGAACCGTCCCAACCATTCATGAAAGACCGGCACTCCCGGCAGCACATAAAAAGGGAACAAAAGAGAAAGATAAAAAAGCGGCTCCAGGGTCGTACTGAATAGGGCGACGCCCATTGTACGAGCCGCGGATCTCGAAAGGGAACAACCAGTTGCTTTTGTCAAAACGCACCGCTTCGAGTAAGTTCTTGTTATGGCCGGATTCTTCAAAAAGATTGCTCTCCAGACTTTTTCGGCTATCGCCGTCGATGAGTACGATGACCACGCCGCCGGCATAAAAGGAAAGCGCCATCTTGAGCACATCACCCCTGTTGATGGATTCGTGTGGACTCAGCAGGAATACCTTGAGGAATGGGAGGACGATCAACGCGAGAAAAAAGCGATATAGTCCTGCCCAGCCGCCGAGAGCGGGAAGGTTCCGGATTCGTCGGAATTGGGGGTGAGCCGCTTCGTACTATCGGCGTTGATGCGGGCGGAGGCGCTCAGGGGCATCTGTTGGTACAGCAGGGAAAGACCTACGGGATTGGCTTCCCCGGTACCGGCGCTGTCGGCGGAGTCCAAAAGGATAAGATAGTTTTTAAAGACATCGTCCCGGCCGGCAAAAATGGGGTCGGCAAAGTCTTTCATTTTAACGGTGAGATACACGTTCTTATGGGCCGTATCTATGGAATCGCGGTGGTGCACGATGAGCCACACCCCCGTATCCGTCTTGATGAGATGACGGCCGGAGTCCGCCCTGGAGATCGTCGTGGTATCGTAGTGGATGTTGGCGGCAAGCCGGTCATAGGGCGGTTTTTTCGCCACCAGCTCCGGAAAATGCTTTTGCGCGTTTTCAATGATATTGTGGAGATCCTGGTCCTTTCGCAGAAAATTTCGGACCAGTTGAGTCAGCGCCTTGTGACCGCGTTGGCTCAGGTCCTCCCTGTTGCCGGGCTCGATCCTGAAATAAAACAGCGCCGCAAATGCCATCACCAATACGGCAAACAGCAGCAGCGCCGCGAGACGGCGTAGGATGATATTTCGGTTACCGGCCATAAGGGATGATGGATTGGTCGTACAAAGGCCGAAAAGCGGAAACATCCTAAGTACAGTGTTTTTCACGTTTTTTGTTCCCCATTAGGCCCCGGGTAGTGGCGGTTCCTAAAGCCGCGCAATACCATTCCGTAACGCATAAAGCACGAGTCCGACACGCGAGCAGATACTGAGCTTTTTAAACAGGGCATCCCTGTACCCGTCCACCGTACGCTCACTCACGAACATGTCGGCGGCAATTTCAACATAGGTCTTCTCGCTGCAGGCCAGTCGCAGGAACTGCGCTTCACGGTCCGTCAACTTCAACAATCCGGCCGGCGTGGCCTCCCCCCCGTCGATTGCCTGCGCGGAATGCAGCACTTTCCGCGTCACGAGATCGTTATAGTAATAGCCAAGAGCCATCACTTCGTCAAAGGATTTGCGAAGCTCCACCGGATCGGCATCCTTGAGGATATAGCCCCGCGCTCCATTTTTCACCATGCGGATGATGGCCTTCTCGCTGTCCATGGTGCTGAGCGCGAGGACCCGCACATCGGGATAATAATCCTTCACCCAGGCGGTTACGACATAGCCGTCCGGCTGCGGCATGGCAATATCCATCAGCAGGATGTCTGGAATATTGCCCGCTCTAAGCGTGGCCATACATTCGTCGCCTCCGCCGGCATCAAAGGCCACCCGGTAGCCGGCGAATAAATTGATCAAGGCCGCAAGCCCTTTGCGGAACATCGCATTGTCATCAACGATGCCTATCTGGCGCATCTCATTCATACGGAATGGTTAAAATAATTTTCGTTCCCTCCCGGGGCGCACTTTGAATAAAATGATTTCCACCGGTAAGCCGCACGCGGGTCCGGATATTGATCAAACCCTGACCGGCGCCGGAAGCGACACTGGCCTCGGGATCGAAACCTACGCCGTCATCCTGGATCTGGATCACCAGGCTCTCCGGCCCATAGTCACAGCGGATACCGATCTTTCTTGCTTGCGCATGTTTTAAAGCGTTCTGAAGACTTTCCTGTACAATCCGGAACACGATAAGCTTGCGTTGCGGTTGAATATCGCGGTAAACCCCATCTGTGTCTACGGTTACGCAAATCAACCCGGTGCGGTTAATGCGGTCCCTCTCCTGCACGATGGCCTCATGAAGACTGCGGCTCCGCAGCCGCTCGCTGTTGAGACTGCTGCTGAGATCCCGCAGATCGCACATCGCCTTCCCGATATTTTCCTTGATGGCCTCGAGCAGATCCGGCTGATGCTCGTTTGTCTCCAGGATTATATTGACTTGTACCTTCGCCAGGCTAAGGACCTGTCCTACGTTATCATGGATTTCCCCGCTGATGGCGTCGAATGTCTGCTCCTGGATCTCCAGTTGCGACTTAAGCGACTGCTCCTGGAACTGCTGGCGAAGCTCAAGCAGCTGCTGCTCCTGACGGCGACGCCGGCGCAGGTAGCTAAAAACAAACAATAGGATAATGGTAGCCAGCACCAGGAACAAAACCATGCTGGCTACCACCGATATCAGGACTTCTTTATATTGCGTGTCCGGCATAGATAACCATAAGTGATTAAGAGATACATCAGGGTATCCATCCATTGGAGTACGACTAAAAGATTCCGTGCGGCTTCCAGATGGTACTGGATAAGGAAGTTCAGCAATCCAAAATAGGGCAGCGCGGCCATGTAAAAGATCAGCATGCCGGTGGCGATCCAGAATTCGGACAGCCTTCGCAGATCCGGTATCAGCTTGGCCGTTGCCAGCTGATAATAATACAAAAGACAAAATAGTACGGTAAAAAAACTTCCGGCAATGATCACATAGCTGTTCCAGTGTTTAAACCCAAAAAGATACAACACCGTGACCCCCCAAAAGATAGGGAAAACTATCAAATATCCCAACACTATCCGTTTCACCCGGCTCCCGGCCAGGATCATCCAAAAGAAATAGCCGTAAACCCAAAACTCCACGAGAGTAAAAGAATTATAAACCCAATTATTAGGGCGGCGAACCACGTGCGCCAGCACTGCGGCGGTGATCTCCACCACCAGGGTGAGACCAAGTAGCCAGGAAAACACCCGCAGTTCCCGCGAAAGGCCCCGCCTCGAGGCGATGACACTGCTTAGGAACGCCGCGAGGACACTCAGCAGATAAATATAGGTCAGTACCGGCATCGATAACAAAGATAGACGTTGCAATTTAGCATATACGGATAGGTCACTCCCGAAAGGTCATCGCCGTTAGGGTTACTTGGCCGGGGGCGGGGGCGGGCAGTTGTTCGCTGGCGGACACGGGATGCCGGTATCCGCGGGGACCAGACCAATAAGAAGCTTCGCCGACCCGAACACGAAAGCGTGCTCCGTTCCCGTGAGGCCGTTGGGGTCTGGCACGGGATCGCTTGCCTGGCGAAAATAAAATACACTCGATAGTTGATACTCCGGGAAACCGATTTTTACGTCGTCGGGGGTGAACGCCGCGAGTTGGATATATAACTCGATGATCGGGTTGTCCGCGTCCGACTCCATTTGACAGGCGAGATAGGGCAGTAATCCGACCTCTCCGTCCTTTCCCCCGAAGATGGTCACCTTGCTATACCACAAACGTTCCGTTTCCAAAAACCCAGCCCCCTTGTGGCCTTCCCCGTCCGTCTGCAGCACGTCCTTCCTGTTATTTTTGTAATTGTCTATCCAGGTGTCGACGAGCCCCATGGGAAGTTGGATGGCATTCCCCTCGGATTGCAGGAACCAAAATTGTGTCCGGTCATCGATGCCGGTGGGATCGCCGGGCGCCGGCGGCGTGGTGGGACAAAAAAATACAGTCAGTTGACCCTCCATGCCGTCTGGAATAAAGTCCGACTCATCAGGATTATCGGGAAACGCGGCAAAATGCATCCGGATACCGTTGTACTTCGGAGCCGTGAATTTCCCCATTAACTTGATAAAGCCCTGGAGATCCAGCTTAAAGATCGTAACCAGGGGATTTTCAACGGCATCGGTTACCCGTTTGTTCAGCACGGTGTATTTGTTGCTTTTCATAAACGCATCTACCCTGCTGGACCAGGTACCGTTCGTAAGGACGGCTCCGGGTTGAATACAGGCAGTGATTTTGGGTTTGGTAGTTGTAGTAGACATGTTGAATGGTTTTAAAACAAATCTAGCCAGAAGCCCGCGCCCACCCCCCGGGGAAAACACCCATTTTTAGCGCCCAATCCTACACTACGATATTTATCATGACAATAATTTTAAAGTCAAGTTTTTTGACTATGTTTTTATAGTCAAAATCCGTCCGACCGTCAAAACCGTGTTTTTCCTGGTTCTTCCACAAAATATATAGCATAATTTCATTCCAAAGTAGCGCCCATGCCAGCGACTATCTTCGACCCCGCGCTCCAGTCCGCCTTCGCCGCCATCCGCGAAGACGGCGCCTTCCCCTCGCCCACCGACTGGCGCGATGTCTGGATCTATCTGCTGATGCTCGACCGCTTCAACAACCCCGCCGCGCCACCGGCATCTACCACGGCAGAACCGCCTTCCGCTTGGAACGAACGCTATGGCTATCGCCAGGGTGGCACTTTCAAAGGCATCGCAGCCCAGCTCGATTATCTCGCCGCTCTCGGCGTCGGCGCCATCTGGATCACCCCGGTGCTAAAGAACTCGATGGCGCTCATGGAATACAACTACCATGGCTACGGCATCCAGGACTTCCTCACCATCGATGGGCGTTTTGCAAGCGACGGCACGGAGGCCACCGCGGAGCAGGAGCTCGCCGAGCTCGTCGCGGCCGCCCACGCCCGCGGCATCTATGTCATCTTCGATATCGTGATCAACCATTCCGCCCGGGTCTTCGATTACGATCTCAACGGGAGCATCACTGCCGACTTCACCAGCCCCGCCATCATGAACGCACCGCCAGGGAGCGAGCCGCTCATCGAGTGGATCGACCACACCGGAACCCCGCAACCTACATGGACGGACACCCTTCCCGCCGGCATCGACTCCGACGATGCCGTTTGGCCTTCCGATTTGCAACGCGCCGATTTCTTCCGCCGTCGCGGAAACAGGCTCTCCGATGCAAGCCCCGCACCCGGCCAGTTCATCAAGGGCGATTTCGACACCCTGCGCCAAATGGTGATGGAATACGCAGCCACTGCGGCAAACCAGCAAAACCTGAGAACCCAATACGGCAAATACCCCGTTCTGACCATCCTCATCATGGCCTATTGGTATCTCATCGCCCGCTTCGACATCGACGCGTTTCGCATCGATACAGTCAAATATGTGGATCCGGATATCGTCGAAACTTTTGGCAACGCGATCCGTGAATTCGCATTCAGCATCGGCAAAAAGAATTTCTTTACGTTCGGCGAGATCTATGATAATGAGCAGACCATCGAAGACTTCATCGGCCGCAATAGCACCGATGGCTTCGGCATCGACGCCGCGCTGGACTACCCCTTATTCTACGTCCTTCCGGCCTTCGCAAAAGGCAACACCCCTGTCGAGGCCATAAGAAACATCTTCTTCAACCGGAAGGCCTCCGAAGCCACCAAACTCAGCTCCCACGGTGAAGCCGGCAAATATTTCGTGAGCTTCCTCGACAATCACGACCAAAGTCAGCGATTCAACACCCCGGGCACATCGCCAGCGCAAATCCTCCTCGGTCTCGCCGTCCTTTTCGGTCTCCAGGGCATTCCTTGTGTTTACTATGGTACGGAACAGGGCCTTCAGGGGACCATTGATGCAACAGGCCAACCCGACCTCACCGCCCCGGAATCCGTCCGCGAAGCCATCTGGGGCAAGACATCCATTGCCTTCGATCAGACAAACGCCTTCTACAGAGACCTCCAGGCTATCGGCAACCTCCGAAACAACGAGACCACCCTGCAATACGGCCGTATCTATTTCCGCGAGCTCTCCGGCAACGGCCGCGACTTCGGTCTTTCCACCGGCATCGGCGGCGTCCTCGCCTTCTCGCGTATCCTCGCCGCCCGCGAGGTATTGATCGTCGCCAATTCCAGCACCACGACTACATTTCAGGGATTCGTCCTCGCCGATACGGACACCAACCGCGCCCTCCCCGCCTACACCGTCGCCTATAGCAATTTCGCTGCCACCGGCACAGGCAGGATGCAATACTTCCCCTCCGTCAATTTCTACTCCGGCCCCCAGTTCACCGGCTCCGGCGAAGCCGTCGCCCTATACATTATCCTAGCCCCCATGGAAGTACAGATCCTCCTGCCGGCTTCCTAACCCCCCAAAAAGGGTGTTTTCACGGTTGCCAAACAGCCCCACGCGAACGTATCTTCAACAAAATTCCTTTATATGAGTACGCTCGCATACGCAAGGCTAACGACAGCCCGGGAAGAATCCACTCCCGGAAAAAGCTCGACCACCCAGCCACCGCAAGTAGGCACCTATATAGATGCCTTTGCCGCACTGGTGCCCGCCGAGGTACTGACCCTGCATGCTGTTATCATGTCTTATACAACGGCCAAGGCATCAGATGGTTCTACGCAGATTCTGGCGGGTAATATGAGCCTTTTGCAAAGTTGTTTTTGGATATTGATAGTCGTCAGTATGGTGCTATATGCCGGCGGTCGCCTCTCCGCGAAGAAATGGGATCGCCTCGACTATATTCGCATCCTCATTCCTCCGCTGGCATTTACAGGCTGGACGATGATCCAGACGCTCACAGCCTTCGACGCCGTTTGGGGCAACCTGCCAAAGGTGAACCGCGACATATCCGCCATTCTCCTCTGCTCCTTACTCGGCTATCTGTCGACTATACTGGCGGATAAGGCCGACGCCAAAACACCCGCCTCACCAGCAAAGGAAACATTGAAAAATATCGTTCAGCATGAAGAGACAGCACCGGCTCCTTAGAGGCTATGCCCTTGACCCGGCTTTCTCCACGATTCTTGCGACGGCATACACCATCGTTGGATAACTCATCTTAAAACTCCTGAATATATGCCTACAAAGAAAAAAAGCAATCTCATCATCCCGGTGAAAAGCTGCACGATCAAAATCCTTCCCAGTTCGCTCTGGATGAAAGCAGCCGCCAAGGCCGTTGAAGTAAATCCAATCAACGCTCCCGCCGTCCAGCAATTCAAACGGCTGCTTCCCAGCGCGGTACTTCCACCCCAGCACATCGCAGCGATGACGACCAAGTACTGGAAGACAGGGAAAGTAAATCTCACCGTTGGCTTCCTGGACAATCCACCCGCCGATCTGCAAAAACGCATCCTCTCCCACATGAATGCATGGTCGAAGTTTGGCAATGTCAATTTTGTTATCAGCAAGACGGATCCACAGGTGAGGATCGCCCGCGTCGACAAAGGTGACCAGGCAGGTTATTGGTCCTATCTGGGAACCGATATCCTTAGCATCAAGCCAGGCAAACCCACTATGAACCTCGACAGTTTTACCATGCAGACCCAGGATTCCGAATTCCACCGGGTGGTCAGACATGAAACCGGCCATACCCTCGGCTTCCCGCATGAGCATATGCGCAAGGAGATCGTAAATCGCATCGATCCTGCCAAAGCAAAGGCTTACTTCCTACGGGAAGATGGCTGGGACGCCCAGGAGGTCCAGGACCAGGTACTAACGCCACTGGACAATTCCGCGCTCATCAAGACGGAAAAACCCGATGATCGATCCATTATGTGCTACTGGCTGCCCGCCGAGATCATGAAAGACAATGTGGCTGTGCCCGGCGGCACCGATATCGACAAGCAGGATGGACAGTTCGCGGGCATGCTCTATCCCAAAAAAGTGTAGGCTGCCTCCGTCTCAGTGCCTCATCAACAACCCCAGCAAATTTTGTATCAACCCGCTCAGGAACGGACTCGCCGCAATCAGTCCCCCTCGCAGCCAGCCAAACGGCTGTTCGAGGATTCCGTACCACTTATTGTCGTCGTCGTCAGGCCTCCCCCCGTCGTCGGGAAGCCGCAGCTGCACATCCCCAAACTGCATCTTCGCGGGCAAATAGACCAGCAATAAAATCGCCGTAAACAGCCCGCCGAAAAGATACACGGCATCGCCACTCGCGGGACTGTATCCCCAGTTGACGGTCAGCAGCTTTATAAAAGCCAGTGAGCTCACGGCATTAAACAGCGCGCCGCTGCACAACACTACCAGCGATAGCAGGATCGCCGACAAAATAAAGTACCGGTGGAAGAAACCTAGCAACCTCCGGAATTGGTCGGCATATTCCTTATGCTTCGCTTCTTCGGTATCGGAAGATTCTACGGCCTTTACCTCCGCCGTCGTTGCCGCACCCGGCGTCATGGTCTTCTTCACCTCTTCCCGCTGCTCCCGCACCTTGGTCGTCTGCATCTTCACCTTGTCCGCAAAATACCCCAGCATCGAGGCGCTATGGATAAACCCGGCTAGACAAAAGGCGCCCGAAACACAGCCCAGCACATTCGCAAACCAAAGAAAATTGCCCAGCGTCCGCATAAAATAAAGATCCTTTACCGGCGGCTCGTCACTGAAAGTAAAGAAAAGCACAACCAGGAACAGGATAAGACAACCCGCCACGATGGGCGTGGCTATCCAATAACCTCTTTGATCCGGCCGTTCCTCCTTTCGGAAGATCGCCATGACCTGTTCCATGATGTAAATGGAAGCCGGTATCGCGATAAAACAAAACCCGCAAAGGATCACCATCAGGAATAGCCAGGACGCGACGCCGGGATATTTGGTCAAAAACTGGATGTTACTCTTATAGCTGATAATCCTGAATGGCGCGACACCCCGGTATACAAATTGCCGGTTACCCACCGGAAATCGGGCATAGTAAGGCACACTGTCCTGCCAGCTTTCACCTTGTACCCTGTACGCGCTATCCCAACGAGCCACCCGGTTAGGCCGTATCCCGAAACGCACCCAGGTGTTGACGATCCTCAGCGCACTGGTATCCGTTAGGGTCGAGTCGTCATAATACAGCCGGTCGTTGTTGAGCGCCACAAGCGCGGCCGAATCATTGATCTCCCGAAGCGAATCCGTAAGATGCCGGATCGCCCGGTTCACCACGTCTTTGGGGAAATAACCCACTTCATGAAACACCGACCCCGTAGCCGGCTTCTTCTCCAGTGACAACAAGAGCATGGCCAGGATAATCCCCGCCAACCCGCAACCGGAAATAATGGTTATCTGATAATTGGGCTTAAATCTGGAAAACATAATAGGTGTTTTTCAAGTATTTGGAACAATATATTAGTTATAATTTAGTCCATAAGCAAACTACGCTCTTATGGCCAGCTCCCCCAAAAAGCCAACCAAAAAAACGGCAAAGAAAGCCCCGGCAAAAAAAGCGCCAACCAAAAAGGCCCCCGCAAAAAAACCCGCCGCCAGGCCGGCCCCCATTACCCCCGCCCGGCCGGTGAGCAAACCCGGCGACCCGATCACCCCGGCGATAAACACGACCGCTCCCCCATTTATCGTCCGCGGCACAAATGCCACCGCGCTCTTTACGCTTACTGTATACAGGGGCGAAGGCATGTGCCTCCTGGCGATGAACTGGAAGACGGGCACCCCAGCCCTTAACTTCGTCGGATTTGCCATCGAATACCAGGAGCCGGGCGGCGCCCAGTTCTATCCCCTGTCTAATCGCCTCGCATTTCCCGGAGCCAGTGGCGCCGTGAACCCCGGCATCCTCTCAAGCAGGCTGTCGCCGATCCAAAAATTCCGCTGGATTCACTTCCCATTCCATGCCGGGATCCCCGGGGCCTTCACCTACCGTGTCACCCCCGTATTTATGGCTGCCAATGGATCCTTAAGTTACGGTGATGCCCAAACGGCCGCAATCGGGATTCGCCTGCATCACAAATTTGTCGTCATAGACTTCAATAAACCCACCGCCCGCGTCTACACCGGATCCTATAACTGTTCGTCGAGCGCCGATACGAAGAATGGCGAGAATCTTTTTTGTATCATGGACCAGCGGGTCGCAACCAGCTATATGATCGAGGGTGTCACCATGTTCGACCATTACGAATTCCGCGATGCACAAACCAAAGCCAAAACTGCCGGGAAACCGCTCGAATTGCAGAAGCCTCCAGGCAGGCTCCCATGTCATGCCTTGGTGGGATGAGGATTGGAGCAATCCGCAAAAAAAACGGGACCGGGAATTGTTCGGCGTATAAGATTCGCTTACTTTTCGTAATGCAACACTACATCCTCTTCTCCGGCCATAGGCTCGACAAACCCGGCAGGACACCCACCCGTTTCCCGGCATCAAAAGCCATTGCCGCTACCGTGGCTATCCGAAAAACCCTCGAAGCGATATTAACGCGAGTCCCGGCCCCGACTATAAAGGCCATCGCCGCAGCCGCCGACGGTGGCGACATCCTCTTTCACGAGGCCTGCAAAGACCTCGATATCCCCAGCGAGATCTACCTCGCCATCCCCATCCCCGAATTTCTAAAGACTTCCGTCGCCGCGGAATGGCAAGACCGCTACTACCAACTCACGCGTATCCTCCCCGTCCACATCCTGCACCCCGACGTCACCGCCGATGCCCCTAACACCATCTGGGAAGAGGTCAATAGTTGGATGCTCGACAAGGCCCTCTCCGCCGGCGGCGCCCGCCTCACCCTGATCGCCCTCTGGGACGGCAGCCCCGGCGAGACCGGCGGCACCGCCCATATGATCCGGGTCGCGAAGAACCACAATGCCGCCATCGAAATTATCGACACCCATATGCTGTGATCCCCGCCCTTTTTTACTATTTTGTACCGTCCCATGCGCCTATTATTAGCCACCCTCTTAACCCTGAGCACCCTCCATGCCCTGGCCGCGACGATCACCGTGACCAGCAACGCGGATAGTGGGCCTAATACCCTGCGCGATGCCATCACCCAGGCTATCGCAAACGGCGGCAGTAATACCATCGTATTCAATATCGCCGACCAGTCCCGGGCGGGCCGCACCATCACCCTCGCCTCCGCCTTGCCGCAATTGCCCTCCAATCTCACCATCGATGGGACCACGCAACCCGGCGGCGCCTTTGGCATCAGCCATGCCAGCATCATCATCACCAACCCCTTCTCGCTCGAATACGTCAACTATTTCGAAATGATCGGCGTCAGCAATGTCCAGATCTACGGCCTCTTCCTCCAGGGGGTGGCCGCCGGCTATTGCTTCCACTTCCGCGAGGCTTCTAACCTCACCTTTGGCGGCCCAAACAAAGGCAATATCATCCAGGGGTTTGCACAGGCCTTCAACTGCGATTATATCTCCAGTACCGATCCTACTACCACGGGCGTTACCATCCAGGGCAATATCATGGGCACCGATGAGACCGGTACAACCATCACGTATGGCGAACTCAATGGCATCGACTTCTGGCTTCGGAATGTCGCCAACCTGCAGATCGGCGGTCTCAACACCGGCGAAGGCAATCTCATGAACGAGCAGGACTATCCCATGGACTATACCTGCACCCGAAACGAAAATTACGGCTTCATCGATATCGAAGGCAACATCCAGGGAGCCGATGTCACCGGCAACGTCCTGCTTTCCACCAATCATTTTAACTTCGAGATCAATGGCTATAACGACGGCAATGCTAACAACACGGGTACCACCACGCTCCCGGTGAATATCATTGGCAACGTCACCGGCGGTGGCTTCGGCCTCTTCGATATCGCCAGCAAATTCGTCATCCAGGGCAACCACGTGGGTGTGGGGCTTGACAATACCACCAGCCTCATCAGCGGCACGAATAACGGCAGCGGCAATAATACGCTTATTGGTCTCGAGTTCTGCGGTCAGGGTCTCATCGGCGGCCCTGATCCCGCGGACAAGAACTATATTGCCTACGACGAAGGCGGTGTTTCCGAATTTTGGTGCGGCCCCATCACGATCTCCCAGAACAGCTTCTTCTGTAACGGTCTGGGCATCGAATTCGACGCGCAGACCTACCCTCACCCCGCCCCCTACGTGAACATCACCCTGCTCAACACCGGTACCGTCGGCGGCACCGCCCTGCCCAACTCCACCATCGAGCTCTTCTACGACGACCCATGCCCCGGCTGCGAAGGCAAGGCCTATATCGCCGCCACGACCGCCGATGCCAACGGCAACTGGAGCTATAACCTCACGGCCACCGGCGCCATCGTCGCCACCGCCACCGATACCTATGGCGCCACCTCTGCTTTCTCCACCGCCACCATCAACACCACCAATGTCGTCGTGGCAAACGCCACCTGCGAACGCAACAACGGCGCTATAAAAAATATCCAGGTCACCAGCGGTACGCAGTGGCAATGGCTGGACGCCAACGGCAGCGTCGTCGGCACCAACATCGATCTCACGAATGTGGGTCCTGGAACGTACACCTTCGTCACCTCTATCGGCGGCGCAACCTGCAACGCCAGCAGTACCCCCTACACCATCACGAATGTCGATCTCCAGGGTCTCGATCCCACTACCATCACCACCACGCAACCCACCTGCGGCCAGAACAACGGCGCCCTCACCTATACCGGCACATTCGACCCCTCCACGACCTATAGCTGGCTCGATGCCGCCGGTACCACGGTATGCCCGGACTACAGCGCCGCCAATCCGCTCGGCAAGCTCGCGCCCGGCACTTATACGCTGCAGTTAGCCCTCACACAGGACCCCACCTGCTTTACCCAATACGGCCCCTATACCCTCAGCAACCAATCAGGTCCCTCGATGACGACCACGAATGCGGCCATCACCGCGGCCACCTGCGGCCTGGCAAACGGTTCGATAACAGGCATCACCTATCAGAACACCACCTCGCCTCTCACCCTTATATGGCTGGATACTAACGGCGTCGGCCATGGATATGGCGCCGATCTCACGAATGCCCAGGGGGGCACTTATCACCTCGCACTCAAGGACGGCGGCACCTGCGACACCATCTTCTCCCCCTGGTACACCGTCCCCGATAACGGTGTGATCACCTATGATACGACCAAGCTGGTCTATACCTCCGCCACCTGTGACCTGGACAATGGCGAACTCAACGGCATCACCGTCGCGGGTGCCACCACCTTTACCTGGATGGATGGCAATGGCGACGTCGTCGGCACGACCCTGAACATCAGCGGTCTCGCCCCCGGCCCTTATGAGCTTACGCTCAGCGATGCCTATGGTTGTCAGGAGAGCATAATACCGCCCTTCACCATCCGGCGGCTCCCGATGCCGGCCTTCGACTACTCCCGGTTGCAGATCTATAGCGACACCTGTAACTCCGGCGTGGGCGCCATCAAAGACCTGATCATGGTCGATACAACGCTGAACTATCTGTGGGACTGGTATAGCCCGGCGAACCCCAACAATTACCTTGGCAATCAAAACGGCTTCATCGAAAATCTACACGCCGGCACTTATGTCGCCAATGTCACCACGTCTGGCTGCACCGTCACAAGCAATCCGCTCACGGTCCCCGACGTCGATCTGTCACCGCCTATACCCCAGATCACAGGGGCCCTTACAGCGAGAAACACCCCCGCCACGCTCACGATTACGAATCCACAAACGGGTGAGTATCTCCTGCTCGACGGCCCCTCCTTCGGTGCCACGATCCTGGATTCTTCGGCCTCGGGCATCCTGCAAACACCCGATATTCCACAGGACGAGACCCTGTATGTGGGATTTGTGCGGGGTGACTGCAGCAGCCCCATTGTGCCGGTGAACATCAAGGTCTTCGACTCGGTACGCGTCTTCATTCCCAATGCCTTCACGCCCAATGGCGATGGCAACAACGATACCTGGCGGATCACCATCCAGGGCCTGACAAAAAAGATCCGGATCAGCGTATACGACCGCTGGGGCGCCATGGTCTTCAGCAGCAACGATCCCAACATGGCCTGGGACGGCACCGCGGGCGGCCATCCCCTTTCCGGCACCTTCGTTTACATGATCGGCGGCGTCGACTATTACAACAAACCCTTCCTGCTAAAGGGAACCCTAATGATCATCCGGTAAATCCAAAACTTATGAGAAAATTCTTTCGCTTTCCCGAGATCCTGCTCATCCTGGCCATCCTGGTTCCACCCATAGTCGTGGCCAACACGGCATTTGACATCCAGCTCCATGACACCTACATCGTTTTTAGCAAAACATCCTGGGGGTTTAACTCTCTCTTCATTGGCATCAACATCTTCACGCTAATCACCTGGATAATCCATCTCCTTGCCCGGAAATACAAATGGCTGCCCCGCCAATGGCGATGGACCCAGGTCGCGCTGACCCTAATCATTCTGACAGCCATGGTCAGTATAATGTCGCATCCCGTGATTTGGATGGGTGACGGGAGTCCCTTTCCATCACCGAACCGCAAATAATTAAATTATGCACCCCGGACGACCCACCGGGCCCACCTCGGCGACCTCTACCAGATCCCACAAAAGGACCCGCCTCTCCCCCGCCTACCGCGCCCAAGCCGAAGCCGGCCATCCCTATAAGATCGCGGACTGATACATTCACAAAAGCCTCAAAAAATTTAGAAAATCGTACTACAAACATTACCTCGATGACGACCCGAAGCAAAGTCGGCCTCATCCCGCAAACAGCATCAAATTAAGACCGGCGAGGTTTTCCGGCACGCCCGTGCTGCAAAGAAAAAGGGCACTGGCAATAGAGCCCCCTCCAGGAGTTCGATCTGAGCCACCAATTCGCCGGCGAATCGCCAAAGCTCGAAAAAGACACGCTGATGATCATTCGGTAATTCCCCTATCTTTATATATGACCTTCCCGCTCGACCTGCATCTGGGCCACGAGACGATAAGCATGCACCTGCTCTTCGAAACCCTGGGATTCTTCCTTGGTTTTCGCTATTTCCTGTACCTGCGAAAAAAACACCCCGACCCCATCCCCGAGTCGAACCGCATCTGGATCATCATCGGCGCCACCTTCGGCGCATTCTTCTTCTCCCGGCTGGTCGGCGCCCTCGAAAACCCGCCGACCCTCCTGCG
>Ga0134126_10001456_pt1 | contig 30160 bp, 22 predicted proteins | sample KB31752_FD_96881 | JGI IMG/M metagenome (GOLD analysis project Ga0134126, IMG submission 96881) | Terrestrial soil microbial communities with excess Nitrogen fertilizer from Kellogg Biological Station, Michigan, USA - KB3-175-2 | ecosystem: Environmental > Terrestrial > Soil > Unclassified ... | reverse complement strand
CCGGCCGCTGCCGCCGGTCGTGCTGCCGGGGGAACCGCAACAGACCGCGCCACGCGAAGTCATCGAGGAGGCGCCCATCGAACTGGGCCATCTGCATTTCAGCTGGCACATTCCCGATTTGCGCCATCCCGATGTGCCGGTTCTGGACGTACTCGCGACCCTGCTCGGTGGAGGACGCAGTTCGCGCCTTTACCAGCAGGTGCGTGAAAAGAAGGGCCTCGTCCATACCGTTGACGCCTGGACGTACAGCCCCGGCAACGCCGGATTGTTTGGCGTGAGCGCGGTCGCAGACGGCGACAAATTCTCCCCGGCTCGCTACGCGATGTTTGACGAAATCGAAAAGGCGAAATCAAAACCCCCTTCACCCGCTGAACTGCGGAAGGTCGTCAAACAATTCATCTCGGCCACGCTTTCGGCGCGCAAGACCATGCAGGGCCAGGCCCAGGACCTTGGCGGCAGCTGGATCGCCGCCAGCGACCTCAGTTTTTCGGAACGCTATCTGGAAGCCGTGAAGCGGGTGAAGGGCGCCGACCTCCAGCGAGTCGCCCGCAAGTATCTGACGGTGGAAAATCGGACCGTTTACGCTTTGCTCCCCGCCGGGTTACGGCCCGGGCAAACGCAAACGGCGCCCCGGATTGCCGACAGCGCGATCCAGCGACATGAACTGTCAAACGGCCTCCGTCTGCTCGTGAAAGAGGACCATCGTCTTCCATTTGTCGAATTTCGCGCGGTCTTCAAGGGAGGGGTGCTGGCCGAAACCCTTCCGACCAATGGGGTCTCGCAGTTGACCGCGAAGATGCTGTTGAAAGGAACGAAGAAGCGGACCGCTGAACGAATTGTCGAAGAGATTGAATCGCTGGGCGGCAGTATTGACAGTTTTGGCGGCAACAACAGTTTTGGCGTGAGCGCGGAGGTAATGAGCGAAGATTTTCCCGACGGAATGGACCTCCTGGCAGACGTGCTGTTGAACGCGGTTTTTTCGAAGCCTGCCTTGGAACGCGAGCGCGAGGTTCAGCTGGCGGCGATCAAGGCACAGCGGGACCAGTTGCTTCAAAGCTGTTTTCGCGCGATACGCCGTACCCTGTTCGGCGAAACCGGCTATGGCCTCGATGCCCTCGGGTCCGAGGAAAGCGTGGAAAATCTGCAAACCTCCGATCTGAGATCATTCCATCAGAAGCTTGTCTCTCCAGACAACTGTGTCCTCGCCATCTACGGGGATGTGAAATCGAAACAGGTTTTGTCGGCTGCAAAGCGGGCCTTCGCCCGATGGGAACGCGCCGGCGCCAGGGCCCCGCTGCCGCGCGCACGCAACAATCCCGGCCGCGCCACCGAGACGCGCGACAAGAAACAGGCCGTGGTGGTCGTGGCGTTTCCCGGCACGACCGTTCATGCCGCGGATCGCTACGCGCTCGAGCTCCTCCAGGAATCATGCAGCGATCTCGGGTCCCGGCTATTCCTGCGCATCCGCGATGAGCTCGGACTGGCCTACTACGTCGGCGCTCAGAATTTCTTCGGACTGGCGCCGGGCTACTTCGCCTTCTATTGCGGCACCGCGCCCGAAAAAGTCGAACTGGTTGAACAGGAGTTATTGAAGGAGGCGGCCTTGCTGCGTGAAGGCGGTTTGACCGCGGAAGAACTCAAGCGCGCGAAGGCAAAGCTGATCGGACAAAAGAAAATCGCACGCCAGGACCTGGGGAGTTTTGCCATGACCACCGCCCTGGACGAGCTCTACGGCCTCGGGTACACCAACGCCGACACCGAGGACACAAAATACGAAGCGGTGACTCAGGATGAAATCCGCTCGGTGGCGGCGAAATACCTGGACGCGGACGCTCTGGTGGTTGCGGTCGCTCAACCAAAGAAGATCTGATCGTTGGTTGCGAATGAACCGGGCTGGCGCCGCCTGCGCGATCACTGCGGAAGCACGTGGCCGGCGACCGAGCAAGTCGGCGGCAGGCTGACGCCGTTTACAGCGTAGGCGCCGCCGGAAGGACAAACCGGAAAAGTCTCGCCTTTGAAGTACGGCAACAGGTCCTGCACGCTCGGAACCGCATCGGCGGTCTTTTTGTTCTCCAACGCCCACTGCTGTTTTGCGCCGTCAATCTGGCGGAGGTTGTTGACGCAGGCACTGGCCTGGGCGCCGACCTGCGCGTCGATACCCGCCTGCACGAATCGCTGGTTTTCCGCGCGCAACCGGTCGTTCTCGGCGAGAAGCTGCTGGAGTTGCTGCTGCATCTGTTGCTGTGTCACTGCGTTGGCTTTCGCTTGCGCGGCGTCCGGGGCGGAGAACCCCGGTTTGGACGCCTCTTGCTTCTCCGAGCGCAACTGGTGGACTTCGTTGCGCAAGCGGTGAAGTTCCTCGTTCTCTTTGCGCAAACGGGCCAGCTCCTCCACCTGCACCCGGACCCTTTTCAATTCCTCGTTTTCGGCCCGCAGCGCGGACAGTTGGTCATTGTCCTGCCGGAGCTGCATCAGTTTGGACTCGTCGCTCTCCTTCTCACGCCGGTAAACGAGAGTCAACGCCGCCAGCAACGCGAGAGCAACGCACCATGGTAAGATTGGTTTCACAGCCTCAGTTAGGGAGGTCACATGTCGATAAGACCATTCCGGGCGCGAGATCGTTCGATCCAGTTTGGTCAGGTCGACCGGGTTGATTCTTGGCGGGCCGGGTCCAGGGTGTCAATTCCGCTCCGCGCCGGGGGCCGCACGGACGGCGGACGACACCCTCTGAAATTGGTTTGCGCTTGGTTCACAGACCGTTTTAACTGAGGCGGTGATTGACGAGCCGTTTTTCCCGACGACCGGCATCCTGCATTCGCGTGGCAAGGCCCAGCTTGCCTTTCATGAACGCGCCGCAAACGCGTTCTCCAATGAATTCGGACGCACTGTTTTCCTGCGCGGTGTTGTCGAGGTCTCCAATTTCTGCCGCGAGAACTGCTCCTACTGCGGCATGCGGCGCGGGAATCGCGACCTGTCCCGACATCGCGCCCGGCTCGACCAACTGGCAGACCTGCTCGTCCATCATCGTCCGGCGAGCATCACCGACATCAACATTCAGACCGGGGAAGATCCCGTTGCCGTCCGTGAAGTGGTTTTGCCGCTCATCCGGATTCTGCGTCGTGAAACCCCGGTCGGGATCAGCGTGTGCCTGGGCACGTTGAACCCTCCAATTTACGATGAGCTCAAATCCGCAGGCGCATCCATTTACATCATTAAATTCGAAATCGCCGACCCGGAACTCTACGCACGGATGGAGGCGCCGGGAACTCTGGCGGAACGGATCGAACACATCCGCCTGCTGGCGGCAAACGGCTGGAACGTCAGCTCCGGCTTCATCGCCGGACTGCCCGGTGAAAGCGCGGACGCCCTGCTGGCGAATTTCGCTCTGGCCCGCGAACTGCCGCTGGACGGTTGCAGCGTCAGCCCGTTCATTCCGGGCAATGAGACGCCACTGGCGTCTTCCCCCACGGCCAACGTTGATTTGACGCTGAATTGTATGGCGGCGCTCCGCCTCATGCGACCGGACTGGGTGATCCCGGCGGTCAGCGCGCTCAACATCGCCGAGCCCGGCAGCGGTTACCGTCGGGGCCTCCGCACCGGCGCGAACCTCGTCACCATCAACCTGACGCCGCCCGATCTGCGCGAGGATTATCTGCTCTACAAACGGGACCGCTTCATAATGACCGAGGAGCGGATTCTTTCCGCGATTGCTGCCGAAGAATTGAAGCCCTCAGAGCGGAGTCTCGCCGATCATTACCACCAAAAACTGGCGGAGACGGCCAAGACCCGCGCCCGGCGCGCCGAGACGCTGGTCGCCTGATCTTATTTTTTTGTCCCCTGATACTCGCTGAGAACACGGCCGGTGGTCCGACGCGCCACGTCCACAAATCCCGCGCAGGACAACGCCGAAAGAATCGAAGCAGGAGGAACACACTCGGCAATGGTGGCCCAGTAGTACTCCATGAGCCGGGCCGAGTCGCGATGCCGGGTGCCCAGCCGCGTAAGCAATGGCATCAAGCGGCGCATGTAAAATCGCATCAGGCCAAAGCCCGCTCGCGACAAAGGGCGCGTAATCTCCAGAATCAGAACCCGGCCCTTTTCGGACAACACACGGTGGAACTCCGCGAAAAGCCTGCCGAGATCTTCGACATGCCGCAGCGCGTAACCCATGGAGATAAAATCAAACGTTTCATTCCGGAATGGCAGTGCTTCACCGATGCCCTGCATCAGTTGATACGCGTGCCTTCTCTGGTTTTCAGACAGCATGCCGCGACTCGGATCCAGCCCGGTCAGATCATCAGCCGGAATGCCGAGGTCCAGCGCGGCTTGCGCCACCAAACCGGTCCCGGTGGCAACGTCGAGCACCCGCAGGCCCGGCCGAAGCCCCGCCTGCCGCAGTGCGCTGCGGCGATACCGGCGGTCGGTCCCCCATGACATTGCGCCGCTCATCCAGTCGTAATCGCCCGCGGCACGGTCGAACAAATCGCCGACGTAACGCGCCCGCTGGGCTGCCGTCGGATAAAACTCCGTCAACGGACGATGCGGGGCAAGGCGCGCCGGTATCTGCTCGTTTTTGTCCGTGATCATTGATGCGGCGTGGTGCCGCCAACGGGAATCAGCAGTCGATCCGGCTGTTTCTCCGCCACGCGCGGGCGCCCCCAACTTCGCCACCCTTCCCGGATTTCCAGCAACAACCAGCCGGCCAATGCGCTGAAAACCGGCAGCACGCTTGAGCGCGAAAAAGTGTAGCCCTTGAACATGAAACTACGACCCGCGTTCCTCCTTCCCAGCCGGCCGCGTTCGCGGCGGCGGCGCGCAATTCGCGCCAGGCGCCGATTGTACAGACGCATCAGGTGGAAGAACGGTGCCGAGACCGGCGAGGCGAATACCGGCTCACTTAGCGCGGCGGCGCCGTATTTGTATGGCTGCGACGCCACGCCGAGGTAGTAGAGACCCAGGTCGAGAAGGAAGGCCAGGCGCATCAAGTCGTATTCTCCCAGGTATTCGTACTTGTCCAGGTAAAGAGCCGTGGACCAACGCTGATAGCTTTGCGCGAAATCCCGGTTGTGCTTCGCCAGCGCGGCCGCGATGTCTTCTCCACGCTGCTGAGACAGAATCAACTTAGCGCTGGCGCTCGCAGTGAAGGAAACCCAGTCCATGCCCGGACTGTAAAGCGGGTCAAGAAACGCTGAGGCGTCACCAACCAGGGCAAAGCCGTCCCCCGCGAATATCGTGCTCCAATACGCAAGGTTCTTGCGCCAGTGCACATCGCCCTCCCGCCACGTGGCGTCATCGAGTATTTCCCGCGCCACGGGATGCTGCCTCAGAAAATGTTTTAACCGGTCTCCGAGCTGCCCGCCCTCCGGCCAGTGCACCCGGCGCTGGTCGAACACCACGCCCACGCTCACGTCGCCGCCTTTCAGTGGGATGCACCAGGCCCACCAGCCGTCGCCGGTAAAGTGGTTCGTGGCCGTCGCGCGAATACCGTGGCATGTCTTTGCCCAGTCCGGAAATTTTCCGGCGAGTTCCAAACCATCCCAGTCCTTGACGCCGGTCCAACGCGCCCAGACGGCGGTTGTGGGATGCGCGGTGTTTGGCCGCCACCAGCCTTCCTGGCGCGCGAGTACCGCCGCGATGCCAGAGGCGTCCACCACCCAGCGCGCCCGGACGGATTCTGTTCGTTCGTGCCGTTTCACCTCCACGGTTTGTTCTCCGCCCGCGTTGAGCACGATTCTTCCCACGTTGGCAGGACGCCACAATTCGGCTCCGAGCGCACAGGCGCGGCGCAGAACCTCCTCGTCGAGCACGGCGCGATCCACCTGATAGGCTGGCACACGCGCCAGATAACGGCCGCCGATCTCGCTGCAATCGGCCAGCGACTTCGTCTGCCCGTTAAAAAACCAAAAGCGCATCCCCTGCTTCACGAGATGCGCTTCGTTCAGGTGCTGGGTCAATCCCAGCACCCGGCTCAGAAAGTAACCGCTGACCTCGACCGTTGCCTCGCCCACACGCCGTGCGAAGGCCGCCGCCTTCTCGACAATCAACACCCGCAGCTTCGGCTGCTGGCGCAGCAGGAGAATGGCGGTCGCCGCCCCGGCCAGAGCGCCGCCCACGACAACGACGTCATAGTTCGGCGGCCTTTGCGGCAACGCGGTCACGTTTCAAGCCGCGTTAGTCAACGCGGTTGATACGAAGATCCCGGCGCAACACCTTGCCGTCTTCCGCCGAGATGAAAATTTGTCCGATGTCAGCCTGGTCGTTGGGGTTCCTCAACTTGGCGGCCCACAGCCGGACTCGCCACGTGGGACCTTCCTCGCCACGGTCGAGCCACATTTGCGAGGCCTTCATCGTCAATTTTTCGAGCAGTGGATCTTTGAGGGCGGTTTCCAACGCCTTGTCCGAGTCGATTTTCAGATCTTTCGTATTCAGCGCCTTGTAATCGCGGCCGATTCGTTCGAACATGCGCATCGGCCGGGTGACTTCGAGCTTTTTGCCCGCGCCGAATTTGACTTCCGTCGCTCTGAACTTGGCGTCCTGGTCAAAATAAACTACATACCAGATGATGGGTGTCATGGAGCCAACCGATTTATCCGAGCGAATCTGGACGATTTTGTCCTTCGCTTCGTCGCTGACGTAGCGATTGCCCTCCTTGGCAAGCTGAAACGCGGTCAGGTCGGCCGCGTTCGCGAATTGCCCCAACGCGCCTGCTGCCACCAGAACAGTCAGCCATGTGCCAGTCAGTATTTTCGTTTTCATGCGCCGACTCTAGGCGACGACCATTCGACTGACAACCCTGAAAACCGCCGGCTCGACCTCCAAACTAAAACGATTCGAGCGCCAGCCGTCAAGGAGTGCGAGATGGGGATTCTCGTTGATGAAACGACCGCCACCCGAATCAAATCTCCGTCAGTTTATTGCTTTGGTGAGGTCACTGGCTCGGCGGCGACCGGGCTAGATGGTGATGAGTTTTGTTGCTGACCGATGTTTTGCTTGATTGATGTTGAAACGGTTGTTGCTAAAAGACCTGCTTTACCCCAGCTCATCACCTCTAGTCTTCCTTTATTATCGAACGATAAGAAGAGATGGTCGAATGGCAATTCATTCAGTCCTGCACCGAGGCTTTCACCCAATGACGGTTGCTTGCCATCCGGGTCGTACCGGACGAAGGCCAATCCTGTGACGTTGGCTAGGGTATTGTTCGGCACGATCGTAAGTTCATCGTGTTCTTTGTCCATCTCAACAAAAACTTGCGTCTGTGTTGGCAAGCCCATGACGGCGACGACCTCTTGGAGTGTCATTCCTGTTGCAATAGCTTTGGATTTCTCTTTCCATTCCGCTTCTTTGGCGAACGTTTCTTTATACTCATCTTTCATTTTCAACTCTTGTCGCCATTGCTCCCGGGCTGTTTCCGTGCTTTCTCTAGCGGCTTGAGCTTCTTCCGGTGTCCATACACGTGCGGATGGAGCCTGAGTCCGAAGTACCGGTACCAATCCGGTCGCCGTCGCGACATACGCAGTAAAGACCAGTTTGGTCGTTTCGGGCGCAACAATTCGCGGCGCAGGTGTGACCTGCTCTGCGCGTGAACGAAGCGCAACCTTATCGGCGGATGATTTCTTTGTTGGTTGCACTTCCGGCATTTCCTGCGTCACTATCGCACTTTTACGGGACACCGTCTTCAGCACGACAAGAGCCGCGACACTTAAAACGCAAATGATCATGAACGGCTTTTTCATGGCTGGTTGTAATACTGCCGAGCTTCCTGCAAGGTCATGGGAGTGATCGTGGCTTCAGTTCCAACCGTTGCGTTGAGCACTTTCGCCCTTACCGGACTGGCACCCAAAGCCGAAGTTACTTTTACAGTCAGTGTCATGTGCCATTCAGCCGAGTAAGACATTACTGCATTGTTCCACGTTGGCCAAGTACGCGCCGCGAATCGCAAGGAAATGATCGAGCCTGTATGCAATGCGCCGAAAACGTCCGCCGCTCGACCGAGGTTAATACCGGGCGAATCGGTGGAGTAAATATATCGCCCCCTGTCGATAGTCGTATCAACGCCTGCCGTTTATCAATAATACTGCGAATGTTTTACATAGCGCAGCGGTCACCGGTTTGACTTGCGGCAAAGTTCTTCGCTAGTGTGCAATCAAATAATCAAACCGTCGTGCTGTTCTCGTCAAAAAAACGTTTCACCCCTCGGGCGCGTGTCGTCGTCACGGGTACCGGAATCGTCACTTCCCTCGGCGCCGGTTGGAAAACCAATGCCGAAGGTTTTCGCCTCGGTCGAGTCGGCATTCGCGCAGTCACTCTTTTCGACGTCTCACGTCAGCGCGTGAAGGTCGGCGGAGAAGCGACATTACCCCCTGCCCTGCCCGAGACTCTTTTGTCTGCGAAGCAGGCCTGGCGGCTTGATCGCGCCGCAAAACTGTTGCTGCTTGCCGCGCACGAGGCGTGGCATCAATCCGGATGGCGGTCTTCGGATAATTTGCCTGTGGTGCTCGCGACGACGAGCGGCGGAATGAGCTTTGGCCAGGATTTTTATCGCCACGCCATTGGCACGCCCGACGCCCACCGCGGCCAGCCCGCTCGTGTGGTCCATTACCAGGCGCAACGGCAGGCGCTGAATCTTTGCGACGCATTCGGCTTCAGCGGCCCCATCACCATCATCGCCAACGCCTGCGCTTCCGGCGCGAATGCCATCGGCCACGCGTGGGAGTTGATCCGGGGCGGCCACGCGGAGCGCGTTCTTGCCGGCGGTTACGATGCGCTCAGTCATCTCGTCTTTGCCGGATTCGATTCCTTGCAGGCGTTGTCGCCCACGCGCTGCCGTCCGTTTGACGAACGCCGCGACGGGCTGGCCATTGGCGAAGGCGCGGCGGTACTCACACTGGAAACACTCGAACACGCGCAGCGCCGCGGTGCCGCGATTCTCGGCGAAATTGCCGGCTATGGCGCAGCCACGGACGTGCATCACCTGACCCAGCCGCATCCGCGCGGCGACGCCGCATTCACAACCATGACCGCTGCCTGCCAGAGCGCCGGCGTGACGCCAGAGCAAATCGGCTACATCAACGCCCACGGCACCGGCACGCCGTTGAATGATTCTGCCGAGGCTGGCGCGATCAATCGCTGGGGCTCAAAACACGAGCCAAAAATTCCGGTCAGTTCGACGAAGTCCGGCATCGGACATTTGCTCGGGGCGGCCGGCGCGGTTGAGGTGGCAGTCTGCCTGATGGCGCTCCGTGGCCAATGGGTGCCACCAACTTCCACGCTCGAATCGCCGGATCCCATCTGCGCGTTCCCGATCGTAAAAAGGCCAACCGACGCAAAATTGGAATATGCACTGACTAATTCCTTCGGATTCGGCGGCGCAAACGCGACCATTATTTTGCGGAGGTGGCTGTGAAATGACCGACGCGGAGACCATATTCGTCAAGGGGGTTGGCTCGGTATCGCCCGCCGGCTGGGGCGTGCTGCCCCTGCGCGAAGCGCTGGCGAAAGGCTGTCCACTCTTGACGAAGGAACTCCCGCGCCCCGGTTGGACGGCGCCGCTGCGCGTGCGGGCCGTGCCGCCGTCTTTGACACGCCCGGGCTTCATGACCCACGCCCGGATTCGCCGCGTAAGCCCGATCACCCAATTCGCCGTCGCCGCCGCTCTCGAGGCCTTGGGTGACGACGTCGGACCGGTGGGTGACGGCTCGTTGCGCCTTGGAATTGTCCTCTGTGTAATGACCGGCTGCGTGAATTATTCCCGCCGGTTCTATGACGAGGCGTTGAAAGATCCGGCGACCGCGAGTCCACTGGTTTTTCCGGAGACGGTGTTCAACGCCCCCGCAAGCCACCTCGCCGCGCTGCTGGGCACGACCGCCATCAATTATACGCTGGTCGGGGATCCGGGAACCTTTTTGCAGGGACTCGCCCTCGCCGCCGATTGGCTGTCGAATAAACGGGTTGACGGCTGTCTCGTTGTTGGTGCCGAGGAGATCGATTGGCTTACCGCCGACGCCTATCGTTTATTCGCGCGCGGCATCGTGCTCAGTGAGGGCGCGGGCGCGTTGTATTTGCGGCGAGAAGACTTGCGCGGCTTCACGGTGCAGCTTCATTCCATCACGAGCCCGCATTTGTTTTCTCGAATGCAAAGTCGACGACGGGCCGCGATGCGAATGCGCTCAGAGATGCCCGTCGGAAATTCCGGGCACCTGCTTTGCGACGGACTCCAAGCGTTACCAAGCCTGGACGCCGACGAAAAGGAAGCCTGGAACGGCTGGCCCGGTGCATCCTTGTCGCCAAAAAAATATCTCGGTGAGGGATTGGCGGCTGCATCCGCGTGGCAATGCGTGGCGGCCATTGATGCGCTGCGCCAACACCGTCATCCCGCGGCCACCGTGAGCGTGGTCGGGTGCAATGAACAGGCCATCGGCGCCCATTTTGTGATTTCAAATTCCTGAGTTCCGGTTTCAATTCCGCCGCATGAGTCCCCGCGTCATTCTGGTCACCGGCGCCAATGGCGGTCTCGGTCGCGCCATCGCCGCAGCTTTCCTCGCCGAGTCTCCGCAAAACCTTCTCTGGCTCGGTGTGCGCGCAAACCGCGACAAGGCGGAGAGTCTGTCGCGCGAAAACCCGGGGCGTTGCCGGCTCGTCGAATTGGATGTGACGCGTCCGGACGAATGGCAAAAGGTGGTCGCGCGGATCGTCTCGGAAGACAAGCGGCTCGACGTGCTGGTCAACAACGCGGGAAAACATCACGACGGGTTGCTGGCGAACCTTCCTTTCACCGCCTGGCAGGAGGTAATCGCCTCGAACCTCGACGCGACCTTCCACGGCTGTCAGGCCGTGTTGCCCACGATGATTTCCCAGCGGAACGGGAGGATCATCAACATCGCATCCCTCAGCGCATTGCTTGCGCCGGCCGGCCAGACCAATTACGCGGCGGCCAAGGCCGGCGTGGTCGCCCTCACACAATCCCTGGCCAAGGAAGTCGCGCGCATCGGCATCACCGTAAACGCCGTTTGCCCGGGCTACGTGGACACTGAATCACTCGCGGCAATGGACGGGGAAGCGCGCAAGTCGGCGCTGGGGCGCGTCCCGATGCGCCGGTTCGGCAAACCGGAAGAAGTGGCGGCCGCAGTTCGATTTCTTGCTTGTCCAGACGCCGGTTACATTACAGGCTCGATTCTGAAAGTGGACGGCGGAATCCTTTAGCAAAGACATGGAAGACATCAACGCAATTCAAACCCGCGTCAAGAGCATGATCGTCGAGAACCTGATGCTACAGATCGGCGTCAGCGAGATCAAGGACGACCAGCCGCTGTTCGGCCCCGGCAGTCTCGGACTCGACTCGGTGGACGCGCTTCAACTGGTGGTTGCGCTCGACAAGAATTTCGGTTTGAAAATCCCGGACCCCGCCGCCGCGAAAGAGATTCTCCAGAACGTCGGGACGATCGTCGCCGCGGTGCGACAAAAATTCACGGGCACCTCTCTGGCTGAGCCCTGAGGCGCCGCGCGCTCGCGTGTAGATCGGTTCATTATTCCTTCCGGGCGGGCCACGAGGTATCAGACGGTTGCCGGTAAAAATCTTCTGGCGCAACCGGCGCACTTTTGTAAGGTGTCCCTTCTGAAAGAATCTGAACATGGAACCAAAAGCTGACATCGCCCTCATCGGATTGGCCGTCATGGGCCAGAACCTCATTTTGAACATGAACGACCACGGCAGTGTCGTGGCCGCGTTCAACCGGACGGTTGCCAAAGTGGATGAATTTCTCGCCAAAGAAGCCAGGGGCACGAACGTGGTCGGCGCGCATTCCATCGAGGAAATGGTCGCCCTTTTGAAAAAACCAAGGCGGGTCATGCTCATGGTCAAGGCCGGGAAACCGGTGGACGAGTTTATTGATCAGCTCGTGCCCCATCTCGAACCGGGCGACATCATCATTGACGGCGGCAACTCGCTGTTCGAGGACACGAACCGTCGCACGAAATATGTGGAATCGAAGGGCCTGCTCTATGTCGGCACCGGCGTGAGCGGCGGCGAGGAAGGTGCGCGTCACGGTCCCAGCATCATGCCCGGCGGTTCGCCGGCCGCGTGGCCGCACGTCAAGGCGATCTTTCAAGGCATCGCCGCCAGGGTTTCAGACGGCACCCCCTGCTGCGACTGGGTCGGGGAAAACGGCGCCGGTCATTATGTGAAGATGGTCCACAACGGGATCGAATACGGCGACATGCAGCTCATCTGCGAGGCCTACAACATCATGAAGAACGGTCTCGGCATGACCGCCGATGAAATGCACCTGGTCTTCAAGGAATGGAACGAAGGCGAACTCGAAAGCTACCTGATCGAGATCACGCGGGACATCCTCGCTTACAAGGACACCGACGGTCAGCCGCTCGTAGAGAAAATTCTCGATACTGCCGGGCAAAAAGGCACCGGCAAATGGACCGTCCAGAACAGCGCGGACCTGGGCATCCCGATCACGTTGATCGCGGAAGCCGTTTACGCGCGCTGCGTTTCGGCGCTCAAGGATGATCGCGTGAAAGCGGCGAAGAAATTGAAAGGCCCGCGTCCGTCTCTCGGAGGGATTTCGGCGAATGCCGAAAAGAAGAAGGCGTTTATCAATGACGTTCGCGACGCGCTCTATGCCTCGAAGATGGTCAGTTACACGCAGGGCTACATGCTCATGCGGGCCGCCGCCGCCGAATACAAATGGAACCTCAACTATGGCGGAATCGCGCTCATGTGGCGTGGGGGCTGCATCATCCGCAGCCGGTTCCTCGGCAAGATCAAGGAGGCATTCGACAAGAACCTGAAGCTTTCGAACCTGATGCTCGACGATTACTTTCGCGGTGAAATCAAACGCTGCCAGAAAGGCTGGCGAAACGTCGTCGCCTCGGCGATGAAACGCGGTATTCCGGTGCCGGCGTTCAGCACGGCGCTGGCGTTCTACGACCAATATCGCGCCGCCGTCCTTCCGGCGAACCTGCTGCAGGCGCAGCGCGATTATTTCGGCGCGCACACCTATGAACGCGTGGACAAACCGCGCGGCGAATTCTCCCACACCAACTGGACCGGCAAAGGCGGCACGACGGCCTCGGGAACCTATACCGTTTGAGTTGACCGATGGTCCGATTTTCCGAACCCGAGAAACCCCACTTGCATCAAGTTTGTTGTTCGTCAGTCGTGATCGCGCGGATGAAACTCCGGCTCTAAACAATTTGCCGGCATTTTTTCAAATCCGTGCTATGATGCGTCGCCGATGAAGAAAGCACCGCGTTTGTCGCGCGCAGCTCTTTACAGTTTTGCAGTTGCCCTCCTGCTTGCGAGCAGGCCACTTCCGGCTTTTGCCTCCGACATTCTGGAAACCATCCGGAACCGCGGCGTTCTGCTCTGGGGCGCGGACGCCGAAGGCGGAGCCCCTTACGTCTATCCCGATCCACAAAGGCCGGAGCGATTGATTGGCTTCGAATTCGAGCTGGCCGACGCGCTCGCGGCGAAACTGGGCGTCAAGGCGCGCATGGTCCAGAACCAGTGGGACCAGCTCATTCCCGCGCTCGAACGCGGCAACTTCGACATCATCCTCAACGGGCTTGAACTGACCACTGAAAACCAGCAGCGCATCGCGATGTCGCGGCCCTACTTCGTTTACGCGCAGCAGATCGTCACCCGCAGGGAAACGCCAGGCCTCGCCGGGATCGACGATCTCAGGCACAAACCCGTCGGAGTGTTGTCATCGTCGGTTGCGCAGCGGTTGTTGCAGAAGGTTGACGGCGTGGACCTCCGGATTTATCCCGGCAATGTCGAGAGCTTTCGCGATCTCAAGGCACGCCGCATCGAAGCGGTGTTGCTCGATCTGCCCATTGCGATTTTCTACGCGAAACCCGATCCGGAGTTGAAGTTTTCCGGCGAGCCGTTCGCTCCCGGCTATTACGCGGTCGGCCTGCGCAAAAAGGACGCCGCTCTGTTCGCGGCCATCAACAAGTCAATCGAAGAACTCGCCGGAGATCACACGTTGGAACGCATTTACCGGAAATACGGCGTCTGGGACGAACGCCAGGAGCATTTGAAGGATTACCAACCCGAAGTCGTGCCGGAGAAAAAAGCAATCTCGACACTGCGTGAGTGGCCGAAGTATCTGCCGCTCCTGCTGCGCGGCGCGGTAACCACGGTGGAACTGTCAATCCTCGGCATGGCCCTCGCAATCGCGGCGGGCCTGGTCGTCGTGCTGCTGCGGCTTTACGGGGTCGCGCCGGTGCGCTGGCTGGCGCAGGCGTACGTCGAGGTCATCCGGGGCACACCGCTGCTCATCCAGCTTTTCCTGATTTACTATGGCCTGCCGGAGATCGGCATTCGCCTGAACGCCTTCTTCGCGGCGATTCTTGGACTGGGGCTGAATTACGCGGCCAGCGAGGCGGAGAATTATCGCGCCGGCATCCAGGCCGTGCCGCAGGGTCAAACCGAAGCCGCACAAGCGCTCGGCATGAGCCGGTGGCAGACGTTGCAACATATCGTGCTGCCGCAGGCGTTCCGGCTGGTGATCCCGCCGATGACCAACGACTTCATCGCCATGTTCAAGGACTCGTCCATCGTTTCCGTGATCACGATGGTGGAGCTGACGAAGGTTTATGGAATGCTGGCGATGTCCACTTACGATTACATCGGTCTGGGTCTGATGACCGCCGGGATTTATTTCGCCCTGAGCTATCCGGCCTCGATTTTTGCAAATCATCTGGAAAGAAAGTTGCGTTATGATCGCCGTTGAAAATCTGGTCAAATCGTACAATTCCAATCGCGTGTTGCACGGCATCGATCACGAGCAGGGACGCGGAGAGGCCGTCGTCCTGATCGGCCCGAGCGGCTGCGGCAAGAGCACTTTTTTGCGCTGCCTCAACCAGCTCGAGACCGCTGATGGCGGTCGCATCACGATTGACGGCCTGACCATCGAGGGCGGACGTCCGCCGCGGACGCGCGAAGAACGCGAGCAGCAGCGTCAGTTGCGGATGCGCGCCGGCATGGTCTTCCAGGCTTTCAACCTGTTCCCGCACCTCACGGTTTTGCAGAACGTCACGCAGGCGCCCGTCGTCGTGAAAGGCATGTCGCAGAACGAAGCCGAAACCCGCGCGCGTGATTTGCTGGCCAAGGTCGGCCTCGAAAGCAAGGCAGACGCCCACCCCGCGCAGCTTTCCGGCGGACAACAGCAACGGGTCGCGATTGCCCGGGCGCTGGCGATGGAACCGCGGGTGATGCTTTTCGACGAGCCGACCAGCGCGCTCGATCCCGAACTGCGCGACGAAGTGTTGCGGGTAATGCGACAACTGGCCGAGGAAGGCATGACCATGATCGTGGTGACGCACGAGATGCAGTTCGCCCGTGACATGGCGGACCGCGTTCTGTTCTTTGACGCGGGCCGCGTGGCGGAATCCGGACCGCCCGACCAACTTTTCTCCAATCCCCGGCACGAACGCACGCGCGAGTTCCTGAGCCGGGTGACAACCCGCTAGAATTCGAGACTCCCCAATACCGCCGGCACATCTGCTGTTCCTCGATCTCAATTCGATTTGACTGTGCTCGGAAGCGGTCCCCCGCTATATCAAGAACAATGAACCACGCCCGAATGCCGGAGACGTTTGCCGATAAACGCTCGCCACGATACGGTTGCGGACAACCTCCAGTTCAACGACAACCCGTTTCCCCTCTCCGACTTCGGCTTCTTTTCTTTTGCTGCTCATTGGCGGCGCTTGTAAACGGCGCGACACCGGTTTCAACCACCGACGTGCCAACGATCGTGGTTACGAACGATCTCGTGTTGACGAAAGAAGCGACCTTGAAAACGCGGCTCGTCGTTCGCTCGAGCCACGTGACGATTGACGGCAACGGCGCGACGCTGCAAGGGCCGGCTTCTGTCGGGGACACGAATGCGCTGGCGCAAGCGGGCACAGGCGTTTTGATCGAGGACTGCGTCAACGTGACGATCCGTAATCTGAAGGCGCGCGGCTTTGCCACCGGGCTGGTTGCGCGCGACAGCCGGGCGCTGCTTATCGAACATTGTGATTTTTCCGACAACTATGACAACCCGAAGCACGGCTGGGGCGAGCTGCCACCCCGCGGCGGCATCCTGTTTGAGCGCGTCCGGCAGAGCGTGCTGCGCGGCAACAAGGCTGGCCGGGTGTGGGACGGCCTTCATCTGGTCGGGTCGGATGAAAATCTGGTTGAAGACAATGATTTTTCTCATTGCTCGAACACGTGCGCGAAGTTGTGGCACGCTTTGCGAAACCGTTTCCTGAACAACAACCTCTCCTATGGCATTCGCATCGACCGCGCCGCCGGGGAAGTTCATGCGCGGGACTCGACTTCCGTGCTGATTGAAAGCGGTTCGGACAACAACTATTGGTTTCGCAACGACATCAGCAACGGAGGCGACGGAATTTTCATCCGCGTGCTCAACGGCTGGGTTTCACGGGGCAATGTGTTCGTGGAGAACGACGCCTCTTATGCAAACAACAACTGCGTCGAGTCGTGGAGTCCGGGAAATACGTACATCCGCAACAGGGCGAACCACGGCAGTTACGGCTTCTGGCTCGGCGGCAGCGATCAGACCGTCCTCATCGGCAACGAAGCGGCGTTCAACGGACAGACCAACGGCAACCATAATGCGCCTGAACCCGGCTTTGGACACGGAGGCATCGTGATTGTGGGCGGCCCGTCCAGCCATACTCTTGTCAGCGGCAACTGGTGCCATCACAACAACGGCGGCGGCATTGTCTTTCGCGGCGACGTGGCGTCCAAGGGCGCACGCTGGCGCACGCAACACTGGATAATTCAGCAAAACCGCCTCGAGGAAAACCGCTGGGGAATCTGGGGCCGCTGGGGCGACGATATCTGGATCGCAAACAACAGCATCACGAACAACACGGAAGCAAACTACTTCGCCGACGTGACCAATCTCCGAGCAGACGCGGCCGATTTCCTCGCAACACGCCAGCCGAGTGCGGACCTGCTCGGTCCCGCCGTCGGCGTCGTCGGTGAAACGCTCAATTTCGACGCAAGTGCGAGCCGCGACCCCGGAGGCCGGACACTCCACTTCCATTGGACGGTCGGCGACTTAACTGGCGACCACCCGATCTTCAAACACACTTTCGTCAGGCCCGGTTTTTACCGGCTTGGATTGACGGTTGACAATGGCGCGCTGGCGGATCTCGCGTGGCGGGACCTGATCGTGACCGCACCGGTGAAGGAGGAGATCGGCACGGAAGGCCAGGCTGCGCAATGGGGCTTCGAGCTCGAAGGCAACAATGACGGACGCGGAAAGATGCGCTTCGTCCAGGACGCGGATTCCATCGTTGGCAAGTCGTCACTGCGCTTCACGCCCGATCCGTATCCGGGCATGTACGCCACCGCGATTTTCCCCGGCGCGCGCGATGCGAAATGGGATTTTTCGGCAAAAACAAAAATCCGATTCTGGATCAAGGCGGTGAACCCGAACCTTCCCGGCTTTCAGAATCCCGGGCCGGTGCTCTGGCTCTATTGCAAGGACGGTTCAGTGAAGATCGAACCGTCCAAGGGAAGAAACCTGTTCGGCGACCTTCCGTTCAGCGAGGCGCGCTGGACGTGGATGCCCGTGGAAGTACCGCTGGCCGGCGACGCGGACTGGACGCGCACGGATTCGGGAAGAATCGATTTGAGGCTTGTCACCGGAATCGGTCTTTCGCTTGATTCCTGGGACGCCGAACCGTTCACCATCTGGCTGGACGGATTGAGCGTTGATTGACGTGTTCGATTTCCCCTTTGTTCGGTCGGCCACTTCCCGAAGACGGTTGCATTCTCCAATTCCTTTCCAATGCAGGGACTGTTATCCTCCGTTCATGTTCACCCGCCTTCCATTCGCGTTGTTTGCGCTTTGCATCGCTGGCATCTCGCCCCGGAGCGCGGAATCTGCAAATGCTGCGACCTCGAGGCCGGCCGCGTTGCAGATTGCCACATTCGACATCGATGCCACACCGCCGATTGGTTCGATGATGGCCTACGATCCGGTAACCAATCGCTGGGATCTCGGACTGAGGGCGCGCGGCATCGTATTACTCGGCGCCGGTGAGCCGATCGTGCTTTGTGCGGTGGATTGGATCGGCATAGCCAACGAGGGACAGGACGCCTTCAAAGAGACTCTGGCTCGTGGGGCGCACACGACTCCCCATCGAGTAGCTGTTCACACCTTGCACCAGCACGACGCCCCCGATTGTGATTTTTCGGCAGAGCGCATCCTTAAAGCGGCAGGGCTTGATCCGCGGCAGTACGAAGGCGGGTTCCAACGCCGGATTCTCACCAATCTGGAAACGGCGGTGCGGGAATCCGTGTCGCGGGCGGAGCCGGTCACTGACCTCGGTCTGGGTGAGGCCCGGGTCGAAAAAGTTGCATCGAACCGCCGCATTCTGGGGGCGGATGGCAAGGTCCGCGCGGTTCGTTGGACGGCCACCACGGACCCGCAGGTTCGCGCCGAACCGGAAGGCACGATTGACCCCGTTGTGTCACTCGTGAGTTTTTGGAATGGAGAACGGCCCGTGGCCGTGCTGAGTTACTACGCGACTCATCCCCAGAGTTATTACCGCACCGGAATTCCAAATCCGGATTTCCCCGGAGTCGCGCGTTTCTTCCGCCAGTTGGCAGTCCCGGCGGCTTTGCATGTTCATTTCAACGGCGCAGGAGGCAACATTGGCGCGGGCAAATATAACGACGGTTCTCCAACGAATCGTCTCGTGCTTGCCGAACGGCTAGCCGGCGGGATGCGCCGCGCCTGGGAGAGCACCAAACGCCGGCCCATCTCGGCTGCAGACGTAAGCTGGACGGTCGAGCCCGTATCCATCTCTCCTGCGAAACATCTCAGCATTGAAACACTGGAAACACAATTGAAGGACCGGGATCCGGACTTTCTCGCGCAGGGCGGCGCGTCGCGCCTTGCCTGGTTGCGGCGTTGCCGGGCGAAGCGCCAGATTGATGTTGGCTGTCTCGCGTTGGGCAACGCGCGAATTCTGTACCTTCCGGGCGAACTTTTCGTGGAATACCAACTGGCCGCCAAAGCCGAACGGCCCGGCCGGTTCGTCGCCGTTGCCGCCTATGGAGATTACGCGCCCTGGTATATCGGCACTGCCGTCGCCTACAAAGAAGGCGGTTACGAAACAAGTCCGACGGCTTCAAACGTTGGCCCCGAGGCTGAAGGCGTCCTCCTGTCAGCAATCCGCAAACTGCTCCGGCCCCAACCATGAGTCGAGAGTCCGACTTCTGACGATGGCACCGCGGTTCTCAGTGTGTGGATGCCGCCATCCCGGCCTCCTGTTGAATGCGCCGGCGTTCGGCCATGGATTCCTGAAATACGTGCTCCAGCCGTTCCTCGCTCAATTGCGTGAGCAGCGCCGCCGCGTCCTTCGATTCTCCGTGTTCGACCGCGCGCGACAGCACCTCCGCCTTCGTGGCCCCTCTTTTCTTTCCGAGGAACGGTTTGATGATGAGATAAATCACGTCGCGCGCCGGCATGTAACGCAGGAAACGCCGCAGCAGTTTGAAGGTCTGCACCGGATAATGGAGCAGCTTGTAGATGAACAGATGACGCAATCCCGCCCGGCGCGTGTCGTTGATCAGTTCCCCTTGCAGACAGGTCGGATCAATTGCCGAGCACTTGAAATACTTGTACCAATCGGTCGCCTCGTTGAGCAGGCCGCGTTTCACAAACTCCTGCCACAACGGCGTGCCGCGATAAACGCAAAGCCGGTTGAACCCGAACGTGTCCAGCGGAAGCCTTGCCGCGAAGTCAAAGGTCGCCTTCATGTCCTCGACCGTTTCCCCCGGAATGCCAACCACGAAAAATCCATGGACGATTTCGATGCCCGATTTCTTGGCGTTTCGTATCGCGGTCTCCATTTCCTCCAGCGTCTGCTCCTTTCTCAACCGGTCGAGCATCTTCTGGCTCCCGCTTTCAAGCCCGAACATCAGCGTGCGACAATGGGATTTGGCCATCGCCGGGAACAAATGCTGGGCGACGGAATCCACGCGGCCCTCGCAGCCCCATTGAATCGTGTTGCCCTGCTCGACAAGGCCGTTGCAGATCGCTTCGATCCGTTTCGGTTGCAGAAGGAAGTGGTCGTCCACAAAATACACGGCGCCATACCCCTGCTCCTGCAATTGCTTGAACTCGGCCAGGACATGCTGAGGACTCCGCGAACGCCACTTGCCCTCGTTGAAAATCGGAATGTCGCAGAACACGCATGTCCACGGACAGCCGCGCGAGGTCTGCATCGTCGTGAACCGGTCCAGCGACAGCACCGCAGGAACATCCAGCGGCATGGACTCAACGAAATCCAGAGGCAGGCTTTCGCGGTCCGGAAATGGCCATTGGTCAAGATTGCGATCCGGTTTGCGGTTCGGATTTTCCACGATCTTCCCGTCCTTCATCCAGGTCACGCTCTCGACCGGCGTCGGGTCATCCAGGTGGTTCAAAAGATCGAGGAGCAATTGCTCGCCATCCCCGCGACAGACGAAGTCCACCTCCGGGCATTGCAGCTTGACGAGCGGGGCATTAAGACTGGCGAACACGCCGCCGAACGCCAGTTTCACCTTGCTGTTCGTGGCGCGGATCGTGCGGGCGAGAATTTTCGCGTACGGATAACTGGTCGTGCTCAGAAAACTCAACCCCACGAGGGCCGGCTGCCTTTTATTGATCTCGTCTATGATGACTTCATTGGGTGTGTCGGGATTCGCCTGGTCGAACATCACGCATTCGTGGCCCGCGCGTTTCAACACCGCCGACAGCGACATGATGCCGATCGGCGGGAAGCCCATCACCCGTATGCGCCCGTTCTTTGCGCGGGTCTTGGAGGGAAGGGCGTAGAATTGCGGGTCACGGACATGGATAAGGAATACCAGCATAAGTAGCGACGTTCCGCCCCCGGCGTTTCAATGTCAAAGCTAATATTGGCCCGAGCTCGTCACTCCACCAACGCCGAGAACCAAAGTGTGACCCCGCGCGCTTCGCGCACACATCCTCCGCCCCGGTCAGGCCGTCCACAAGGATTTGAGGCTCTTCCGAAGCGCCGGAAAGGAAGGGGCGCGTGCCGGAAACGCAGAAGCGGATCACGCGCCCCGCTTTGCCGGCGCGAGTTGCAGCTTGATCGTTTTGATTTCAAACGGGTGCAAGTCAAACTGCACCGTGTCGTTGCGAACCTTCAGCGCTCTGCCGGGATCTTCCATCAGGTTCACTTCACGGGCGGAGATGACTCTGGCGTTCAGTTTGATCTTCGTTCCCGGCGCACTCTGGCCGCTCGCTTCATAGACCCGCAAAACCTTGCCGCGATCGCTTCCCGATTCGAAGGCGGTCAGCACCACATTGGGATCGGGGATTTCCAACAAGCCCCAACGACCGGGCAGCGGCCCGACGTGGGCCGTGGTTTTGCGGACCATCAGGGGATGATTGAACTCCATGCCCTCGCGCCACGCTCCGGCCTGGCGCCAGTCGCCCGTATGGGGAACGATCGCATAATGAAACGTAAGTTCCTTTCCCAATTCAAATCCGGTCTCCGAACTCATGCCCGGTTCGTATCCGCCTCCAAAGCCGTACGCGCCTAGATTATGCGATCGCATCAGCGAAAGCATCAGCGTGCCGTCGGAAGTGACGAGGTTTCCGGGCAGCCCGGCATTGAGCAGCGTGACACCGTGCTGCCCGTCACTGTAATCCACCCAGTTCTGCGCCGGAAATTCGATACCGATGGGCCGTTCGACGGAACCGAATGGAATTTCCTGGACGTTCCGACCGTGTTGAATCGCGGTCGGGAAAAGAGCCTGGTAGCGGACGTATTTTTCGTGGTTGACGAGTTGCGTTTGTACGTCAACCCGCCGCAAGCCGGTGTACAGTCTGACGCGGGTCGCAAAACTGCCGTTGGCGAACGCGTGCGAAACGGAGAACTCCGAGAACACGGGCCCGCGACGAACCGTCCCGTTTGTCCCGCTGAACCCGCTGCTGAATTGCGCCTCGCCGGGCTTTGGCGTTGCCTGCTGATTGGTCATCGCGATAAAGCTGCCGCCGTCAAGCCCACGATACAGTTCCCACAAATCTCCCTTGTCCTGTTGACGCGATACAACGTTCGCCGAAGCGGCCAGCGCCTCCCACCGGCTCGATTTGTCGAACAGGCTGGTCAATTCACCCGTGGCCGGGCTGAAAGAAGCGCGGCAGAATTCATTCTCGATGGCGTTGGTGCCCGACGTCCCGCTGTCGCTCTCGGAAGAGATGTTCGTTTTCCAGGATGCGATCGCGTGATAGGTTGAATAACCAAGCGCCGGAACTTCCCGAGCCAGGAAAGCAATTCTCGCGCGTTTCAATCCGGCGTCGTCGTAGCGGTCTGCGTGCAGAAGTTGAATGGGCACATTTTTTCCGTCGATCCCTCGCAAGTCGATGCCGGTGATTCCTGTCCCGGCAAATCCGACCTCCACTTCGGCGACGTCCGAGCGTGGCCAGCCCAGCGGGTTGAATACAACGATCGGAACGCCCTCGCCACGGGTATCGATGCGAGCCGCGATGCTTTCCCACCGGGTGTTGATGACTTCGTCCACAAGACGTTTTGAAAACTCGTAACCGCGCACGGTGTCCTCGTACACCGTGTCCGTCATGACGCCGGAAGCGAGATCGTGCGTCTGATTGAACAGCACCGGCTCCCAGGCGCTCCAGATTGCCGCGTTGTCGGGGGGCGTCCCCAGCCAGTCCGCCAACGCGTTCAGTTTTTCCGCCGTCAACAGAAACTGCTCCAGTTCCCGGGTTCGCTGTTTCAGTTCGATCCGGCTGCTGTAGGTCCCTTGAAAAATGGGATCGAAATCGCCGCGGATGACTGGCGCGTTGGAGCGTCGCGCGACCACCTTTTCGAAATCCGCCGGCACCGAGTAGCGAATTCTGAACGGTGCGTTCGTCTGGCGATTGAACTGCTCGATCAACGGCGGCACGTACGTTTCCGGCTCCGACACGTCCACGCCCGCGAGCCCGGCCCGTTCCGTGCCCCGCGCGTGCGGGTTCAACGAATCGAACCGCTCCCGAAAAAACCTTGTGAACCCCGTCAGATCGCGCGGCGGCCCATAAAACAGGCCGTAAAAACCCGGAAGCCAGAAGGCGGGAATCTCGGTGCCGTCGATTCCCTGCCAGTGGAATTCGGAAGGGAGCTGATTATCCGGCACTCCGCGGCAAAACCAGAACGACCTGTAGCCCGCCAGCTTGAGTATCTGGGGCATCTGCGGATGATGGCCGAACGTATCAAGAAACCAGCCCGTTGTCACATCCACGCCAAGCTTCTCGCGGCAGTATCGTTTGCCGTACTGGACCTGTCGCACGAACAGTTCGCCTCCCGGTTTCACATCGTCGGGCATCACGTCCATTCCACCGACGATCTCGAGTCTTCCCTCGGCGATGAATTTGCGGACCGCCGCTTCCTCCTCTGGATACCGCTCCAGAAAGGGTTTGATGTAGGCGACCTGGTCCAGCGCAAACTTGTATTCCGGGTACGTCTTTAGCAGACGCACCGCCGTCAAAATGTTTGGCAGGCCCATCTCCAGATATCCTTCCCGCGTCTTGAACACCGCTCCCTCCCAGTGCGTGTGAGGAATGTAGTAAAGCGTCTGCATCGGCGCGGACGACGGAGACTGGGCGAGAATTGGTGGGCCGAGAAACACGAGTGCGCTCAGTTGAAGCCAGGTTGCGAACGAGCGCGCGATCATGATTGGGTCTTTCATCGTGCGATGCGGTTGATTTGGCCGGTGCGGATTCAACCGCATCAGAGCGCGGGAACCAAGACCAAATCGCAGCGGACGATTTCTGCGCCGGGACGATGCGGGGAAATTCCTGGCACACGTCGCGCCACGCCGAATCCGGAGCATTGAGCGCGCGCCCGGTGCTCTGTCCGATCCGATTCACCCTTGACGTGCCTGCAATCGTTGCCGCTACTTGCCACATGCGCGCGCAATGCCACAAACGGCTCCGGTGGCTTCACGCCATGGCCTGCGTTCTGATCCTGCCGTCAGGGTTCCTCATCGGCGCCGGATCGGAGTTCGCCAACGCGCGCAGGCCGTCCAACGACGCCGAACTCCGTTTCTGGCTGGAAAACATGGTCTGGCACCATCGTTTCAGTGTTGAGGAAATTCGCGCAGCCACGAGTCTGTCGGATTCGGAAATCCGCGCCGCGCTCGAACGTTTCAATATCACGCCGGCCAACCGCCCTTCCCGCCGGCCCGACGCCCCGTTGCTCGTGTTGCCCTATCCCGGTGGACGCCATCCACGCATCGGATTTCTGGACGGCGCCGTTGACCCGCAGCGCGAAACCAAGGTCAGTGTCTTCACGCCGTGGGACCCCGCGAGCTATGTTGTAGTGGACGTGCCCGAAGCCCTCTGGTCGAACCTCGGTCTGATTTACCTCGCGCACACGCACGTTCCCACCGTGTGGTCGAAACAGAATCTTGCCTTACAGAGCCTCGAATGGAACCGCCGCGTGGACGGCACCTTTGATTTCGAACGCGTGCTGCCCGATGGAATTGCTTTCGGAACGCGCGTCCGGCCCGGCGCCGACGGTGTGCGCATGGAAATGTGGCTCAGAAACGGCACCCGTGAAACGCTGAGCGATTTGCGCGTGCAGAATTGCGTCATGCTCAAGGGCGCGGCCGGCTTCAACGCGCAGACAAACGCGAACAAGATATTGTCCAATCCGTACGTTGCCTGCCGCTCGGATGACGGCAGTCGCTGGATCATCACGGCCTGGGAACCGTGCCATCACCCGTGGGCAAACGCCCCCGTCCCCTGCCTGCATTCGGATCCCAAATTTCCCGACTGCGCGCCCGGCGAAACGAAACGGTTGCGGGGCTGGCTTTCTTTTTACCAGGGCGGCGATGTGCAGGCGGAATTTCGCCGTCTCGACGCCACGGGCTGGCGGGGCGACACCGAACCCGCCGCCCGGCGCATTGCGCCGTTCTTCCACCCGCCCGCCGCGCTCGCGGAGGACTTCGGCCGTTATCGCACACTGCTGGAGTTTGACGATGGCAGGCCCGTGCGGACGGCGGAGGACTGGGCGGCGCGTCGCCGCGAAATCCTCGCGTACTGGCACCGGTTGATGGGGGCGTGGCCCGCCCTGCTGGAGCGGCCGCGCATGGAATGGCTCGCGGAGACGCATCGCGAGAACTTCACCCAGCACAGGGTCCGCGTCGAAATCGCGCGCGGAAAGATGGCCGACGCCTACCTGCTGGTGCCGGACGGAACCGGTCCGTTTCCCGCGGTGCTCGTGCCTTATTACGAGCCGGAGTCGGGCATCGGCCGGGGCCCGGCCGATCTGCACGACTTCGGATTGCAGCTCACGCGCCGCGGATTTGTCACATTAAGCATTGGCTCGCCCGGCGGCGACGCCCGCAAACCGGATACGGGAGAAGCCTCCTGCCAGCCGCTTTCCTTCCTCGCTTACGTCGCCGCGAATTGCGCCAACGCCCTCGCCGGTCTTCGACAGGTGGACGCGCGCCGGATCGGCGTCGTCGGCCATTCCTACGGCGGTAAATGGGCGATGTTCGCCGCGTGTCTCAATGAAAAATTCGCCTGCGGCGTCTGGTCCGATCCGGGCGTCGTGTTCGACGAAGCACGCCCCAACGTCAACTACTGGGAACCGTGGTATCTCGGTCGGGGCGAAACCCGTGCGCGGAAGCCCGGCATGATCACGCCCGACAACCCGCGCACCGGCGCCTACGAACGCCTTGTCACCAGCGGCCATGACCTGCACGAGTTGCTCGCGCTGATGGCGCCGCGGCCCTTTCTCGTCTCCGGCGGATCGGAGGACACGCCGGAACGGTGGCGCGCGCTGAACCGGATCGTGGAGGTGAACCGTCTGCTAGGCCGCACAAACCGGGTGGCCATGACCAACCGGTCCGGCCACCCACCCACCGAAGAATCTAACGAACAAATCTACGCTTTTTTCGAAACCTTCCTCGGAACTTCGGACGGCGGTGAAATCAATCCGTAGAAGATCCGACGCCTCACCGCGCTCCGCGACGCCGCCCGACCATGCCGCGCAACCTCGCCCGGGCGCGTCGCCCTTTCGGGCTTCCTCCGAAGGTGCCAAACTCGTCAAGGGTGGCAAAACTTCAATTGGACCCGGCTCACTCCGGATTTTCGGTCAACTTCATGCGCCCGGTTCGTCCCCGGCAGGCGGGATTTTCGCCGCACATTCTGCTTGCGGGCGGGCGATTCGATGCGAAACTGACGCCTGTTGGTTATCAAACAAACAAAATCGTTCGCCGAAAGGCCACAGACCGAAACTGAATGCCAAAACTTAAATTGACGGAGGCTCATTGAGCCACTTTCCTCCGCGTCGCTTCGCACCTCGGGAACCCCAGCATCGTAGAAACGGAAAGATTCGCGCCCGCGAAATCCGGGTTCTCGACGAAAACAAACAACAGCTCGGCGTCATGTCGCTCAGCGACGCCCTGCGCCTGGCCCAAAACAAGGGGCTGGATCTCATTGAAATCGCCCCCACCGCCACGCCGCCGGTGTGCCGCATCGTTGATTACGGCAAATTCCGTTACGAGGAATCCAAGAAGGCGAAGGAATCGCACGGCCGCCAGTCCGGCAGCAAGATGAAGGAGCTACAGATCAGCGCCGTGATTGATCCGCACGATTTCGGAGTGAAGCTCGCCCATGCCATCGAGTTCCTTTCCGACGACATCAAGGTGAGGGTCAAACTGCGGTTCAAAGGACGCCAGAAGGCCCACAAGGAAATCGGCTTCGACGTCATGAACCGGTTTGTGCTCGCGGCCGGCGCGTACGGCCATGCCGATTCGCCCCCCAAAATGCTCGGTGACCGGGACCTGAACGTCCTGCTCACTCCCCTGCCCCGCGACAAGCGACCGAAAAAAGCGGATGCTCCATCAGCAGCGGAACCGCCGAACGACCGGCCCGCTCCGCAGACTGGCGCGTCCGGCTGACCTGTCCGGCTCCCGCTTTCGATCCGGCGTGCCGAACAGCGCGGCGTTGTTTCCCGTGGCGCTTCGTACCACCCCGACGGACGAACCGGCGGTAAACGTTTACCATCCTTCGCGGCCGCCACGGCGCGATCCGCTCCGATTGCGGTCTGGAAATCGTTTCACTCTTCGGTATGAATTGCGCAACCCATGCCAGACGAAATTGATCCGATACTTGAAATGCCGGCCACACAGCCCGCGGGTAAGCGCAGAGCGGGCTGGCGTGCCGTTTTCGTCGGGGCCCTCGCCGCCTGGCTCGTCGCCACCACCGGTCTGGTTCTGGCCGTCGTATGGAAAAATCCCGTGCAACGCGCGGTGGTTGGCATGGGCTGGGGATTGATCATCTTGTGGATCGGTGTCTGCGGTCTGGCGATGTGGCGCTGGCGCGATCTCTGGTGCCGCATGGCGCGCGCGTTCGCCTGCCCTGGATGCTCAAGTTTGTTTTGGGCTGCACGTCGCTGGCCCTCCTCGAGGAGGCGATCACCACTCTGATGACCAACTGCGCCCCGCTGTTCGGCGTCCGGACCGGCCAGGCCTACGCCACGGCGTCCGCGAATTACTTCGACGTCGTCCTTTATCACAGCGTTGTCATTTTTGTGCCGTTGTTCATCGGCTGGGCGGTGTTGCTTCGCTGGAGAAGATTCTCGCCGTTCGCCGCCTTTGTCCTTTTTGGTCTCACCGGCATCCTCTGTGAATCTCTTGCGTTCGGACCGCAGAGCCTCGGAATGTTCGCGCTGTGGATTTTTGTTTACGGATTGATGGTCTGGTTGCCGGCGCATTGGGCGCCACCCGAACGTCCCGCCCGTGAACCAGACTGGTGGGCCTACCCGCTCGCTGTCGTGCTGCCCTTCCTGTTTCTGCCCTCGCTGTTCGTGATCGCCCCGTGGCTCTGGCTGACGGCCAAACATCCACCGATCCATTTCCCGCCGATCGGCGGCGAATGACCTGAGGCCATGCGGGCTCGAACCGATCCGTTTGAAAACGGACGCGTTCGATTGCTTCCGCATCCCGCCTCTGCTCCGGCCCACGCGTGTTTCGCCGGGCGGATGGCAAAGCGATTTATTGGAATACAGATTGCATCATCCCCGCCATCGCCTACACTACCGTAGGTTTTAGACAACCAGCCGATTCCAGGGCATGGAATATCTTCAGTTGAATTCGTTTTCAGTGACGATTTGAAACCCGGCCGTCGGGAACAGTCCCGGAAAGAGCAGTCCGTCTAAACAGCCAATCATCATGAGCACAAAACTATACGTGGGGAACCTTTCCTTCGACGTGACCGAAAACGATCTCCGGGAAATGCTTTCACAACACGGCCCCGTCAACGAGGTCAATGTCATCATGGACAAGTTCACCGGGCGCGCCCGCGGCTTCGCCTTCGTCACCATGAACACCACCGAGGGAAACGCGGCGGTCCTGGCCTTGAACGGCAAGGATTGGAAGGGTCGCCCCTTGACGGTCAACGAAGCCCGTCCCCGCGAAGAACGTTCGGGCGGCGGTCGCGGCTACGGTGGTGGCGGTGGTGGCGGCGGCGGCTACTCCCGGCGCTGAAGCCCGGTCCGGATGAAATAATCGTCGCGGCGGGACTCTGCCCGGCAGCATCCCGCCTGCTTTCACTCCCATGACAACCATATCAAACGGAACCGGCGCGGAAGCGGCGCAGCGTTTCGAAAGTGTTCTGGCCCGCGAACCGTTCAAGGGCCTCAAGGCCATCCTCGACAGCCTGAACTCCGACCGGGAGACGCTCCACGCGAGCGTGAGCGGCGCGAAATCCTACGAGGAACTTCTCACAAGGCTGGGTTACCGGATCACGTTGACGCACCAGATCCATGTGCAGGACTCCTATTCGCGGCTGGGCCCGGCGGGCGGCATCAAGGCGGTCCTCCCGTATCACGACATCCCGACGCACAGTTCCCTGCCCACGCTGGTGAACTTCGATTCCTCGGTCACCACGACTCCCAATTCCGTGGCCTTCTTCAACACAATGCTCGCGTCGCTCAAAACCCAGTTGAGCACCTCGAAATTGACGCTCTGACCAATGGATTCGGCGGGGACGCCGAATCCCGCTCCACGTGCAGCGCGCCCTCCCCTGACAGGATTGACCCTCGCGCAGACGACCGGCATTCTTTCCGATTGTGTGACCGGACCTTGGTTGACCCGCGGGCGTCTGATTTCACGAGCATGAGAACCGTGGACCTGATCCTGGCGCTTCAACTCGCTTTATCGGGTGGCGCTGCTTGCGCTGACTCGAATCCTCCCTATCCCCGGAGCGACACGATCACCGGGATCGAGTTTCACGAGGACACCATGGTTCGAACAGCGCCCGGCAGCGACATCTGGTCCTGCACCTGGGCCGCCAACGGACAACTCTATGCCGCCTGGGGCGATGGCGGGGGATTCGGCGGAACGGACGGCAAGGGACGCGTCTCGATTGGCGTGGCCACCATCACCGGCCAGCCTCCCGACTGGAAGGGCGTCAACGTATGGGGCGGCTACGAACCGTTGTCGAAACAGGAACCCACCCTGGGCAAAGGCACCATTATCGCCGCGAATGGGGCGCTCTACCTCTTCGTCAGCGAACAGGCCAGATGGGACCGCTGCCGGCTGTGGAAATCCACGGACAACGGCCTCTCGTGGCTGGACCGGGGTTGGATCTTTCCACAGTCGCACAAGGTCTTTGCCTTCCCCGGCCTCGTTCAATTCGGTCGGGACAACCGGTTGAGTCCCGACGGCTGTATCTATGGCTTTTCGGACAACGACCCGCGCCGAGGGCAGGACGGGCGCCTGTACCTCTTCCGCGTCAAACAGGAAAAGATCGAAGACCGCGATGCCTACGAATATTTCTCCGGGACCGCCGAAGCCCCCGCATGGTCGGGCCGGATCGAGGAACGCAAACCGGTGTTCGCGAATCCTTCGGGAATCGGTTGGGGCACCACCTGCGTGTACCATCCGGCCACCGGACGTTACCTGCTGAGTGTGGCCACGCACGCGGAACCGGGCGATTGGGGGCTGTACGAAAGCAAACACCTTTGGGGCCCGTGGAAGACCGTGGGTTACGGCGACGATTTTCCGCAATGGACCGGCTCTCCCGCCGAAAAGAAACGGCCCGCGTACCTGCACACGTTCCCGGCAGAATGGATCAGTCCCGACGGCAAGACGCTG
>Ga0134126_10001455_pt1 | contig 30173 bp, 22 predicted proteins | sample KB31752_FD_96881 | JGI IMG/M metagenome (GOLD analysis project Ga0134126, IMG submission 96881) | Terrestrial soil microbial communities with excess Nitrogen fertilizer from Kellogg Biological Station, Michigan, USA - KB3-175-2 | ecosystem: Environmental > Terrestrial > Soil > Unclassified ... | reverse complement strand
GCCCTCGTCTCCGATAATTTCTATTGGCGCAGCGAAAAGGGCAATGACTATACGGCACTGAATACGCTGCCCGCCGCCCACCTCGAAGCCACATCCCATCTGGTCCGTCAGGATTCCCGATCAGTCATCGACGCCACGATCACCAATCCTGCCGTTTCGATTGCCGGGACCCGCTCCCCGGTCGCCTTCGCCATCCGCGTACAAGCCGTTCGCGCCAGCGATGGCAAGCGTATCCTTCCCGCTTTGCAGGACGACAATTATTTCACCCTGTTGCCGGGCGAATCAAAGACCGTACACCTCAGCTTCGATCCCGCGCTGCTTCCCGACGGTCGCTACAAACTGCTCGTCGAACCATATAATCATACCGCCCCTACACCCGCGACGCCCACGATGCCTCTCACCCTTGCCTCACCGCTGCAAAGCAATATGGTGATCCAGCAAGGCAAGCCCTTCACGGTATGGGGACACGCGACACCGGGTGAACGCGTCCGCGTGGAGGCTAGCTGGCTCTCCAGCCCCGTGGACGTCCGCGCCCACGCCAATGGCGCCTTCGAAGCGATCATTCCCGTCCCCGCTGCGACCCGCGGCGACTATCGCGAACATTCGCTCTCGGTAGGCTGTGGCGCCGAAGCGCAGACCCTCTCGCATCTGCTCATCGGCGAACTGTGGTTTTGCAGCGGACAGAGCAATATGCAGTTCAGCATGGCAACCGTGCTCGACTCGACGGCCGATATTGCCGCCGCGCACAATCCGCATATCCGGCTTTTTTACGCCGGCCTGAACTTCAGCGACACACCCATCGACGAGGTCGGCGGCAACTGGGTCGAATGTACGCCCCGGACAGTGCGCAGCTTTAGTGCGGTGGGGTATTATTTCGGTCGGCGCCTGCAGCAAACGCTCGACGTACCGGTGGGCCTCATCTTCTCCGGTATCGGCGCCTCGGCCGCGCAAGCCTGGACGCCGCGCGAGGTCATGGCGAAGGATACGCTGCTCGACCACCGTTACCTCGAACCCTATCTGCAAAGTCCCCGCTCCAAAGAACACATCGACGGCGGATTCTCCTTCGAGAAGGTGACGCGGCCTTATCTGTTATACAATGCTATGATCTATCCCTTTCGGCATCTGTCGGTTCGCGGTTTCTGCTGGTACCAGGGCGAATCGAACCGGATGGAGCGCGAATCCTATACGGACCTGACCCAAAGCATGATCCGCAGCTGGCGGGAGGTGTTCGGGCAGGGCGATCTGCCTTTCTATTATGTGCAGGTGGCGCCCTTCTTCTACGACCAGCCCGACCCGACGCTCGCCGACTATGCCTTCTTCCGCGAAGCGCAGGAGAAGATATCCACGCTCACCAACACCGGCATGGTGATCACCATGGATGTGGGCGAAGCAAAGAACCTGCACCCGATCAACAAAAAACCCGTCGGCGAACGCCTCGCGGCGACAGCTTTGAACCGCGAATACGGCTATACATCGATGGTGGACCGCGGCCCGCAATACCGTTGTCTGGAGGTCCGCAGCCGGGAGGCGGTGATCCATTTCGAACCGGGAACGGTAAGCGGCGGGTTGAAGACCGAAGATGGACAAGCGCCTGCCTTTTTCACCATGGCCGGCGAGGACCAGGTCTTCTATCCCGCGCAGGCCCGCATCGATGGCGACGAGATCGTCGTGACCTGCGACAAGGTGAAAAGGCCGGTCGCCGTGCGTTATGCCTTTACCAATTTCGCCGTGACAAATTTGGCGAACGGGGCCGGCTGGCCCGTCGTACCTTTCAGAACCGACAGCTGGCCCGAAAAACAGCCTTCGGCTCAAAACAAATAACATGACCATCCGGCGATTATATATTTTTGTGCTGGTGCTGCTGGCTGAGCCTTCGATGGCCCAGCAACCGGGCCAAGCCACCGCCGCTCAAGGCCCCACGCGTCCCGCCTACTTCATCGATGGCTATCACGGCGGCATCTACGGCCATATCCCGCAATGGCAAACGAAGTTCATGGTCGACAAGCTGCGCGAATACCCAAGCTGGAAGATCAACCTCGAGCTGGAACCCGAGTCCTGGGACAGCATCGCCATCGAGCACCCCGACGATTACGCCGCCTTCAAAAGCTACCTGGCCGATCAAAGCGCCAACGGCCGCGTGGAATACATCGATCCCCAGTATGCGCAGAGCTATCTGTATACGGTCACCGGGGAAAGCATCATCCGTCAGTTCTATTACGGCATCCGCAAGCTCCGCCAACATTTCCCGGAGCTGTGTTTTCAACCTATTCGTCGGAAGAACCCTGTTTCACCAGCGCACTGCCGCAGATACTAAGATCATACGGCTTCAAATACGCCTCGCTAAAGAACCCCAATACCTGCTGGGGGGGTTATACCCGCGCGCATGGCGGCGAGCTGGTGAATTGGATTGGACCCGATGGGACCAGCATCCTCACCGTCCCGCGTTATGCCGTAGAGGAATTGAAACCACATAGCACCTGGGAGACCATCGCCGAGAATAATTCGCTGGCCTATGTCCTCAATGCTTTCCGTGCGGGCATCAAAGAACCCGTGGGCATGACGCTGCAGGACGCCGGCTGGGAGTTCGGTCCCTGGATAAAACCGGGCGAAGCTTACAAGCCCGGATCAGACGACCTCCACGATGTAAAGGACTCCTATCACCCTACCATATTCGAAACCTGGCGCGGCTATATCGAACACCACACCCCCGGCAAAACCACCGACGACTGGCATTTCTCGCAGGAAGACGTGCTCACCAGTCTCGTCTGGGGCGGACAGATACTCCAGCAGGTCGCCCGTAATGTCCGGCGCGCCGAGAACAAGCTCGTCGCCGCCGAAAAGCTCGCGGCGATGGCGGCGGTGTACAAAGGCGCCCCCTGGCCCGGTGCCTCCTTCGATGAAGCATGGCGGACGCTGTTGCTCTCACAGCACCACGATTGCTGGATCGTGCCTTATAACGTGGTACGCAACACGACCCACACCTGGGCGGAATGGGTTGAACGCTGGACCGGAAATAGCGACCAACGTGCGGACAGCATCGCCGCTGCTTCAATGGCCGCATTGACGGTGCGAGCCGCCACCAATCTCCCGGCCGCCGCAACGATGCCGGTCACCGTCTTCAACACCACCGCCACCGAACGCAAGGAATGTGTCGAGGTCGAATTGCCTCGGGGATGGATGGGCGCCATAGCGCACGACGCGATGGGCCAACCCATTCTTACCGAACCAGCCAGGCCGGGGAAAGTGCTCCTGGCTGTCAGCGTTCCTCCCCTGGGCTCGGCGGTCTATCACCTCCAATCCGAACAGCGGATCTTGAAGCCTCGCGACTATCTGGGCTCCGTGAAAAACGGCAAGATCAGGATCGAGACCGATCTGTACTCCATAGAGATCGACGGGAAGAAAGGCGGCGCCATTACGAAGCTTAAAACGAAGGGCGCTAATGGCGAGGACCTCGTCGAAAAAGGATCACGCTTCTACCTTAACGAGCTCCGTGGCAATTTCTACAACGATGGCGGATTTCACTCCAGCACCGAAACGCCCGCGAAAGTCACCCTCGTCGAGAATGGCCTATTGCGCGTACGGGTCCGGATCGACGGCCAGATCGCCGGCACGCCCTTCACCCAATTAGTTGCCGTGACGCAGGGCGAGCCGCGGATCGACGTCCATCTCGAGATCCATTGGAGCGAAAACCATCGGATCGGCGAGTCGCCGGACGGCATCAAAGGCTCTCCGCTGAAAAAAGAATTTTACAACGATAGTTTCAAGCTGCAGGCGCTGTTCCCCGTAGCGTTAAAGAACCAAAAGATTTACAAGAACGCCCCCTTCGACGTGCTGGAGAGCGGGCTCGACGATACCTTCTTCGACAGCTGGGACAGCATCAGGAATGTGGTCGCGCACAAATGGGTCGATGTGACGGATGCTACGGGCAAATGCGGCCTGGCAGTCTTCACCGACGAGACCACGTCTTATGCCCACGGGCCGAACTATCCGCTGGCCTTGACCATCGCCTACTCCGGACCGGGACTGTTTGGCCGCGATTATACGCTCACGGCACCCACCATCATGGACTATGCGATCCTGCCGCATACAGGACGTTGGGACCAGGCCGGCATCTGGACGGCCGCTACCCGGTGGAACGAGCCATTATTGGTTCGTAACGGGGTGAATATTACCAACGGCTCATTTCTATCTCTTGTCAAACCCGGTTGGCAAGTGACGGCTATGATGATCTCCGGGCACGATCTGCTGGTACGCCTCTTCAACGCGGAAGGCAAAGATAGCATTCAGCAGATCCGGCCAAATTTCCAGCTAAACACAGTAAACCTGGTCGCGCTCGACGGGCATAGCCTAAAACGGCTGGACCTGCACGACAGCGATATCGACGGAAAAGAACTCAGGATCACCGCGCCCCGTTTCGGCATCCGAACCATACAATTTAAAGACGTCATAAAATGAAAAGACTAGTTGCATTCCTTTCCCTCGTAACACTCGGCATGAACACGACCAACGCCCAGGTCGCACCCTTCAAGACCGGCGACAAGATCGCCTTCGTCGGCAACAGCATCACCGAGCAAGGCTACTATGAATCGTATATCTGGCTGTATTATATGCTGCATTTTCCCGGCAGGCACATCGTGATCCTCAACCGCGGCATCGGCGGCGACCGGGCCGAAAATATCTACGAACGTTTCGACGACGACGTGCTGTCCGCCGATCCGGATGTGATCGTCCTGACCTTCGGCATGAACGATTCGGGGTATTGGGAATACCTCAAAGGTAACCCCGATTCGGTTGCGCGGGTACATGTCGCCGATAGCCGTCACTACTTCGATCTCATCCGGGAGAGACTGAAGAAACTACCCAATGTGAAAAAGGTGATCATCCTTGGCTCACCCTTTGACGAGACCGTAAAGCTCAAGAGCGCTGTTTTCCCGGGCAAGGTCCAGGCGATGGAACAGATCGCCGCGTTCCAGACCGAAGCCGCAAAAGCGAATCATTGGGGTCTGGTGGATTTCCTGCATCCCATGACCGCAATCGATCTCCGCGAACAAAAACAGGATTCGACCTTTACCCTCACCGGAAATGATCGCATCCATCCCGGTAACTCCGGCCATTTTGTGATGGCCTGGCTCTTCCTGAAAGCGCAGGGTCTCGCCGACCTACCCGTTGCGGATATCGCCGTCGATGCAAAAAGCGGGAAACTCGAGCACGAAGGGAATTGTCATATCACGAACATCGATGCGTCAAATGGCCTTCGTTTCGACTATCTCGCCAACTCGCTGCCCTTCCCGGTGGATACGGTCCCGCGTCTCTGGGGGAATCCGCATCGCCAGTCCGAAGCGCTGCCGGTGATGCCGTTCTATACCGAATTCGACCGCGAGCTGCTTCGCGTCACCGGCCTCAACAGCGGCGATTATGAACTCTCCATCGATGGTCGTCCCATCGCGCAGTTTGCGGCAGAGGAGCTCGGCGAAGGCATCAATCTGGCGAAACTACCCAATACACCGGAATACGAACAGGCGATGGCGGTGCTTCAGCTCAATGAAGAACGCATGGGGCTGGAGTCGAAGCTGCGGCAGTATGCCTGGCTGCAATACGATTATCTGCGCGGCATCGGCCGCAAGTTCAATGACGACCTCGTCACTATGGATTCTGTGAATGCCAAGGCCGCAAAGGATTGGGCCGTCAACTCGAAACGAGACTCCTATCGCGCCGGGCGTTATCCCGCGGTTCGCGCTGCATGGGAGAAGGAAAGTAAAATGCTGGTCGACGATATCTATACCATCAACCAGCCCAAAACACACCGTATCGAAATAAAACGAATAGCGAGGTAGAATGCACAGGCCGAATCGGGTCTCGGATCATGCGAACGCGCAAGCTTAGCGCTTCCCGGCGCGTGCGGCAATATATTCCTTCATCGTGATCTTGCCGCTGATCAGCTGAGCGTATAACAATTCCGGTTGAGTCCTCTTGATCGCCTCTACGACCTCTCTGTCGAAGAAGAGCGTCTTTATTAACTTTTTCATGCTACAAATTTACGTCGCGGAAAAAGAGTTGCATAGACAACTTTCGGCGTTCCCTATCATCGCAAAGCGGGACAAAACCCGCGTATCTGCCTATGGATGTTGTGCTTAGCAAGCCGGGAGAAATCCTCTCCAGGGATGATACGATTTTATCCATTCCTGTACCTCCCCATGCCATTCCCGAAATAAGCCGTAAACTTGGTCATGATAAAATGCCTTGCTGCCTTCGTGGCTCTTGCCCTTGTCGCCCAATGCTCCGCCCAATCTCCGATGCCCTCCATCGTCGACAACCAGGGCCATCATACCCTGCTCGTAGATGGCAAGCCTTTTTTCATCCTGGGTGGACAGGCCCATAATTCCAGCGCATGGCCGGCACTGCTGCCGCAGGTATGGACCGCCGTGGATCATATGCACGCTAATACACTCGAAATTCCGGTATATTGGGAACAGCTCGAACCACAGGAAGGAAGATTCGACTTCTCGCTGGTCGACACCTTGCTGACACAGGGACAGACGCATCACACCCGCCTCGTGCTGTTGTGGTTTGCCACCTGGAAGAATGGCAGCGATCATTATATGCCGGCGTGGATGAAGCTGCAGGCAACAAAATATCCCAACTGCATCGGTGTCAAAGGCGATCCCATCGATTCGCCGTCGCCCATTGCGGAAGCGACGCTCGAAGCCGATAAAAAGGCCTTCACGGCATTTATGCGTTATCTTAAAAAGGCCGATCCCACGCACACCGTGATCATGGTACAGGTGGAGAACGAGCCAGGCGCCTGGGGCACCGTGCGCGATTATTCTCCTGCCGCGCAACGCCTTTTCGAAAGGCCTGTGCCCGCAGAGCTGCTGCAACCGGAAGTCCTGAAAGTACTCGGCCACGCCAATGCGGGTCCGTCCAACGATGCCTCCTCGGTGGGCGTCAGACACTTTGGTGACGGCACGGGCCATCCCATGGGTCCGGACGGCTCACCTGCGGCTGCCAGCTCACCCGACGCAGCCGGCTCCTGGTCCAAAGTCTTCGGGGCCGACGCCGACGAATATTTCCAGGCCTGGTATGTCGCCCGGTTCATCGGTGAAGTAGCCGCGGCGGGCAAGGCCGAATACCCCTTGCCGTTGTATACCAATGTTGCGCTCCGCGACCCGTTCACGCATCCCACGGCGAATAACTACGAAAGCGGCGGCGCTACCGACAACGTGATCCCCATTTACAAGATCGCCGCTCCGGCCATCGATCTGGTGGCGCCCGATATCTATTTGCCTGAACAAGACAAATGTCTCAAAGTCATCGATCTCTACACCCGGCCGGACAATGCGCTGCTGGTCCCCGAAGCCGCCCTCACCTCAGCGAAGGTGGGCTATCTGTATTCGGTGCTCGCACATGGCGGCATCGGTTTTTCACCCTTTGGGATCGACGACAATGGAGGCGAGTCACCCAATGCGCCCGACAGCTGCACGGCTTTCGGCGAGGAATACGCGCTGCTCGCGCCGATGCTTCCGCAGCTGGCGGAATGGGCCGGGCAAGGTAAGATCAGCGCGTTGTTAGAACCCGATGACCACGCCAATCAAACGGTAGAGCTCGAAGGCTGGCAGGCACGCGCCATCTTCGGCACTGGCCGCGGCGATCACCGGCACGGCAATGGTCGCGCAACCGGGAAAGTGCTCATCATCCAGCAGGACCGGAATACCTTCCTGGTCACCGGCACGCTGGCCCGGATCACCTTCAAGCCGCTAGACGCAAGTACCAGTGCATCCGGGCGTCCCGTCGGCGGCAAAGCCTGGCAATACCTGCGGGTTGAAGAAGGAAGCTACGCCAACGGCGTCTTCACACCCCGCCGCATCCTCAATGGTGACGAAACGGATTGGGGCGGACCCGCCTTCGGGCCTACGCCGACGCTTCTGCGCATTACGCTGAATGTGAGATGAACAGCTTCTATTCACTCCTCAACGAACGTACCGGATTGGCCGTCGCGGCCCTGATCGATTGCCAGGTCATGGTCGCTACGGCTATGGCGAGGGCGATCAATCCGGATTCGACGAACACCGCCGGCCCGATGCTGATGCGATAAGCAAAGCCCTGAAGCCAGCCGTTCATCACCCACCAGCAAACAGGAACGGAGATCAACAGCGCGATCACGATCAGCTTGACGAAGTCCTTTGACAACAGCAGCACGATCGACGTCTGCGAAGAACCCAGCACCTTGCGGATGCCTATCTCCTTTATGCGTTGTTGCGCCATAAAAACGCTAAGCCCAAACAATCCGAGACAGGCAATAAAAATGGAGAGACAGGAAAAGAACAGGAACAGCTTGCCGAATTGCTGATCGGCCTGGTATTGATCGTTAAAACTCTGGTCCAGGAAATGGTAGAGGAACGGCCGTTGCGGCGCCAGTTTATTCCAAAGCGAATGGAGGCTGGCAATCGTTGCCGGAATATCATCGCCGCCTTTGAGCTCGACGGAGATGCGGTTGAGGACATCCGGGTAGCCATAGCGCAAGGTAAGCGGTTCTACTTTCTGATGCAGCGAGCGGAAATTAAAGTCCTTTACTACCCCGATGATCTTACCTTTTCTTCCCCACTGATCGAACTTTTTTCCGACGGCATCGGCAGGGTTTTGGTAACCGTAGAGCCTGGCCGCGGCTTCGTTGATCACCATGGATTCGGCGCTGTCGGTAGAGAACTCGCGGGAATAATTCCTCCCGGCTATAAGCGGGATATGATACGTGGGTATGAAATCGAAGTCGATCTCATAAATAAAGGGGATCTGGTTGGCCATCTTTCCATCCGGCCCCTCGATGGCTGTACCGGCGTTGGGCAGGAATTCTCCGGGCACAGCGCGGGAGGCGGAAACGCCAAGGACGCCCGGTATGTTGCCGATGGCGGTCTTTATCGGGTTGATGTGCTGCTCGACCTGGTTATCACCTTCGAAATCCAGGACCAGCAGCTGATCTTTCCGGAAACCCAGATCATGGCGGTTCACAAAGGTCAATTGACGGAACACGACGATCGTTCCGGCGATCAGGACAATGGAGACGGTAAACTGGAAAACGACCAGCACCTTCCGCAGCGAGATGCCATTCCGAGAGGGGTCGAATTTTCCTTTGAGGACGGATATGGCCTTGAAGCCACTCAGGAACCAGGCAGGGTAGATGCCGGCGACAACGCCTACCACAGTCGAAAAAACGATCATCCCGGCTATCGTCAGGGGCTGGAAGAGATTGACGTGGCCAAGATCTTTCCCCGATAAACCGGTGATCAGCGAAAGACCCATTGCCGCAAGGAGTAAAGCGATCAATCCTGCAATAAACGAGAGTAAGATGGATTCCGCAAGGAATTGCCGGACGAGACGCGAAGGTGTTACGCCCAGAACCTTTCTGACGCCTACCTCTTTGGCTCTCTCGAGGGACCGGGCGGTGCTCAGGTTCATAAAATTGACACAGGCGATCAGCACGATAAAGATCGCGATACAGGCAAAGAGATACACATTGGTGAGACTGCCCGTGGGCCCGGGCTGCCGGATGGCCACGCTATGGAGATAAGCGTCGGTAAACTTTTCAAAGGAGATGACATAGCCTTTGTCATCGGGGTTGTGTCGTTTCACGAAAGCGGCGGCCTGGCCCTGCAGACCATCGATGGTGGCGTTCTTTTTCAGCAGCAGGTAAGTATAGAAATCGACATAGCCCCACTCGCTCCAGATCTCGGGCTGCCATTTCCGCGCCGTGGACATCGAGATCAGTGCGCTGAAGGTAAACTGTGAATTGGGCGGCACATCCTCCATGACGCCGGTGACGTTCAGGTTAACTGCGTTGTCGCCACGGAAGACCTGGCCTACCGGGTTCGTGTGACCAAAGAATTTCTCGGCAACACTACGGGTGAGTACGATGCTATATGGCGCGATCAGCGCCGTGTGCGGGTCTCCGTAAAGCATTTTCCAGCTGAAGACGTCGAATGCCGTAGAGTCCATGCAGACGATGCTATCCTGCTGAATGCGTTTGTTGCCATGTTCCAACAAGATGTTCAATGGGCTCATGAAGCGAACCACCTTTTCGATCTCGGGGAAATCGCCCTGTAGGGCCGGTCCTACAGGGGCGCAGCCCCAAACCCAGAAATCCTGGGGAGCTGGCTTGCCGGGATTCTCGCCTTTCGGTATGACCCGAAAGGTCTGATCGACACGGTAGATGCGATCCGCATTGGTATTATAGCGGTCATACGAGAACTCGTTCCGCACATAAAGCGCTATCAGCAGAAAGCAGGCCATCCCGATCGACAAACCGGTGATGTTGATAAGCGCAGATAGCTTGCGTTTTTTCAGGTTGCGCCAGGCGGTCTGGAAGAAGTGTCGGAACATGGAGGAATGCTTTAACGAGAGACGTTCGAGATCACCAAAAGTTGCATATTTTATCCTGTTTGGACGTGGCGAGCGACGATTCCGAATGATTTCGAACGCACATCTCCCGCAAGATCAACAAAAAAGCCAATAACGTCCGCCATCCGCCGCCCAAAATTAACCAGCACTTTTATAACATCATGTAAAGTAAACATGATAAAAAAGTGTCTGAATTGTTAGCTAAAACGATTTATGAGGCGTAACTTAAGCCCGATTGCTGATCATATGAATCGGATAACTGCTTTAGGGGGAGCCGCCCTTTCCGGCATTTGCCTCTTTCTCGCCTTCGCGCACGTCGTCCCGTTCCTGGGCTGGGTAGCGTTGGTTCCGCTGTTTTTCGTCCTCGGTGGCGCTGCTCCGGCATCGTCCGAAGATCCCGACGCTCCGCCTGCCGGCAATTCCGCGCTACCCGGCGATCCGGACGCTCTGCATACTCGCACCACCCGCCGCATGCGCTTTCTCTTTGGCTTTATCGCCGCGGCTGCCTTCTCGATCTTCGCTTTTGGCTGGATGATCCCCGGCGCCCACACCTTCACCGGCGCCTCCATCGGCTATGGCATCGCCATCTTCGCGATCTGCGTGCTGGTCTACGCCGCCGCATGTGCCACCCTGTTAGCCCTGACACCACCGATGCTCATCGCACCCGTATGGATCATCGCGGAGACCCTGCTGCAAGCCGCGGCGACAAAGATGCCCTGGTTCCTCTTTCACATCGGCAATACGCTCGCCGCCGGGCTGATCGCCATCCAGCCGATGTCCGTGATCGGCGTCACCGGCGCCGGTTTCGTCATACTGCTGGTGAACTATGGGCTCGCGCATGCCCTGACCCGTCGAAGCTGGAAACACGCGCTGGCGCCGCTTCTGCTCCTCGGCGCCTACCTGGCCTGGGGTTGGTGGCTGCTGCCGCCGGAGCCCAAGTCGCTGGCGGCGGGTCGCCACGAGCCGGCGAAACAACCACCGGCCTTTCCCCTTGCCATCGTCAAAGAGAACATCCCGCCCGAGATCCCCTGGGACTCGACCAACGGCAATCAACGCGTCCGGCAATTGCTCCAAGCCGAAGACAGCAGCATCGCTACCGGCGCACACGTGCTCGTCTGGTCCGAATCCGCCATCCCCTGGACCTGGTCGCCGGACGACGACCTCGTCAAAGAAGTGCTACGCCATTCGGCCGGGCCCGCGACATCCGCCGGCTCCGTGGCGCACCCGGTGATCCACATCCTCGGCATGAACACCGCGGTCGCCGAAGGCATCGTCCGCAACTCCGCATACTGCCTGCTCCCCGATGGCCAGATCGCCGGCCGCTACGACAAGATCGCGGCACTGTTGTTCATCGAACAACCTGCCCTGGGCTGGCAGTTCCCCTTCTTCTCTTCCGACGGCTATTCGGTAGAGCCCGGCGACAACGACGACCCCTTACCCACACCCGATGGCAAAGCGGGCGTGCTGATCTGTAACGAATCGGCGCTGCCCGGTGCCGCGGCGGATCGCGTCAAAAACGGCGCCCAATTCCTCGTGAACATGAGCAACGACGGCTGGTTCCGCGATACCTGGCTCGTTGCCCAGCATTTTTACAACGCCCGGCTTCGCGCCGTCGAGACGCGCAAGGACCTCGTGATCAACAGCAACAATGGCTGGAGCGGCTGTATCTACGCCTCCGGCCGTGTCGACACCGCCGGCCGCGTGTTCACGATCCGTCCCAACGAAATAAAAACCGTCGCGACCAGGTTCCCCCTGCTGCCGGTAGCGGGCTGTGTACTATTCATGCTTGGAATCTACTTCATAAACAAAAAAACCAGATTGCTATGAGATTAACATTCCTCTTCGCGCTGCTGATCACCGGCAGCCGGACATTCGCCAATTTCAGCCAGGCCCATTGGCGCTGGCGCAAGGACAATGGCTCCGAGACAAAAGCCACTGCGCTGTCACCACAAGACTACCCGATCACGCAAGCCTTCCAGACAGGCGTCCCCAACCGCATCCGGCTCGAAGTCTATAACAGCCTCGGCAACACGGAAATGGGGCTCGTCACCCTCGAGTACCAGCGGGGCAGCGCCGGCGCTTGGACCACGGTCTCCGACACCACCGCCGGACATGACTTCGTGATGGCCGGCTCGAGTCCCTATGTCACGGACAACCAGCCCACCACCGTTTCGCTGATCCGCGACTACGGGGCCGGTACCTTCGCCGGCGGCCGGTTCCTCGTGAGCACCTGGCAATTCACCGACACCGTGAACACGGGGACAAAGAAAGAATACGAATGGTGCATCACACCCACCGGCTCCGTAAGCCAGGATTCCGTGTATCAATTCCGCCTGACCTTCACCGGTAGCCAGGACGCGTTCAACTATGGCTCGCCATTGCCGGATATGATGTATAGTACAACATCAGCAGGTACCCCCGGCATCTACAGGGACTCGCTGGTCACCGGCTTTTACAACCGCGACAGTGGTTGGATCGCCAGCGACGGTAATTTCTCCATTCCGCTGTCGGACGGCCGCGATCTCTGGGCCATGAACGACAGCTACATCAACAATCTCGACACGATAGCGGGTACAACGCCCTGCTTATTCCAGGTCCACAACTGTGTCCTGGTCCAGCCGCTGAACAACTGGAACTGGACCTCGACTTCGACGCTGCTCGGCAGCGCGCCGGGTATCCCGAGCCTGTTCAAAACGGACACGAATGCGAGCCATATCCTCTGGCCTACGGGCGGTTATCAGTTTGGCGACACGGTGTACGTCTACAATAGCTTCGAAAAGGACACCAGCGCAGGCCTTGGCTTCACCAGGGGCGGTAACGACATCCTGGGTAAGCTGCTGATGCCCGGTTTACAGGTAGTCGGTTACGATACCTTGCAGAATTTCAATGGCATCACCTTCGGGCTTGGCTTCGACACGCAGGAGCCGGGCAGCTATGCCTATACCTGGGGCGTACAAGGAGCCTTTATCGCCAGCAATATCGTGGTCGCGCGTTTCCCCAAAAACAATCCGAAAGCAGTATGGCAATTCTGGAATGGCGCCGCCTGGGATACGGCAATTGACCATATCGCCCCCGTGGGCACGGGCGCTTCCAATGGCGCTTATGTAGCCAAAGTGCGCAACAAATATGTCCTGGTGAGTTCCGAATTCGCCGTCGCCTGTGACGGCGGAACCCGTTTGTTTGCCGCCACGAGCGATAGCATCACCGGCAAGTTCTCGGCGAACAAGGCGATCTATACGATCACGGATAACGATCTGGGGCATACGCCGTTTTGGTATGGCCCCGCGCTTCATCCGGAATACATCGATTCGAAGAACGAGATCCTGATCACCTATGATATCAACTGCTATACCAGCTGCGAACCGAGCTGTATCAACAATGGGTTCAATCCCGACTATTATCGCCCGCGTGGCCTGCGTGTACCGCTGGACCTCATCGATTCCAGCATCGCCGGATCAGCGATCGCCCCGGTGCATGGCATAGGCGAGGGCGGGGGCTGGCGTCTTCGCTGTTATCCCAACCCGTCCCATGGTTGCTTTACCGTTGCACTGGACGGCTGTACGGAAAGAGAGGTCGAAGTCACCGTGCTGAGCCTTGCGGGCCTGCCCGTTTATCATGGCCGGATACGCGTGACCGGCGCATCATGCAGCCAAGCGATCACGGTGCCGGGTTCGGTGAGCAAAGGGATGTATTTCCTTGTCGTTCAAGGCGAGCGGACAGCACGGTTCGAAAAAATATTGCTGCAGTAGGGTGGGGGGCAGGCATAATTTTCGTAAATTGACAAGACTAACGTTATGCCTGCCAGCTCCACTAAACTGACCCTATACGCCAGCGGCGTCATCCTGACATTATTCGCCGCAGCGGCGTGTCTTTTTCACGACGACACCATCGACTTCAACACCCAGGTAAAACCGATCATCAACCGAAAATGTATCACCTGTCACGGCGGCGTCCGGGCAAAAGGGGGCTTTAGTCTGCTCTTTCAACAGGAAGCCCTGGCCAAAACGGAGTCCGGTAAACCGGCGATCATCCCCGGCGACCCCGATCATAGCGAGATGATCCGGCGGCTGACCCTCGACGACCCCGAAGAGCGGATGCCCTATAAACACGAGCCCCTGTCGAAGGAAGAGATCGCGATCCTCCGCAAATGGGTGGCCCAGGGTGCGCACTGGGGAGAACATTGGGCCTATATCCCCGTGGCCAAACCCTCGCCGCCCGATATCAGCGACCCCTGGATCAGGAATGACCTCGACCGTTATATCCTGGCACGGCTAAAAGAAGAACACCTTAGCCCGGCCCCAGCGGCATCGTCGGCTGTTCTTCTTAGGCGACTGGCCCTCGATCTCACCGGGGTCTATCCTTCCGATGCGGTGGCGCAGCGTTATCTGCAATCCAAAGATCCCGAGCAAGCCTACGAAACCCTCATCGACACCCTGCTCGCCTCCCCTCATTTTGGCGAGAAATGGGCGGCCATGTGGATGGACCTCGCCCGTTACGCCGATACCAAAGGGTACGAACGCGATGACTCCCGCACCATCTGGCGTTATCGGGACTGGGTGATCCGCGCGTTCAATAACGACATGCCCTATGACCGGTTCCTCACCGAACAGCTTGCCGGCGACCTCCTGCCAAATCCCAGCGACGCGGATTATATCGCCACAGCCTTTCACCGCAATACGATGACCAATGACGAAGGGGGCACGGACAACGAAGAGTTCCGCACCGCCGCGGTGCTGGATCGCGTCAATACCACCTGGGAGGCGCTCCTGGGCACGACCTTCGCCTGTACGCAATGTCACAGCCATCCCTACGATCCCTTCCATCACGAGGAGTATTATAAATTCATGGCGTATTTCAACGATACCCGCGATGAGGACACCCAGGCCGATTATCCGTTGCTGAGACAGTTCAATGATACGGACAAGGTCCGGCTCGATTCGCTGGTTAGCTGGGTGGACAACGCCGCCGGACCCGCACAGGCGCGGGAGATCAGGAAGCTGGTCCGCACCTGGCAACCGGCTATAAACGGCCTCACCGCAGACAATTTTGTCAATGGCGAGCTCGACGACACGAAATGGCTCGTTTTCCGGCGCGATGGCTCAGCGCGGCTAAAGGCCGTCGATCTCGACCCGGACAAGAAATGGCTGATCTACCGGTGGCGCACCATCACCAAGGGCGGAACCTGGGAGCTGCATCTCGACAGCGCCCGGGGAAAGGTGATGGCCACCGTGGAGGTGCTGCCGGCAAACGATTGGAAAATCGGCGCGGTGGATCTCGACGCAGCGAAAGGCGTCCATGATCTCTATGTCACCTATGCCAACTCCGGAATAAAAGACGCGAAACAAAACGGCCTGGAGTTCGACTGGTTTGCCTTCACCAATCAATTTCCCGGCGAGAGCAAACCCGGTTACGCCGCCGAAAAAGCCGTATTCTGGAACCTCCTCGACAAAAACGTGCCGACCACACCCGTGATGATGGACAACCCCACTGATATGCACCGGGTCTCCAATGTCTTTGAGCGCGGCAACTGGCTTACCAAAGGGGCCATGGTCGCGCCCGGCGTCCCGGCGTCGCTCAGCGCCTGTATGCCGAAGAATGCTCCCGCGAACCGCCTGGGTCTCGCCATGTGGATGACGAGCAAACAAAATCCGCTGGTGTCGCGCACGATGGTGAACCGGGTCTGGGAACAGCTCTTCGGTACCGGCATCGTGGAGACGCTGGAAGACCTCGGCACCCAGGGCAGCCCGCCGACCCACCGGGAACTCCTCGACGATCTCGCCTGGAATTATATGAATACGGATGGCTGGAGTCTCAAACGGCTGCTGAAGACCATCGTCATGAGTACTACCTACCGCGAAGACTCGAAGGTGACACCCGCGTCGCTGGCCGCCGATCCCTTCGACCGGCTGCTCAGCAGGGGCCCACGGGTACGGCTAAGTGCCGAACAGGTTCGCGATCAGGACCTCTGCATCTGCGGGAAGCTCTGCCCCGAGCTCTATGGCCCCAGTGTATTTCCTTACCAGCCCAAAGGCATCTGGATGTCCCCCTGGAATGGGGCCACCTGGGTCGCCAGCAAGGGCGGCGAACAATACCGGCGAGCGCTCTATACTTACTGGAAACGCACGGCGTCCTACCCGGCGATGATTTTTTTCGACGCCACGTCGCGTGAACTCTGCACCCCGCGCCGCATCCTAACGAATACGCCGCTGCAGGCCCTCGTGACGCTCAACGATACCGTCTATCTCGATCTGTCTCGGCATTTCGCGCGGCGCATGGACAGCCTCGCCGGGAGCGATCCCGCCGCCGAGATCAGGGCTGGGTACCACTCCATGCTCTACGAAGACATCAGCCCGAAAAAGCTCGACGTTCTCCTCGGCCTTTACCAGGATGCCCTGCAGAAGTTCGAGGCCTCGCCAGCCAAAGCCGACGAAATGCTCGGCATCAACGACCCGACCCACGCCCCCGGCGAGCGCCCACGTCAGGCCGCCCTCGTCGTCGTGGCGGGCGCGATGCTAAACCTCGACGAGGTCATCACAAAAAATTGATAAAGAAATTAATTAGCCAATGGCGCGTAAAGACGATATCGAACAACAACGGGTCCAAGCAGCAATGCAGTACTTCAGCCGCCGGCATTTTCTCAAAGAGAGCGCCATGGGCCTCGGCGGCCTCGCCCTCGGAGCGTTGCTCGGCTGCCACAGACCGGCAGGCTTCTTCGCAGGCACAGGCGGCGCACCCGGCGCGGCAGGCTCAGCGGGAGCGCTCGACGGTGCGGCCTCGGCGGGCGGCGCAATAACCTTCGACCCTGCCCACCCGCTGGCCCCCAAACTTCCGCCCTTTCCCGGCAAAGCCAAAAGCATCATCTATCTCCATATGGCCGGCGCACCCTCGCAGCTCGAGCTCTTTGATTACAAACCCGAGCTGGCGAAGATGGACGGACAGGATTGTCCCGAGTCGCTCCTGGCCGGGAAACGCTTTGCCTTTATCCGCGGCGTACCCAAAATGCTGGGACCGCAGGCTAAATTTGCACAATATGGCGAGAGCCGTGCGTGGGTGAGCGACAACCTGCCGCATTTCTCAAGTATCGTAGATGACGTGAGCTTTCTCAAGGCCGTGACCACCGACCAGTTCAACCACGCCCCCGCGCAGCTGCTGGTGCACACCGGCTCACCCCGGCTGGGACGTCCGAGCATGGGCTCCTGGGTGACCTATGGACTCGGCACCGAAAACCAAAATCTCCCCGGTTTCGTCGTCCTCACAAGCGGCGGCAAATTCCCGGACGCGGGGAAAAGCGTCTGGGGCAGCGGCTTCCTCCCCAGCGTCTACCAGGGGGTACAATGCCGAAGCGAAGGCGATCCCGTGCTCTTCATCAAAGACCCCGATGGCATGGACCGCGATCTGCGCAAGGCCTCCATCGATGCGATCAACGCCGTCGACGCCCAGGAATATGCCGACTACAAAGACCCCGAGATCCTCAGCCGTATCTCGCAATACGAAATGGCTTACAAGATGCAGATCTCCGTTCCCGGCGTCATGGACATCCATACCGAACCTCCCTATATCCATGAGCTCTATGGAACCCAGCCGGGTAAGGCCTCGCTGGCCAACAACATCCTCTTGGCGCGAAAGCTGGTGGAGAAAGGCGTCCGTTTCGTGCAGATCTTCGACTGGGGCTGGGACAGCCATGGCACGAATTCGGACCTGGCCATCGACGTCGGCTTCATCAACAAATGCCGCTCCGTGGACCGTGCGATGACGGCCCTGATCCTCGACCTCAAACAACGCGGCATGCTCGAAGAGACCCTGGTGATCTGGGGCGGCGAGTTCGGCCGTACGCCCATGATGGAGAACCGCGAAGGCAAACCCAATCCGTTCAAAGGCCGCGATCACCACACCGACGCCTTCACGATCTGGATGGCCGGCGGCGGTATTAAAAAAGGACATGTTTACGGCGAGACGGACGAGATCGGGTATAGCGCCGTATCGGGAAAAGTCGATACCTTCGACGTGCAGGCGACCGTCTTGAACCAGCTGGGTTTCGATCACACCCGTTTCACCTATGACTTCCAGGGAAGACCCTTCAGGCTCACGGACGTCAAAGGAAGTGTGATCCGCGACGTGATCGCCTGAACCCAAAGAACTATAAAAGCGCATGATCAACCGAAAGACTTTTCTAACCCACACCACGCTGGCCGCGGCGGGAATGCTTTTCGACAGCTACGCCCAACCGCTGTTTGCTGAATCCGCGGCTTCTGCCTCGGCCATACCGGCCCCCGCATCGGCCACAGCACCGGCCGCCGCCCCCGCCGGCTTCCAGCTCAAGATCATGGCGACGGACTGGGGATTTCCCGGCACCCTCGACGAATACGGCGCCAAGGTCCGCGCCGCCGGCTACGACGGCATCGAGATCTGGTGGTCCCTCGACCCCGAACGCCAAAAGGCCATCTTCGACATGCTCGCCAAATACCAGCTTGAAGTCGGTTTCCTCTGCGCGGGATCGCAAAGCGATCCCAAAGAACACTTCGCCTCCTTCAAGGCGATGGTCGAAGGCGCAGCCCTCAACACCCACCAACGACCGTTGTACATCAACTGCCATTCCGGCCGCGACTATTTCACCTACGACGAGAACAAGCCCTTTATAGACCTCACCACAACCGTCTCGAAAGACTCCGGCATCCGCATCATGCATGAGACCCACCGCTCGCGCATGTTATTTGCCGCCCCGGTAGCAAAACATTTCATCGAAACCATCCCGGAATTGCGCCTGACCTTCGACGTTAGCCACTGGTGCAATGTCAGCGAGAGCCTGCTGAGCGATCAGCCGCAAACGCTAAACCTCACCCTCGAACGGGTCGATCATATCCATGCCCGTATCGGCCACCAGGAAGGCCCCCAGGTCAGCGACCCCCGTGCGCCGGAATGGAAGAATGCAGCCGATGCCCATTTCGCCTGGTGGGACACCGTACTCCGGCGCAAAAAGGAGCGTGGCGAGGTCATGACCATCCTCACGGAATTCGGTCCGCCCGACTATATGCCCACGCTGCCCTATACCCGTGAACCGCTGGCCGATCAATGGGCCATCAATGTCAATATGCTTCAAACCCTACGGAAACGTTACTCCTGATGGCTGCTTTCTTTACTTTTCTCGGCAGGTTACATCCCGTCCTCGTTCATTTACCCATCGGTATCATCCTCCTGGCGCTGTTGCTGGAATGGCTCAGCAGCCGTCCGAAATATGCGGGCATGAAGCCCGCCGCCGATCTCGCGCTCGGTCTCGGCGTGCTCTGCGCCATCGCCTCCTGTTGTACGGGTCTGCTGCTCTCGCACAACGGTGACTACGACCAGGGGCTCGTAAATATTCATATGTGGCTGGCGATCGGCCTCACCGTGGTCACGGCGGTGTTGTACGGTAAACTCAACGGCAGGCCGCCCAGCCGGGACACGAAGCTCCTCTCCGCCGCGTCGCTGGTCTTGATCTTCCTCACCGGTCATTTCGGCGGCTCGCTGACGCATGGCCCGGGCTATCTTACTACGGACCTGACGCCCAAGCCACCCGTTCCCGCTCTGCATCCCGTCACCGATATACAACATGCCGTTGTGTATACGGAAATGGTGCAGCCTGTATTACACGATAACTGTTATGGTTGTCATCGCGCCGGTCATGTCAAAGGGGGATTAAGACTCGACGATCAAACGAATATCTTAAAAGGCGGAAAGGACGGTGCCATCCTTACTCCGGGCAATGCCGGTGCAAGCCTGCTGATGAAACGCATCCTGTTGCCGCTGGATGACGACCATCATATGGCACCAAAAGATAAAAAACAGCTCACAGCCGCCGAGATAAAGCTCCTCAAGTGGTGGATCACCACCGGCGCCGCATTCGATAAAGAGGTAGCCCAGCTTCCTCAAGATAACGAGATCCATGCCGTGCTGGTTGCCTTTCACGAAGGAACGGCCGGACCCGTGAGTACCGCCCCAACCCCGGCGAATATAGCCGATAGCGATATGCCTGCCGCACCGGTAAAGCCAGCGCCCGCCGAAGCACTAAAACGCTTAGCGGCGGCGGGCGCCCTCGTGCTCCCCATCGCCACGGGCAGTAACTATCTTTCGGTGAGTTTTCCGAGTGATACCATCGGCCGCGACGCACTCGCGGCGCTCCCCCTGATCCAGGATGAGCTGGTAGAATTAAAATGCAGCGATCTGCCCATTGGCGACGAGATCATAGCTATAGCCGCCGCTGCGCCGCATCTCGTCCGGCTCTGGCTCGATCATACAAAGATCACGGGAAAGAACCTCGGCCGCCTGGATACAGCACAGGAATTAATGTATCTCAACCTCACCGGCACGGCCGTCGACGAAGCCGCGGTGCGTACGCTGAGCAAGGCAAAAAAATTAAAGGAGATCTTCTTGTATCAAACCAATGTGCCGAAATCATCCTGGCCGGCATTACAGGCGGCCTTTCCGCACACGATACTCGATTCAGGCGGCTATCGGCTACCCAAGCTCATCACCGACACGGCCATCGTCAGACAACCCGCGGCACAAAAGAAGTAGCCGGCCCGGCAGCACACCAGGCCGCAAAAGGAGCGAGCCGCCCAACCCTAAAAACTGGGCGCGGTGTTGATCTTGTCGAGATGATCGTTATTGTAGGCCTCTCCGGCCAGCGGGACCATGTCCCTGGAGTGTCCCTTGACGATGTATTTAGAGAGGAATTCTTTTTTCGAATCCTTATACCACGCGACCATTCTGAACTGCCGGAGGACATAGATGTAGATCCAGGCGAGGTCCAGCTGGTTCCGCAAAAAGCCCGCGCGGGCGCTTCCCGGGTACAAGTGGTGATTATTATGCCATTCGCCGGCGAGCATGCCGGGACGCGATTGATTGATGGAGAGATTGCTGCGGTCGAAATCGATCCCGTCGCGATGTTTGGTCTTGCCACCGCCATGACCCGAGTAATTGAAGGCCCGGATGAAAGTAAACCACAACATGGCGGCGGAGAACAAGGCGCAGGCCAGCGCCGGACCGCCGATTAGCCAGAACGCGGCAAACCAGAAGCTCCAGTTGAGCAGCCAGATCAAGACGGTATATAGCGGGCTCGCGATCGAACCCCATTTTTGATACTGTTGATAGGAGTTCATCCGGACGCCCGTGTGTTTCATGAAATGCGTCGCTTTCCGATAGGCCGCTTCGCTGAGATCGGGGGAAACGCGTTGATGGTTGTATTCGGCCAGCATGCAATACCAAAAGCCCGCCAGCGGATTATAAGGGTCGCCCGGCTCATCCGACTTACAATGATGGACATGATGCGAAACCACATAGGTCTCTTCGGGGACGGTCTTGATCACCAGGTTTTGGGTGACGATCCGCCATATCGGATGGCTGAACCCATAGGACTTATGCGTGCAGTACCGATGATACCAAATGGTCCCATGCGTACCCATGATCATCATACTATAGACGACAACCGCGATCATCAGGGGCCAGGAAAAGTATTTGAACAAAAAGAGCCCAAAGAAGGGGAGCATACCCGCCAGCATCAGAAAGCTCACAAAAGAGATCCAGTTCTTCCGCGTTTTAAAGACATTCATGCGGGAAAAGGCCTCGGACCAGAGTTGTTTTTTGGTAGGGATGATCAGTGAACCTTGAGCGTCTTTCCAGCCATAGGAGGGAGCAAAGAGGAGATCGTCAATAAACGTGGATTTTGGCATTCTTGCGGCGACATTTAGGTTAGAACGTAAGATATGCTCTTTTAGTGCTTTGTGGGCCTGCCGCCGAATTTTTTTAAGTGTAATCCGAAAAATATATAAAATAACCCTATACTGATGAACGCAAATGCCGTCCACACCACGAGGGTGAAAACGCCCAACGGAGGGTTCCAAAGGATCATGAACGAAAAGATCGCGCCGACGACACCCAGCAAACCCATCCATGCCCGCTCCGGCCAGATCACGGGCAGATCGAAGGTCCGGCCAATGATGGCGATGCTGCGGAATAACAGCCAGAAGCCCACGAAATAGGGTAGGGCGACGGCCGTGATCACGGGGTTGACGATCAGCAGCGCGCCGATCAAAAGATCCAGTATACCACCGGCGAGATGCCAGCCCCAGCCGTGTACCGTGCGGTAATTGCCGATGGCGAAGGTAATTTCTAACAATCCGTTAACAATAAACACGGTTTCGAAGACCACACTCAGCCCCGCAAAAGTCGCCAGGGGGTGGTTCATTACCGCCAACCCCAGCAGGATAAGTGCACATCCCAACAAAATGAATATCCACCAATAGCGCACCACGTGGCGGATCTCCGTGATTAGGTTCATGGTATACTGTTGTACTCACAATTTAACGAAATTCCCTATTTTCAGGGTATGAACTTTCTCGGTAACCTCATCTGGCTGGTCTTTGGCGGACTTCTTGCGGCCCTGGGCTATATCATCGGCGGTTTCGTGTTGTGTCTCACGATCGTGGGCATCCCTTTCGGTATCCAATGTTTCAAGATCGCCAGCCTTGAGCTGGCGCCTTTTGGCCGCAAGATCGTCCCCACTAATAGCAGCATGGGCTGTCTTTCACTCATCTGCAATATCATCTGGCTGATATGCGGCGGCCTGTACACCGCGCTGGTGCACCTGGTCTTTGCGTTGCTTCTCGCCATCACCATCATCGGCATTCCCTTTGCGCGGCAGCATCTCAAGCTCATGGAGCTTTCGCTCATGCCTTTTGGGAAGGCGATCGTGTAAGGCTAATCAAAGTATTAATCTAGATTTGACGAAAAATCAGTAGCAAAATGAAAATCATAATTGTCGGCGCCACGGGCACCATCGGAAAACATGTGGCGAAAGCCCTGGAAGCAGGAAATGAGATCGTCAGGGTAGGTTCAAAGAGTGGCGACGTGCAAGTCGATATCGGTGATCCGCAATCGATAAAGAGGATGTTCGAAAAGATCGGCGCCTTTGATGCGTTGGTAAGCGCCGTGGGCGAAGGTCATTTTGGTCCGCTCGCAAAAATGACCGACACGGAATTCCGCGTCAGTGTCAACAGCAAGCTCATGGGTCAGGTCAACCTGGTGCTGATCGGTCAGCACTATATCAACCCCAAAGGGTCTTTCACGCTCACCTCCGGCACGTTGGGCAATGATCCTGTGGTCTACGGCGCTTCTGTGAGCAGCATCAATGCGGCCCTCGACGGCTTTGTCCGTGGCGCCGCCATCGAGCTCGAAAACGGCGTCCGCATTAACTCGATCGCTCCCGACGTCGTGGTAGAATCACCCGGTTACTTTCCCTTTTTCCCCGGCCACATCCCCGTGTCGATGCACAAGGTGGCTCAGGCCTATGTAAAGAGCGTCCTCGGCGCCGCCACCGGAAAGACGTATACGGTGGTGGAGTAAAACTTTTTTCTTACCCACCGAAAGACCCGCGCATCGCGCGGGTTTATTTTTTTCGTTCGATGATAAACTTTTTCATCAACTTTGTTTCGTCAATAAATTTCGCTTGCTCTATGAAATATGAGGTGTACAAAGATATTGGAGTAACGGATGATTTCAGCCTCTTCGAATTCTTCAGCAAAGGGAAAAACGGAGCAATTTTAAAGCGAGTGACTTTTACTAGAACCGAAGATGGCAGGATTTACAATTTGGCATTTGGCGATGTGGATGAAACAGATGATCTCGATGACTACGTTGTTACGGATAATGGCGATAGAAACAAAGTGCTTGCAACTGTAGCTTTCATTGTCGAAGCCTATACAAGGAGATTCCCGGATCGTTGGATAATATTCAGAGGAAGTACTCAAGAGCGGCTCCGTTTATATCGCATGGCGGTGGGACTTCATCTTGAAGAGCTCTCGGTGTTGTATGAGATCTGGGCCTTGGGTGATGCTGGAATAGTGGAATTTTGTAAGAACATGAAAATCAATGCGTTTTTAATTAGACGAAAAAAATCGTAACTTTATAATATGAAACGTGTTACTAAATACAAAAGTGAGCTCACCGGTACTGAAGTAACATTTACCGTCAGCGAGAAATTAAACAAGCTGAAGGGCAAAGTCTTGGCCCCTAAAAAACTGGCTGAGGCCAACGAGCTCCTGCGAAAATTGAAGACTCCACTACCAAAGTGAGACCCATTGGCAACATGCCAGCTATTTCGCCATAATCCTGATCTCGACCCGCCTGTTCTCGGCCCGCTGCTCTTCATTTTCCTCACGCGGATACAATTTCCCCGAGGCCCCGAACCCGGTATAGCTCATTCGCCTTTTGGCAATGCCGAGCCGCACCAGATAATCGTAGACATATTTCGCCCGCTGGACGGAAAGGTTAGGCTGCATCGTCCCAAGATCGGCCCCATCGATGCCATCCGGTAAACAACAGATATGTCCCTCTATTTGTATCCGCAACCTGCGGTTGGCCTTCATGGCCCGTGCCAGCTCGTCGAGGATGAGATTACTCACGGGCAACGGTATATGTCTCCCGGGGTAGAAATTGACGTCCCGCAGTGGAATGGTGCTGCCCACCACAACCGAGGAATCCATAACGGCATCGTATATGGTTTGCTTCGGCGATGACGGCGACGGCGGCGGCGGCGTGGCCGCCGCGGCGCTTTCCCTTTGCATCGGCGCCGCCGTATGCACGGAATCGGTATCAGGCACTCTTATCACCACGCTGTCCCGTTGTGCAGGCGGCACGACGACGACGGTGGCCGCCCGCTCGCGCCGGAAAAGGATCTCCACCCTTCGGTTGGCCGCCCGTTCGGAATCGGAACCGTTGCCATCGACAGGACGCTCTTTGCCATACCCCGCCGTCTTTATCCGGCCCTCCGCCAGCAACCCCTTGCCGACCAGATAGTCCCGTACCGCGAGCGCGCGCCGAACCGAAAGATTTTCATTGTAGCTGGAACTGCCGATGCTGTCCGTATAGCCCGAGACCAGGGCCGTTTCCCAACCACGGCTCGCATTAAAGAAGCTATCGATCTCGCCTTTTGCAGAAACCGAAAGCTTATAGCTATCGAATGCAAAGTGCACGATAAGCGGCCCCGCTTCCTGGGCGCAGACATTCCCGGATAGGACGATGGCGGCAATAAGGCTTGCTATAAGGTGTTTGATCATCGGTTGCGGCTTGTCGGACGTATGTAAAATACGGCGAAAAGATATTATATTTAGTTTAACGATGAAATTGCTAAAAAGATATTGGTTGCCAACTATTTCAGGCGGTCCGAGTCACGACATCTATGCGTATCTCAACAAAGGGCTGTTGAATGTCGTCTATTTCGGCGACTCGGTGGTACGAAAAAGATAAAGGCTTATTTTCGCGGCATGCAAATCTTTCGTTCTTTCTCCCTGATGCTCGCGCTTCTCGCGGTGCAAACAATCGCCTTTGCACAAGGATCGCAAACACCGCAACCCGATGCCGGCCGTTATCCCCTGATCCCCTGGCCGAGCTCGCTTACGCCAGCGGAAGGCGAAGTGACCATCGACGCCCGTACCCCCGTTCTCGTCGCAGCGGCGCCGGGACTTTTCACCAACGAAGTAGAGTATCTGCAAAAGGCGTTGCGGCACTATCTCGGCCCAAAGGCCGCACAGCAGGCGGACATGGCTTCGGGAAAGACGACCCCGATCATCATAAAAGATGACCCTGCCCTCACGGCCCCCGAAAGCTATACGTTGACCATCGAAAGTAATAGTATCCGGATAGCCGCGCATTCCCCCGCCGGCGTGTTCTACGCCATCCAGACCCTTCGCGAACTGATGCCGGCCGCACTCGAGAACGGCCATGGCGAAAGGTTGAAACTCCCCTGCGTAGCCATAAAAGATCAGCCGGCCTACTCCTGGCGCGGCATGATGCTGGATGTCAGCCGTCATTTCTTTGGCGTCGACTACATAAAGAAGTACATCGACATGATGGCGCTATACAAATACAACAAGCTCCATCTGCATCTCACCGACGACCAGGGCTGGCGGATCGAGATAAAGAAATACCCGCGGCTCACCAGCGTAAGCGGCTGGCGTTCGTACAACGACCAGGATTCGGCCTGTATGAAGCTGGCCAAACAACTCGACAACCCGGACTTCGAGCTCGATCCGGCCCATCTTCGCCACGTGAACGGGAAGACCCAATACGGCGGATTCTATACCCAGGAACAAATGAAAGAAATTATCCGCTATGCCGCCGAACGTCATATCGAGATCATCCCCGAGATCGACATGCCGGGGCATATGATGGCGGCCATCGCGCTCTATCCCGAGCTGAGCTGCAGCGGCGAGAAGCCCAGCGACTGGCGGCATGGGTTCAGCACGCCGGTTTGTCCCATCAAAGAAACCACGCTGGATTTCGCCAAAAACGTCTTCACCGAGATAGCCCAGCTCTTCCCGTCCAAATACATTCATATCGGCGGCGATGAGGTGGACATGACCAGTTGGAAGAACTCCCCGCTCTGTGAGCAATTCATGCAGGAGCATCATTTTACCACCCTCAACCAGCTCCAGAGCTGGTTCAACGATTATATGGAAGCCTTTTTTAAAAGTAAGGGGAAGATCCTAATAGGCTGGGATGAGATCGTCGCGGGCGGGATCGACTCCAATGCCACGGTGATGTACTGGCGGACCTGGGCAAAGCAGGCGCCGTTGCAGGCGACCCGCAATGGCAACAAGGTGATCATGACGGCGGACGGCCCGTTGTATTTCGATGCGTGGCCGGACCGGAACAGTCTTAGCGCTGTCTATCATTACAACCCCGTCGACCCGGTGTATGGCCTGAATGCCACGGAGGAGCAAAACGTCATCGGCGTGCAGGGCAATCTCTGGAGCGAGCGCGTACCCACGGGTGCCCGGGCCGATTATCTGGTGATGCCCCGGATGACGGCGCTGGCGGAGTTGGGGTGGACACACCAAAATCTCTACGAATCTTATCTGCAGCGGCTGGACCATCAGTACGACCGGCTCGACCGGCTGCATATTCGCTATCGCCTGCCCGATCTCACGGAGCTTAGCGAACACCGCGTATTCATCGATACCGCTTCTTTCTACATAACCCCACCGACACCAAAATTCACCATCCACTATACAGAAAAAGGCAATCCCACCATTAACTCTCCAATCCTCGATCACCCGTTGCACATCGATCACACCCGGGAAATTAGGGTAGCAGCTTTCACCAGCTCCGGCAGGAGAGGGGATGTACAAACCATTTCCTTTGACCGGCAAAGCTACGCGCCGGCGGCGAGCGGCGGCGACAACCTGACCCGCGGCCTGCAGGTGAACCTCTTCCACGGCGAATTTCAGCACACGACGGACATGCCCGTTAAGGCGGACAGTAGTTACGTCTCCGCGGACGCGGTCTTACCGGCCCTTCATCCGGATGCGTATGGCTTGCAATTCCGCGGGTTCATCGATGTGCCGGCCACTGGCATCTATAGCTTTTTCCTGACCTCCGACGACGGCAGCGCCCTGAAGATCGCGGGCCGCCCCGTGGTCGACAACGACGGCGCCCATTCCAGCCAGGAACGCAGCGGCCAGGTGGCTTTGAGCAAGGGACTGCAGCCCATCGCCCTCGACTATATGGATCTTGGGGGTGGGGGAGCACTGGAGCTGCGCTATAGCATTGATAACGGCAAGCCGCAGCCGGTCCCGGCCTCCTGGTTCAGACATTAAAAGTGGTTGCGCTGGGGGCCGGCACGACCACCAGATGGCGTGGCCCACCCAACGTTTTCCCCGATTGTTGATTCTCATCCGGACGAATGTCCGGGCCGTTGCTAGCATTACCTATAAAAATACTTTTATGCGACCCCAAGTACTAACACTCTTGACGGGGATGGTCCTTTTTTTGATCAATTCCCACTGCCAGGCGGCAGCCGATAGCACCGTCGAATCCCGCTCCGTGATCTCCGTAATGGATTGGGCAGACGACGACCCTATTTTCGGGACGATCTGGACGACGGCGAAGGGGACCCAGACCTGCCCGGGGGCAAAGATGCGCCCGTGTACGCCATCATCGTAAGCACGTTACCCGCCATCCTGATACAATCTAACGGCGATCCGCAGCCGGCAAGGATACCGGGCACCTCACTCGTGTATGTAGAGAACTCTCCAAACGACGTTTTCTTCGACACCGCTACCTATGTCTATTATGTGGACGCCGGCGGTGAATGGTACCGGTGCGATGCCCTTAAGGATTCCGGCAATTGGCAGCCGGTCCCACCGCAGGCGCTCCCGGCGGACTTTTCGACTTCGTATTTGGTCGGGGTGGGGGATGGTACGATGGTTATTACTGGCTGGACCGCCATCACCGGTACTATGGCGCGGGCGGCTTCGGCGGGAAATGGGCGCATTGGCGCTATCGCCATGGTCATGACGCTCGCACGTGGAATGGCGGGCCGTGGGCGTCTCGGGGGCAATTTCGGCCGCGACACACCGGCGCACCTGGCAGCATCGCGCACGGGATGTTCCGCCGCATGAATACGATGACGATGCCCCGCGCCGTAACACGCAGGAGCATCTTCGGCCCGGGCGCCAGAGTCTATAGCAACGGCGGCTCACGCGGCAGCTACAGCCGTGGACATAGCGGCTACACGGGCGGCGGCCACCACTAATCGCAAAAAGCATATCCATAATCTCAAATCCGCCATGCCAACTACGGCTGTAGGCGATAGATTTACAGCTATGAAGATCGGTTTATTCGCCATCGGGCTGGACACCTACTGGCCGCAGTTCGCGGGCCTCGAAGAAAGATTGAAAGGCTATCTGCAAAAAGTCGCAGCCGGGCTGACCACACCGGTCGTACAACTCATCAACGCCGGCCTCGTAGACAGCACGGATAAGGCCTTTGCCGCAGGAAAGCTATTCCGCTCGGAAGATGTCGAAGTAATCTTTTTGTATGTCTCTACCTACGCGCTTTCCAGCACGGTCCTGCCCGTAGTACAGCAGGCAAAGGTGCCGGTGGTGATCCTGAACCTGTCGCCCGCCGCCGCCATCGACTACGACCGCTTCAACGCGCTAAAGGATCGTACAGCAATGACCGGCGAATGGCTCGCTTACTGCTCCGCCTGCCCCGTCCCCGAGATCGCCAATGTCTTCAGCCGCGTCGGCATCCCCTTCCACCAGGTCACAGGAATGCTGGAGAACGACGAACCATGCTGGCAGGAGATTACTCAATGGCTCGAAGCAGCACGGGTAAAGCACCTCATGCGGTTCAACCGCCTCGGCCTCATGGGGCACTATTACAGCGGCATGCTGGATGTCTATACCGACCTCACCCAGCAATATGCGAGCTTCGGCGGCCACATCGAGCTGCTGGAGGTGGAAGAGCTGGCGGCGCTGAGAAAACAAATAAGCAAATCCGACGCACACCAGCAGCTGCAATTGTTCCGCGAGGTCTTCGACATCCGGCCGGACTGTGCAAAAGGAGACGTAGAAGACGCGGCGATCACCGCCGTCGCGCTGAAGCATTTGGTCACGAAGTACCAATTAGGTTCGCTCGCCTACTATTACAAAGGCACCGGCAACCCGGAAAACGAACAAGCGATCGCCTCCATCATCCTCGGCAACTCCTGGCTTACGGCCAACGGCGTACCCGTAGCCGGTGAATACGAAGTGAAGAACGTCCAGGCCATGAAGATCCTGGACAGCTTTGGCGCGGGTGGATCGTTTACCGAATATTACGCCATGGACTTCGAAGCGGATGTGGTGCTCATGGGACATGACGGACCGGGACATATCGCCATCGCCGAAGGCAAGACCATCGTACGACCGCTCTCGGTGTATCATGGAAAGGTAGGCCGCGGCCTGTCCGTAGAGATGTCGGTAAAG
>Ga0134126_10001454_pt1 | contig 30184 bp, 30 predicted proteins | sample KB31752_FD_96881 | JGI IMG/M metagenome (GOLD analysis project Ga0134126, IMG submission 96881) | Terrestrial soil microbial communities with excess Nitrogen fertilizer from Kellogg Biological Station, Michigan, USA - KB3-175-2 | ecosystem: Environmental > Terrestrial > Soil > Unclassified ... | reverse complement strand
TCGCGGGCACGCTCTCCGCGCACGGCGACGCGGCCTGGCCCGGGGTGCTCGGAGGCCTGGCCGTGGTCGCGCTCGCGCAGCGGGTCTCGGGGCCCGTGATGTGGGGCGCGCGCAGGCGCCTGAACGATGCCTCCGCGCGCGAAGCGCTGACGCTCTACCTCGACAGCGCCGCGCTGATCGTGGCCGCGTTCGTCTGCGTGCTCCACCCTCTGGGGTACGTGGCGCTCGCCGCGCTGGTCTGGTTCCTGCTCGCCCGTCGCTCGCGGGGCGGCGAGAAGTACGCCGGCCTGCGCATCCTCGGGCGCTAGATGGCGGACCGCCCGCCGAAGCTGGTCCTGTGCGTCATCGATGCGATGGCGCCCGAGATGCTCGAGCGGACGATCGCCTCCGGCGCCGCGCCGGTGCTCGAGCGGCTCGTGAACGACGGCCTCTACGTGAGCGACTGCGTGGCCGCCTTCCCGTCGGTGACCCCGGTGTGCGCCGCTTCGATCGTGACCGGGCGGGGCCAGGACGAGCACATGATCCCGGCCATGAACTGGTACCACCGCGAGGAGGAGCGCTACGTCGAGTACGGGTCGAGCTTCCGCGCCGCGCAGCGCTTCGGCATCGCCAGGCAGTTGACCGACACCGTCTACAACATGAACCGCGCCCACCTCGCGGCGGACACGCTCACGGTCTTCGAGTCGCTCGACGACGCGGGCATCAGGACCGCGGGGACGACCTACCTCATGTACCGGGGCCGCCACCGGCACGAGCCCAAGCGCGACACCGCGCTCGCTCGCGTGGCGGCGACGCTGATGCGCCATCCGGTGATGGGCCCGCGCGAGCTCTTCTACGCCGACATCTTCGCCTCGCAACGAACCAGCTGCCGCTCGGCCCTCGGCATGCCCGGGGTGCGCGACCGCCACTCCGCCTGCGTGTCGGAGTACATGGTCGAGCACGACCTCTTCGACTTCCTTCTCCTCTCGCTCCCGGACAACGACTGGCACTCGCACAAGCGCGGTCCCGAAGGCCAACTGCAGTCGCTCGCCCAAGCCGACCTCCAGCTCGCGCGCGTCGCGAACGCCGCCGGCGGGCTCGACGCGTTCCTCTCCGAGCATGCCGTGATCGTCATGGCCGACCACTCGCAGGCGCCCGTCGAGGCGGCGATCGACCTGCAGGAGGAGCTGGCCGAGCTGGGGGTGCTCGGCCCCACGCGCCCCCCGCGCGCAGGGCGCGGAAGCCGCGCGGAGGCGGTCGAGCCGCGCGTGGCGGTGTGCCCGTCGCAGCGGGCCGCCATGGTGTACGCGCTGCACGGCGACGAGCGCGACGCGATGCGGGCGTCGGCGGCCGCGCTCGCGATGACCGTCGAGGGCGTGGACCTGGTGATGTGGCTCGAGCGCGACGCCCACGACGCGCCGCGCGAGGCGGTCGTCGCCAGCCGCGAGCGCGGCGAGCTGCGGTTCGCGCCGGGGACGCAGGTGCGCGATCTGCGGGGCCGCGGCTGGCAGTGGGCCGGCGAGCTCGGCGCGCTCTCCGCGAGCGTCGAAGATGGAGTGCTCGCGAGCGCGGAGTACCCGGACGCGCTGTCGCGGGTGTGGTCGGCGCTGATGTGCCCGACCTCGGGCGAGGTGCTGCTGTCGGCCGTGCCGGGATGGGAGTTCGCCGACTGGGGCGGCCAGGCGCACGTCGGCGGCGGCAGCCACGGCTCTCTGCACGCGAGCGACTCGCTCGGCGCGCTGATCGTCTCGGGCGCGGCGCTGCCGGACCCGGCGCCGGCGCAGTGGTCGATCCGCGACGTCGCGGCGCTCTCGCTGGCCCACTTCGGGCTCGCCGCGGCTTGAGCGCGCCGGTGCGGCGCTGGAGGGGCGCGATCGGCGGGGCGGTCACGTACCCTCGGCAGATGCGAAGCGCGATGTCTGTGCTCGCCTGCCTCGCCTGCGGGCTCGTGCCTGCCGCCGCGGCTCGCGCGCAGGCGGCCCCTCCGCTCGTTCCGCCGCCGACCGGCGCCGCCGGCGCGCCGGCCACCGACGGCGCCTACGCCGCGAGCTCGGCGGCGTCGGTCAGCTCGGCGGCGTCGGTCAGCTCGTCATCGACACCAGGCTCGAGCGGGACCTCGGCCTCGGCGCCCAACCCGGAAGCGCCGATCCCGGTGGCGCCGTCCGACACGCCGCCCGCCGGGCGCAGGCTCTCCCCCAACCAGGTGCTCGCGATCGCCGCGAAGCTGCCGAAGGTCCGCTCCGCGCGCGCCGAATACCACGGCTCCTACGGGGGCGCCTACCTGAAGCCCGACTTCCGCTGGCAGGTGAGCTACTTCTCCAAGGGCGGCAAGAAGGAGATCGCGCAGGTCATCATCGACGACCTCTCCGGCGGCGTGGTCGAACAGTGGACCGGCTTCCAGGTCGCCTGGACGATGGCCCGCGGCTACAAGGGCGCGTTCGGGCGCCACGTCAACGCCCTCTACATCTGGCTGCCGCTCTGCTTCCTGTTCTTCGTGCCGTTCTTCAACTTCCGCAAGCCCTTCCGCCTGCTGCACCTCGATCTGCTCGTCCTTCTCTCCTTCTCGATCTCGCTCGCGCTCTTCAACCACGCGCACGTCTACGGCTCGGTGCCGGCCGTCTATCCGCCGCTCGTCTACCTGTTCGTGCGCATGTTGACGCTGATGGCGCGCCCGCGCCCGCGCCCGCCGGACAGAGGCTCCGGCCGCGGCGGCGGCCTGCACCTGCTGGTGCCCGTGCCGCTGCTGGCGATCGGGCTCGTGTTCCTGATCGGCTTCCGCGTCGCCCTGAACGTGACCGACTCCAACGTGGTCGACGTGGGCTACGCGGGCGTGATCGGGGCGGAGCGCATCGTCGACGGCAAGCCGATGTACGGCGGCTGGCCGAGCGACAACGAACACGGCGACACCTACGGGCCCTTCAACTACGCCGCATACGTGCCGTTCCAGCAGGCTTTCGGATGGAGCGGCAAGTGGGACGACCTGCCCGCCGCACACGCCGCGGCGATCTTCTTCGATCTGCTCTCGGTCGGGCTGCTGTTCCTGATCGGCCGGCGCATGCGCGGCCCCACGCTCGGCATCGCGCTCGCCTACGCATGGGTCTCCTTTCCCTTCACCCTCTTCGCCCTGGAGAGCAACAGCAACGACACGCTCGTCGGTGCGATGGTGCTGCTGGCGCTGCTCGCGGCGACCTACCGCTCGACCTTCGCCGCCGGTTCGCGGGGCGCCGCTGCCGTGCTGGCGGGGCTGACGAAGTTCGCCCCGCTGGCGCTCGCGCCGCTGCTCGCGACCGACGCCCTGCGCGCGGCGCCGCGCCGGCGGCGGCCGCTCGTGCTCGTGGCCTTCCTGGCCGGCTTCGTGGGCGTCGGCGCTCTCGCCGTGTGGCCGGCGCTGGCCCACGACTCGGTGCGGGAGATATGGCACCGCACGATCTCCTACCAGTCAGACCGCGGCTCGCCGTTCTCGATCTGGGGCCTGTACGGCTGGGACGCCGCGCGGCACGTCGCCGAGGGAGCGGCCTTCGCGCTCGCGCTCGTGCTCGCGCTGGTGCCGCGGCGGGATGACCTCGTCGGGCTCGCGGCGGGCTGCGCGGCGATCTTGATCGGCGTGCAGCTGGCGGTCGAACACTGGTTCTACCTCTACATCCCCTGGTTCTTCCCGATCGTGATGGTCGCCCTGCTCGGGCGCTACGCGGGCCCCGCGCTCAGGTCAGGGACGGGCGAGGCATCAGCACTTGCTCGATCGAGTCCGCCCGAAGCCGTGCTGAGCAGCTGATCAGCACCCCCATCAGCCAGGGGTCCTCGTTGGAGGTCTCGAAGCGAACGGGCATCTGCGTGAGCAGCGACTCGATCGCCTGCTCGCGTTTGACGCCGATCACGCCGCCCCGGGGGCCGGTCATGCCGACGTCGGTGATGTAGGCGGTCCCTCCCGGGAGCACGCGCCCGTCGGCCGTCGGGACGTGCGTGTGGGTCCCCACGACGGCCGTCACGCGGCCGTCGAGGTGCCAGCCCATCGCCACCTTCTCGGAGGTCGCCTCCGCGTGCACGTCGACGAGGACGTGGTCGACCTCGCCGAGCTCGCCGAGCGCGGCCTCGATCTCCGTGAAGGCCGAGCGGCCCGCGCGCAGGTACAGGTTGCCGCTGATGTTGACCACGCCGAGCCTCACGCCGTCGTGCTCGACGACCGTCGCGCCGCGTCCGGGTTGGCTGCGCAGGAAGTTGGCCGGGCGCACGATTCGGTCGTGGCTGTCCAGATACGGGTAGATCTCACGGCGGTGGTAGGTGTGGTTCCCGAGCGTGATCGCGTCGACGCCGGCGGCGAACAGCTGGTCGGCGTTCTTGGGGGTGATGCCGAGCCCGCCGGCCGCGTTCTCGCCGTTGACGACGACGAAGGTCGGGTGATGGCGCTCGCGCAGCACCGGCAGGCAGTCGAGCAGCGTTTCGCGCCCGATGCCGCCGACGATGTCCCCGACGAAGAGGATCCGCGCCTCCCCGCCGTGTGCGCCGGCGGGGCGGGCGGGGTCGGATTCCGCCGCCGGGGCCTCAGCCATACTCGGGCGATGGTGGCTGGGACGTGAGGCTTTTCAGGCGCAGGCCCCGCAACCCGGCGCCCGTGGCGGGGCCCGTGAGCTCCGAACCGGGGGACGAGGCGGCGCCCCCCGAGCCCGAGGAGGAGAAGCTCGCCGGAGCGGACGACGACACCGCGCACCGGCCGAAGCGCGCCGTCGTGCCGCGCTGGGTGCAGCTCGTGCTCCTGCCTCTCGCCCTCGTCGCTCTGTGGGCGATCGCGAAAGCGGCCGGCAAAGTTCTGCTGCTGTTCATCATCGCCGGGCTCATCGCGCTGATCCTGAATCCCGCGGTGGCGCTGGTGCACCGGGACCGTGTCCCGCGTGGCCTGGCCGTCCTTGCGGTGTACCTCGCATTCTTCCTGACGCTCGCGGGGATCGGGGTTCTGCTCGCGAACCCTATCTCCCATCAGGTCAAGAGGTTCTCCGACAACCTCCCGAAACTCGAACGGGAAGCCAACAAACAGTTCGCGTCGTGGGAAAAGAGCCTCAACGAAAGCGGCATCCACGTCCACGTCGTCAAACCCGGCAAAACGTTCGTGCAGAGCCTGTCGGACAAAGTCGGCAAAAGCGCCGGCAAATTCACTTCGTTCGGCACGGAAATCCTGAAAGAAGTCGCCAACGCGATCTTCAACCTGGTGCTGATCTTCGTGCTCTCGGTCTACATGCTCTTGTACGGGCCGCAGATCGGCTCGCTCGTGCGAAGAGCCATGCCCTCGGGCGACGGCTCCAAGGCCGACGACTACCCGGCGCTCGTGCAGCGGGCCGTCTCGCGCTACGTCGGCGGGCAGCTCCTGTTCAGCGTGATCATGGGACTCTCGGCCGGCTTGTCGCTCTACATCTTCGGCGTGCTCGGGATCTTCCCGGACGGCGAGAAGTACGCCGTCGCCTTCGGCGTCTTCTACGGCGTCGCGGAGCTGATCCCCTACATCGGCCCGATCATCGGCGCGATCCCGGCGGTGCTCGTCGCGGTCTTCACCGAACCGATCAGCGCGTTGTGGGTGGTGCTCCTGTTCATCGGCCTGCAGCAGGTGGAGGGGCACGTCGTCGCGCCCCAGCTGTTCGGCCACACGCTCAGGATCAACCCGATCCTCGTGATCTTCGCGCTGCTGCTCGGGCTCGAGGTCCACGGGATCATCGGCGCGCTGGTGGCGTTGCCGATCCTCTCGGTGCTGCGCGAGACGGCGGTCTACCTGCACCGCCACGTCACGTTCGAGCCCTGGGCTGAGGGCAAGCGCGAGCTGTTGTGAGCGCCGCGCTGCGCGTCGAGGCGCTCGGCAAGCGCTTCGGCGATCTGGTCGCGCTCGAGAACGTCAGCTTCGAGCTGGCCCCCGGTGAGCTGCTGGGGATCATGGGACCGAACGGCGCCGGCAAGACCACGCTGCTCGCCGCGATCGCCGGCGTGCAGGCACCTTCGAGTGGCACCGTCAGCCTCCCTCCTCGCGAGGTCGGCTGGGCGCCTCAGCAGGCGGCGCTCTACGGCAAGCTGACGGTCGCGGAGAACCTCGCGCTGTTCGCCCGTCTGGAGCGCGTTCCCGACGCGCGCGCGGCTGTCGCGGCGATGCTCGAGCAGACCGGGCTGAGCGAGCGCGCGGGCGATCAGCTCGCACGCCTCTCCGGCGGCAACCGTCAGCGCGTCAACGTCGCCGCGGGTCTGCTCGGCGACCCGCCGGTGCTGGCGCTCGACGAGCCGTCCGCCTCGCTGGACCCCGCGCAGCGCGAGCGGCTGTGGACGTTCGTGAAGGGACTGACGGCGACCGGGAGGGCGGTGGTCTTCTCCACGCACAACCCCGCCGAGGCGCAGCGCCACGCCGACCGGCTGCTCGTCCTGGACGCCGGGCGCCTGCGCTTCGACGGCACCACCGCGGAGCTCCTCGCTCGCGCGGGCGCGGGCGAGACCGACCTCGAACACGCCCTGGTCCGGTTCCTCGAGGCCGTCGCGTGACGGCCCTGCTGCGCAAGGACCTGAAGATCCTGGCCCGCTCACGGCTGCTCGTCGCGGTGCTCGTGCTCTACCCGGTCGTGATCGCGCTGCTGATCGGGTTCGCGATCTCGCGCGCGCCTTCAAAGCCGCGGGTCGCGATCGTGGACGAAACGGCCCCCGGCGAGACGATCCAGGTGGGCGGCCAACGCATCGCGGTGGGCGAATACGCGCATCAGCTGTTCAGCAACGTCGAGCCGGTCGCGGTGAGCTCGCGCGCGGAGGCGCGGCGCCAGGTCTCCGACGGCAAGGTGGTCGCTGCCGTCGTGATCCCGTCCGACATCGCCGCGCGTGTGGGATCGGGGACCTCCCAGGGGCAGGTCGAAGTTCTCTACAACGGCGATGCGCTGGAGCAGTCGCTCGTGCGCGAAAAGCTGCGCTCGGCGCTCGCCGAAGCGAACCTCGGCTTCTCCAAGCAGATCCAGCTGGCCGCGTCGGAGGCGATCGACGCGCTCGTGCGCGGTGGCAGCCTCGGCACGCTGGGCGCGCCTTCGAATCTGATCGGGCTGCAGCAGATCCCCGGCGAGCTCCGGAGCGTGATCGCCCGCACCCCGCCCGGGCACGACCGCGAAGCGCTCGAACGGATCGGGCGGTTCGCCGACTTCGCCGCCGCGAACCTGGGGGTGAGCAAGCGCGTGCTGGCGAGCGTCGGGCAGCCGATCGCGATCCACACCGAGCTGGTCCACGGCCGCCGGACGCCGCTCGACAGCTTCGCCGTCGTGGTCGCCGTCGCCGTCTCGCTGATGTTCCTCGGCGTGCTGCTGGCCGCGGGCGGGATCGCGATGGAGCGCGAGGAGCACGTGCTGGCGCGGCTCGTGCGGGGTCTCGTCTCGCGCGGGGCGCTGCTGGTGGAGAAGGTGGGCCTCGCGGCGGCCTGCTCGTTCCTGGTCGCGCTCGCGATGCTCGCCGGGGTGGGGATCTTCGTCTCGCTCGACTGGGGGCGCTTCCCGCAGTGGCTGCTGGCGCTCGCGTGCGGCGCGCTGGCCTTCGCGGCGCTCGGGACCGCGATCGGCGCGCTCGCCCGCGACGCGCGCGCGGCCTCGATCGTGGCGTTCCTGGTCCTGCTGCCGCTCATCTTCCTCGCGCTCGTGCCCGCGGGTGCCGTCGGGCACGGCTTCTACGACGTGATCTCGGTGATCTCGTTCGTCTTCCCCTTCAAGGCGGCGCTGCAGGCGCTCGACGCGGCTGTCAACTCCGCCTCCCCGTCGCTCGGCGGCGCCGCGGCTCACCTGCTCGGCCTGACGGTGCTGTTCGCGGTGTTGGCGCGCGTCGGCCTCCGGCGCGCGCTCTGAGGACGGACTACCCTGAGGGGCGATGGCCTTTCCGAGCACCCGCATGCGCAGGCTGCGCGCCAGCGCCTCGCTGCGCGGCCTCGTGCGCGAGACCGATCTCCGTGCGGGGGGGCTGATCCTGCCCCTGTTCGTGGTCGAGTCCGACTCCGAGAAGGGGGAGATCGCTGCGATGCCGGGTGTCGAGCGCCTCACGGTCGGCGAGGCGGTCGCCGAGGCGCGCAGCGCGGCGGAGCTCGGGATCGCCGCGGTGATGCTGTTCGGGGTTCCCGCCGAGAAGGACGAGCAGGGCTCGAGCGCATGGGATGACGAGGGCGCCGTGCAGCTCGCGACGGCGGCGATCAAGCGCGAGCTAGGAGAGCTGCTCGTCGTCACCGACGTGTGCCTGTGCGAGTACACCACCCACGGGCACTGCGGCGTGGTGCGAGAGGACGGCGGCGTGGACAACGACGCCAGCCTCGAGCTGCTCGCCCGCACGGCCGTCAGCCACGCGCGGGCGGGCGCGGACATCGTCGCGCCGTCGGACATGATGGACGGGCGCGTCGGCACGATCCGCGCCGAGCTCGACGCCGACGGCTTCGCCGAGGTGCCGATCCTCGCGTACTCCGCGAAGTTCGCCTCCGCCTTCTACGGGCCGTTCCGCGAGGCGGCCGGCTCGGCCCCCGCGTTCGGCGATCGCCGCTCCTACCAGATGGATCCCGCCAACGGCCGCGAGGCGGTGCGCGAGGCGCTGCTGGACGTCCAGGAGGGCGCCGACATGGTGATGGTGAAGCCGGCGCTCGCCTACGGCGACCTGATCCGGGCGGTGAAGGAGGCGACGGGCATGCCGGTGTCTGCCTACAACGTCAGCGGCGAGTATGCGATGGTCAAGGCCGCCGCTGCGGCCGGGTACATCGACGAGCGGGCGACGGTGCTGGAGATCCTCACCTCGCTGCGACGGGCCGGCGCGGACACGATCATCACCTACCACGCAAAGGACGCAGCTCGATGGCTAGCCGAGGAGATCTGATCAGCGAGGACGCCGACGCCCGGCGCGCGGCGGCCGCGACTCCGAAGCTCCGCTCGCGCAAGGACGGCGCGGCGATCCCGCTCGACGACGTCGACCGGCGGCTGCTGAACCTGATGCAGGGGTCGTTCCCGATCGTCTCACGCCCCTACGCCCACGTCGCCGGTCTCGCCGGGATCTCCGAGGAGGAGACGATGGCACGGGTTCAGCACCTGCTGGAGAAGCGGATCATCCGCCAGGTCACGCCGATCTTCGACACGCGCGCGCTCGGCTACTCCTCGATGCTCGTGGCCGCGAAGGTCGATCCCGAGCACCCCCACCGGGCCGCCCAGGTGATCAACGCCCACCCGGGCGTCTCGCACAACTACCTGCGCAACCACGAGTTCAACCTCTGGTTCACGATCGCGACCGAGCCGGACTCCGAGCTGGGCCTGCAGGGGACCCTGGACGTGCTCGCGCGCGAGTCAGGCGCCGAGTCGGTTCGCCAGCTGCCGACGCTGAAGCTGTTCAAGATCAGGATGGATCTCGAGATGGAGGCCGGCACCGAGGCGCTGGCCAGCGCGGCCGAGGCGAGCGAGCCCGTCGAGCTCGAGCCGCAGCCCTACGACGAGCGCGACATCGCCGTGATCCGGGCGCTGCAGGGCGACATGCCCGTCGTCGCGGAGCCGTACTCGCCGGCCGCGGCCGAGCTGGGGATCTCGGAGCAGGAGCTGCTCGACCATCTCGCGGCGATGCAGGAGCGAGGCATCCTGCGCCGCGTCGCCGCGATCCTCTTCCACCGCCGCGCCGGCTTCTCCGCGAACGGGATGGGGGTCTGGCAGGTGCCCGACGAGCGGATCGCCGAGGTCGGCTGCCAGATGGCCGCCGTCCGCGGCATCTCGCACTGCTACCAGCGGCCCACCTACGCGGACTGGCCGTACTCGGTGTTCACGATGGCGCACGGGCGCTCCAAGGAGGAGTGCGATGCGATCCTCGACGCGATCGCCGAGCAGACCGGCATCTCCGAGCGCGCGACGCTGTACTCCTCGACCGAGTTCAAGAAGATCCGGTTGCTCTACTTCACCGACGAGTTCAAGCGCTGGGAGCGCGAGCACGGCTGAACGTCCGCCTTGCGCGCGCTGAGCCGCGATCGAGGTTAAGCTCGACGCGAGGAGCGGCTCACAAGGGGGCTCGTGATGAAGGCAAGATGGGCGCGGCGCGCGGTCTGCTCGATGGCCGTGACGGCGGCAGCCGGCGCGCTCGCTCCGGGCGCGGGCGCGGCGACGGCATCCCTGGGCACCCTTCCCGCCACCGCCGATCGGCTGACGGCCTACGGCGGCTGGGTGCTGTTCAGCGAGCGCTCGGCCCGCGGCGATTGGTCGCTGATGGCGTGGCACGCCGGGTCCATCGTCGCGCTGCCTGTCCCGGCGCGATCGATCCCGTTCGACGCCGAGGCCGGCCCGGGCGCGGATGGGCACGCGGCGGCCGTGTTCTCGAAATGCGTCCGCGAGCCGCGCGTGCGCGGCGGCGAAGGGCAGATGCTCGCCGCGGCCGTCGAATGGCAGACGGCCTCCGGCTGCCGCATCTACGAGCTCTCGCTGCCGGGCGGCACCCCGAGGCTGCTGGCCCGGATCCGCCCGCCCCGCGGCAGCTCGGATGCGACCCCGGCGATCTGGCGGGGCGAGGTCGCCTTCGCGCGCTACGGCCGCGCCGGCCCGCCGCAGCTGCTCCTGTCGGGCACCAGGAACGTCCGGCACCTCGGCGGCGGGCCCAGCTCGTGCCCGGCGCCGAGCACGATCTCCGAAGCACCGCTGTGCCGCCGCCACGAACGCCTGCTGCGCAGCCGTGTGACCGGGATCTCGCTGAGCGCGGGGGCAGCCGTCTACGAATGGGTGGCCGAAGTGCCCGGCTCCTTCGTCGGTCCGAGCGCCGATCCCGAGATCCGGATCGACCCGCTCCGCAGCGGCGCGCAGTCGGCCCCCACGAAGCTCCTCGAGATGCGCTTCGCCAGCGGCGCGTGCGGGGGGAGCTGGAGCGGTTCGCCCAACGCCGTGGCGGGCAAGGCGCTCTACCTGAGGACGGCCTACGCCTGCGAAGCGGGCCCCGAACGGCTGACGAGCAGCTTCGAGATCGCACCGCCTGTGGGCCGGGTTCGTTCGAGCGGGACCGGGGGCCACATCCTCGCGCTGGCGCTGGCGTGGGACAGCGGGACGGCCTACTGGCTCGGCCTCGTGCCCTCGCCGCCGGCGGCCTGCACGGGGAACCCGGCCTGCCAGCGGGAACGGACCGCGGGTCAGCCGTGCCCTCCGCAGAGCGTCTGCGAAACCGCGCGTCCGCTCCCCGCGCAATTCGGCTGCGAACCGGCGGAAGGTGCCTGCACGCTCATGCGCACCACCGGCCTGGCCGCGGCGTCCTCCGTGGGCGCGGCGGGCAAGCGACGCGGGGCGGTGTCCCGGCCGGGCGCCGCCCGCCACTAGGATCAGCCGGTATGGCCTCCCTGACCGACACCCGGTCGGCCGAGCTGTACCGCCGCGCGCTGGCGAGGCTGCCGGGCGGCGTCAACTCGCCGGTGCGCGCGATGCGCGCGATCGGGCGCGAGCCGCTGTTCGTGGAGCGCGGCGAGGGCGCCGAGCTGATCGACGTCGACGGCAACCGCTTCGTGGACTACGTGTGCTCGTGGGGGCCGTTGATCCTGGGCCACGCGCACCCCGCGGTGGTCGAGGCCGTCGTCGCCGCCGCCGCCCGCGGTACGAGCTTCGGCGCCCCGACGGCCGGCGAGGTGGAGCTGGCAGAGGAGGTCTCCCGACGCGTCGCGTCGGTCGAGATGCTGCGCATGACCTCCTCCGGGACCGAGGCGGCGATGACGGCGATCCGCCTCGCGCGCGCCGCGACGGGGCGCGAGAAGATCGTCAAGTTCGCCGGCGCCTACCACGGCCACGTCGACGGCCTGCTCGCCGAAGCGGGATCCGGGCTCGCGACGCAGGCGTTGCCGGCCAGCCCGGGGGTGACGGCCGCTGCCGCCGCGGACACGGTGGTCGTGCCCTGGAACGACCCGCGGGCGCTGCGCGCGGCCCTCGCCGAGCACAGCCCGGCCGCGATCGTCGCCGAGCCGCTGCCCGCGAACATGGGCCTCGTGCCGGCGGGGCTCGGCTTCCTCGAGCAGCTGCGCGAGCAGGCCACCGCATCGGGCGCGCTGCTGATCCTCGACGAGGTCATCAGCGGCTTCAGGGTCGCCCGTGGCGGCGCCCAGGAGCTGACCGGCGTCGCCGCCGATCTCACGATCATGGGCAAGGTCATCGGCGGCGGGCTGCCCGCCGCCGCGGTGGGCGGCGCCGCCGAGCTGATGCGCATGCTGGCGCCGGCGGGCGAGGTCTACCAGGCGGGCACGCTGTCCGGGAACCCGCTGGCGGTGGCCGCCGGGCTCGCGACGCTCGCGGAGCTCGACGACACCGCCTACGTGCTGCTCGGCGGCTACACGGAGCGCCTCGCGGCGGGGCTGCGGGAGACGGCCGCGCGGGCCGGTGTGCCGGTGCAGGTGCAGAGCGCGCCAGGACTGCTGACGGTGTTCTTCAGCGAGACGCCGGTGGGCTCGTTCGAGGAGGCCCGCGCCTGCGACCTCGAGGCGCATGCCGCGTGGTGCCGGGAGCTTCTCGGGCGCGGCATCTACCCGCCGCCCTCGCAGTACGAGGCCTGGTTCCCCTCGCTGGCGCACGGCGAGGAGCAGCTCGAGCGCACGCTGCTCGCTGCCGAGGCGGCGTTCGCGGCCCTCGCAGAGCGGAGCGGCGCGTGAGTCGGAAATGGAGCCCGCCCCCCCGGTGGTGCGCGTGAGCGCGGGGGGGATCGCGCGACTGCGCGAGCTGCTGCGTGAGGGGGGCGGGTTGATGAGCGAGCTCCTGAGCGCCGACGGCCACGATCCCGCGGCGAACGGCGCCACGAGCCCCGCCGCCCTGGCCGCGGCCGGGCCGCGTGCGGCCGGGCGCCGCGAGGAGTACGAGCTGCTCGTGGAGGCGATCTACGAGGGCTACCTGCTGCACTACGGCGCGCCGCGGCTGATCGACGCCCCCGAGGCGGATCTCGGCCTGCTCGCGGGCGACAGGCTCTACGCGATCGGTCTGGCGCGGCTCGTCGATCTCGGCGACACGCTCGCGGTGGCCGAGCTGGCGGACACGATCACGCTCAGCGCGCTGGCTCACGGCGCCGGGCAGCCCGAGCTGGCCGAGGCGACGTGGGAGGCGGGCGCGAGCGCCGTCGGCTGGGGGCCGAGCTCCCAGCACCGGCGGGCCAAGGAGATGGTGCTGGGCGGGGACCCGCTGGCGCTTGATGCGATGCGCACATGTGTGCGCAGCGTCCCGGCGCCGCGCTGAAACGCGCCTCGATATTGTTCAGCCAGCAGTGGCTGACAGGCGCCTCAAGCACAAGTCCAAATACACCCTCGATCGCGGCATCCCCGGCGCATTCGAGGGGGAGACGATCACAAGGCGCCGCTTCATGGTGGGCGGCGCCAACGTCGCCGGCGCGGTCGCCGCCGGCGCCTTCGTGCTGCCCGCGCTCGGCTTCGCGATCGGGCCGATCTTCAAAAGCACGCCACACCGCTGGGAAGAGGTCGGCCCGGAGTCGATGTTCACCGAGTTCAACTACGTTCCGGTCGTCCTGACGGTGGCCCCGACGATCGGCGAGGCGGGCAAGACGACCGCCTACGTGCGCAAGTTCAACCCGGCGCTCGACAAGAACCAGTACGACGAGAACGAACAGTTCATCGCGCTCTCGACGCGCTGCGCGCATCTCGGCTGCCCCGTGCGCTGGGTCGACGCCGCCGAGCGCTTCATCTGCCCCTGCCACGGCGGCGTCTACGACCTTCTCGGCAGGCCCGTCGGCGGCCCGCCGGTGCGCCCCCTCGACCGCTTCTACACGCGCGTGAACGCAGGAGGGCAGGTCGAACTCGGTCCGCGCTTCTCGGTCAACAGCCAGCTGCGGCGCTTCTCTCCCCGCGACCCGGGCGAGCCGCTCGACGGCATCGGCCAGTACCTCTACCCCTCTCGCCCGGGCGCGCAGAAACTGTAGGAGCCGACCGCGATGCCGAAACTGCCAGCACCCCCACTCCCGGCCGCGCTGAAGGCGCCGCCGCCGCGCCCCGGCGACGAGAACGGCAAGGCCACGCCGCTGGACCACGCCGCCGAGGCCGGCATCACCGTCGTCGACTGGGTCGACGAACGGACGTCGCTCACCGGCGCGGCCCGCTGGCTGATGTTCCGCAAGGTGCCACAGGGGACGAACTGGTTCTACACGCTCGGCTCCGCGACCATGTTCGCCTTCCTCTCGCAGGCGGTCACCGGCGTGATCCTGGCGATGTACTACCGGCCCGACCCCTCGGGCGGCGCCTACGAATCGGTCCGCTACGTCACCAACGACGTGTTCCTCGGCCAGTTCGTGCGCGGCATGCACAAGTGGGGCTCGTCGGTGATGGTGATCCTGGTGTTCCTGCACATGGGCAGGACGTTCTTCTTCGGCGCCTACAAGTACCCGCGCGAGCTCAACTGGGTGATCGGCGTGGTGCTGCTGATCCTCACGATGATCATGTCCTTCACGGGCTACCTGCTGCCCTTCGACCAGCGTGCGTACTGGGCGACGGTCGTGGGCGTGAACATCAACGGCACCGGCCCGCTGATCGGTCCCTATCTCAGCGACTTCCTCCGCGGGGGCTCCGAATTCGGAGCGACGACGCTCTCGCGCTTCTATGCGATCCACATGCTGCTCGTGCCCGGCGCGATCATCGCGCTGATCGGTGCGCACCTGTACCTCGTCACGAAGCTCGGCACCACCGCGCCGCCGTGGCAGAAAGCCGAAGCTCCAGACGAGCTCCGCGAGGAGCTCCTCTAGCGTCATGAACCGGCGTGAGAAGGAGGAGTACCTCCGCGAATACTCGCTGTTGAAGGCGAAAGGGAAGCCGTTCTTCCCCTACGCCGTGGCGAAGGACGCGGCGATGGCGTGCGTCGTGATGGCCGTCATCATCACGTTGTCGCTCGTCCTCGGGGCCGAGCTCGGCTCGAAGGCGAACCCGACCACGACCACCTACGTGCCGCGGCCGGAGTGGTACTTCTTCTTCCTCTTCGAGGTCCTGCGCGTGATCAAGCCGCCCGCGCTCGTGCAGCTCGCGACGATCGGCGTGCCGACGATCTGCATGATCCTGCTGTTCCTGCTGCCGTTCTACGACCGCGGCCCCGAGCGCCGGCCCGAGCGGCGCCCGATCGCCACCATCACCGGCATCTTCGTGATCGGCGCGATGGGCTTCCTCACCTACCAGGGCGCGAACGCCGGCTCGCCGACCGCGATCGAACTGAAGACGCCGCAGCGGATCGTGCAGGCGGGCGGCGCGACGCTGGCCGAATACGAAGCCGGCAAGGCGGCGGTCGCGCAGTCGGGCTGCCTGGCCTGCCACAAGATCGGCGAGAACGGGAACGCCGGGCCGGGGCCGAACCTGACGAAGATCGCCGACCGGCTCCCGCGCCAGGCGATCGCACGCACGCTCGTGAACCCGACGGCGCCGATGCCGTCGTTCAAGAACCTGCCGCCCGAAAAGTTCCAGCACATCGTCGCCTTCCTCTCGCAGCTCAAGTAGGCGGCCCATGGCAGCCCGTCTCAGCGACGGCAGCGGGACCCTCGAGGCGGGGCAGGTGCGTGCGATGTTCGATCGCATCGCCGGCGTCTACGACCTCATGAACTCGGCCATGACCGCCGGGCTGCACCACCGCTGGCGGGCCCGCGCGGCGGACCTCGCTGGGCTGCACCCGGGCGACCGCGCGCTCGACGTGGCCTGCGGCACGGGCGACCTCGCGCTCGCGCTCGCCTCCCGCGTGGCGCCCGGCGGCGAAGTGCTCGGCGCGGACTTCTCCGAGCGCATGCTCGACCACGCGCGCGAGAAGGCCGCGGGGCGCACCGAGGCGGCGGCACTGCGCTTCGAGTGGGCCGACGCGATGGCGCTGCCCTACGAGGACGGCTCCTTCGACGCCGCCACCGTCGGCTTCGGCGCGCGCAACTTCGCCGACCTCCGCCGCGGCCTCGCCGAGATGGCGAGGGTCGTGCGCCCGGGGGGCCGGGTCGTGGTGCTCGAGATCACGACGCCGACCCGGCCGCCGCTGTCGCATTTCTACGGCCTCTGGTTCGACCGCCTCGTGCCGGCGCTCGGCGAGGGTGTGGGCGCTGCCGAGCGCTTCGCCGCCCGCCTGAAGGGCGGGGAGGCCCACGAGGGCATCGCCGACGCCTACACGTACCTGCCGAACTCGGTCAAGCGCTTCCCCGGGCCGCCCGAGCTGGCGGGCGAGCTCGCGGCCGCCGGCCTCGAGGAGGTCCGCTACGTGGTCACGGCCGGAGGGATCGTCGCGATCCACTCCGGGACGGTGCCCGCGCTCCCCATGCAGGGGCGCGCGTGAGCGTGCCGGCCGAGCCGGCTACGGGAACGCGCGTGGCCACGGGCGACGGCGTGCATGAGATCCTCGAGCGCGGCGGCGCGCCGCTGCGCGAGGAGATGGAGCGGACCGAGCGTCACCTCGAGCGGGTCACCGCCGAGGCGGGGGCGCCGCTCGCCGCGCACGCGAACGCGACCGTCGCGGCCGGCGGCAAGCGACTGCGCCCGCTGCTGGTCCTGCTGGCGGCCGGCGCTGCGGGCGGGCCGGTCCCGGGCGAGGACGGCGAGGAGCGGCTCGTGCGCGCGGCGGTGGCCGTGGAGCTCGTGCACTCGGCGACGCTCGTCCACGACGACGTGATCGACGGCGCGCAGCTGCGCCGCGGGCGGCCCACCGTCGCCGCGGCCGCGGGACGGCGTGCGGCCGTTGCCACCGGCGATCTGCTGTTCTCGCGCGCGTTCGCCGAGCTCGCCCGCAACGAGGATCCCGCGCAGCTCGAGGCGCTCTCGCAGGCGAGCTCCGCGCTGGCCGAAGGCGAGCTGCTCCAGCGCGAGGACGCCTACGCGGCGCAGGTCCCGGTCGAGCGCTACCTGCGCCGGTGCGAGCTCAAGACGGCGGCGCTGTTCGAGGCCGCCTGCCGGCTCGGGGCGCTGACCGCGGTACGCGGCTCGGCGAAGCTCGCGGATGCGCTCGGCGCGTTCGCCCGCCGGGTCGGGCTGGCCTTCCAGCTGCTCGACGACGTGCTCGACGTGTCCGGCCCGGTCGAGCGGACCGGCAAGGCGCGGGGCACCGACCTGCTGGACGGGACCGTGACGCTGCCGTTCATCCTCGCGCGCGAACGCGACGACGGTCTCGCCGAGGTGCGTCTCGACCGCCTCGGCGGCCCGCGCCAGGCCGAGGAGCTGTGCGAGCGGATCGCTGCCACGGGCGCGCTCGACGAGGCGCGGGAGCGCGCGCTCGCCGTGGTCGCCGAGGCGAAGGCGTCGCTGCCCGGGATCCTCCCGGGCGGGCGCTCGGAGCTGCTGGAGCTGGTCGCCGACGCGGTCGTCGAGCGGTATTCGTAGGGTCGGCTGAGCGGCTAGAAGTCGCTCGGGAGGATCAGGTCGGCCTCGAGGGCGCGCGCGAAGAACTCGATTTCCTCGGACATGTTCGCGTGCGTCATGCGACGCAGGTCGCCCAGCAGCGCGCTCGAGCCGCGGTCGAGCTCGTCGTCGAGCCGTTCGACCGCCGCCTGGTCGAAGACGCCCTCGCGGCGCGACTCGCACTCGGGGCAGCGCAGCACGATCCGCCAGTGCCGCGGTCCTTCCTCCGACCAGTCGAGCGGGTAGACCAGCTCGCCGGCGCAGTGGAAGCAGATGTGAAGCTGGTTGGGGGCGCCCGCCGGCTGCTGAGCCTGTGCCTGCTCGCCGGAGACGACCTCGACCTGATCTGAGGCCGGGAGCGCTGTGCGCTCCTGGATGTCGGGTTCTTTCTCGGAGTCCATAGCGTTTCCCTGACACCATCGACTCCAAGGGCGGCCGCCTTTAGCGCGCGTTCGATCGGCGGCGCGGTGGTAGGTTCATCGATCCCATGCCAAGGTCGCTCCGCCCGGTCGGCCACGAGGATCGACTGAGCCTCGTGGACCACCTCGACGAGCTGCGCACGCGGCTGATCATCGGCGCCGCCGCGCTGGCGGTCGCGTTCGGCTTCTGCTTCTGGCAGAACCACGAACTGCTGCGGATCATGAACAAACCGCTGCTGACGCAGACGCGCAAACAGGTCGCGAAAGGCGAGGGCACGGTCGGGCAGGCGGCGCTGGCCCAGCAGGCCGTGAAGGCGGTCGCGCGGGACACCAGCCGTGCCCTGGAAGTGCTGGCCGCGCCCGCGAGCGGTCTCCCCGCCCGCACGCGCACGCAGCTGGCGCCGTTGAGCGCACAGCTGCGCCGGGACATCGCGCGGCTGCCGCGCACGGCCGAAGGCGACAAGCCGGTGACGCTGTCGGTCGGAGAACCGTTCACGACGACCCTGACCGTCGCCTTCTACTTCGCCCTCGTGCTGGCGCTGCCCGTGATCCTGTATGAGCTGTTCGCGTTCGTCCTGCCGGCGATGAACCCCAACGAGCGCCGCGCGGTCACGCCCCTTCTGATCTCCATCCCGGCGCTGTTCGTCGCGGGGGTGGTGTTCGGCTACGAGATCGTCCTGCCGGCGGCCGTCCGCTTCTTCGTCAACTTCAACTCCAGCGAGTTCAACAACCTCGTCCAGGCGAACCAGTTCTACAAATTCGCCGCCACGATCCTGCTGGCGATGGGGGTGGTCTTCCAGGTGCCGGTCCTGATCATCGGCGCGACGCGGCTGGAGATCGTCACGGTCGCCCAGCTCCGCCACAGCCGCCGCTACGCGCTCGTGGCCTGCGCCGCCGTGGCCGCGTTCCTGCCCGGGGACTTCATCACGCTGCTGCTCGAGACGCTACCGCTGTATCTGCTCTACGAGGCGAGTATCCTGATTGCTGCTGGACTCGACCGCACCAAGCGCCGTCGAGAACGCACAGCCGGCAACGGGGACGAGAGAGAGAACGCGGGCGAGCCCGCGCCCGCGCCGGAAGACCCTGGGGAGCCGACCGTGCAGCAGATCATCGACCACACCGACGACACTCTGAGCTGATGCTGTTCGACCTGCGAGGGCGCGGCCGCCGCAACACCGTGCGCGTGATCTACATCGGCCTTGCCGTGCTGATCGGCGTCGGCCTCGTCGGCTTCGGCGTCGGCGGCGGCTTCGGGGGCGGCGGCATCCTGAACTCGGCCTCCAACAACGAAGGCTCCGGCGGCGCCAGCTTCGCGGACAAGATCGCCAAGTCCGAAAAGACCGTCAAACGCGAACCGAACAACATCGCCGCGTGGGAAACCCTCGCCAAGAACCTGCTCCACGAAGCCGGCAACGAAGGCTATGCGACCTCCACCGGAGCCCCCACGGCGAAGGGCAAGGAACTGTACCGGCGCGCCTCGCAGGCGTGGCTGAGCTACCTGGCGCTGAACCCGAAGCCGCCGAACGCCGAACTCGCGCAGCTCGTCTACCGAATCTACGGGGAAGAAGGGCTGAACGAAGCCGCGAAGGCCGTGCAGGCGCTGAACATCGTCGTCGCAAAGCGCGAAAGCGCCTCCTACTACGCCCAGCTGGCCCAGTTCGCCTACAAAGCCAAGAACCCGGGGCTCGGCGACCTCGCGGCCGAAAAGGCCGTCAAGCTCGCGCCCGCGGCGGAACGGGTGCGCCTGAAGAACGAGCTCGCCGAAGCGAGGAAGTACCCGAACGGCGGGCAGATCTTCACGACCACGACGAATGGCAAGGTCTACAAGGTCCGCAAAGCGGCCAACGGCTCCTACACGAGCGTCGGCGCGCCGACGCCGGCGCCCAAGACGAGCACCGGCACCACGAGCACCGGCACGACCACCGGCAAATAGGACGCCCGCCGTGTCCGCGCCCGGCGACGGCGTTCAGGGCCCCGAGGCGCTCGCGCAGGAGCCTCACTACACCGCGCGCCTGCTGATCGCATGTCCGGACGGCCCCGGCATCGTTGCGGCGGTCTCGGGGTTCCTGTTCTCGCGCAGCGCGAACATCGTCTCCTCTCACCAGTTCTCCTCTGATCCGAGCGGGGGGCGCTTCTTCATGCGGACCGAGTTCTTCCTCCCGCCGGGGGAGGAGCGCGGCGCGCTCGCCGAGGCCTTCCGCGAGCAGGTGGCCGAGCGCTTCGGGATGGAGTGGATCCTGCGCTGGTGGGGCGAGCGACAGCGCACCGCGATCCTGGTCTCGCGCCAGGACCACTGCCTGCTCGATCTGCTCTGGCGCCGGCGCCGGGGCGAGCTGGAGACGGACATCGTCGCCGTGGTCTCGAACCACGCCGACCTCGCGGGCGAGGCCGCCGCCGCCGGCGTCCCGTTTCATCACGTGCCCGTGCCCGAGGGCGGCAAGGCAGCCGCGGAGGAGCAGATGCTCGAGCTCCTGTCCGGCCGGGCGGAGCTCGTGGTGCTCGCGCGCTACATGCAGATCCTCAGCGGCGCGTTCCTCGCGCGCCTCGGCGCGCCCGCGATCAACATCCACCACTCCTTCCTGCCGGCGTTCGCCGGTGCCGACCCCTACCGGCGCGCGCACGACCGCGGCGTGAAGCTGATCGGCGCGACCGCCCACTACGTGACCGAGGAGCTGGACGACGGGCCGATCATCGACCAGGACGTGGTCCGGGTCGATCACCGCTCCACCGTCGCCGAGCTCGCGCAGCTGGGGCGCGACGTCGAGCGGCTGGTCCTGTCCCGCGCGGTCGCGCGGCACCTCGAAGACCGCGTGCTGGTGGACGGGCGGCGGACCGTGGTCTTTTAGGTCCGGCAGGCTAGACTGCGTGATCCGGCCGGGCTCGGTGTACGCGAGCAGCCGGCTCCCCTTCGCGGGCCGTTAGCTCAATTGGCAGAGCAGGGGCCTCTTAAGCCCAAGGTTGCTGGTTCGATTCCAGCACGGCCCATTCGCCCGGACGCGGTCATCCCGGGTCCCGAGGATGTCCCGCGACGGCCTCCTCCTCGTCCGGTCGCGCGCGGAACACCGCGATCACGGCGATCACCAGGTACATGAACGCCGCGACCCTCGGGAACGGGATCGCGACGGCGGTCGCGCCCAGCTGCAGCCCGAGGTTCGGCGCCGTCGCGCGGGTGACCGCACTGACCTCCTGCTCGCTGAGGCCGGGCTTCAGCAGGCTCCGGTCCCGCAGCGCCGAGGTCCACAGGGCCGTGATCGTCAGCGACACGGCGACCAGCGTCAGCCCGTAGAAGATCACCGCCGTGCGCTCGGCGTTCGCGTCTCGGATCGCCTGCGCCATCAGCCGTGTCGGGAACGGGAGGAACGAGACCAGCAGCAGCAGCAGCAGGTTGATCCGCATCACGCGGCTGTTGACGAACCTCAGCCGCCCGAAGATCCCGTGATGGACCAGCCACAGGCCGCCGATGACGACGAACGACGTCACGTATCCCAGGTAACCCGGCCACTCGTGGAGGATCCCGTGCGCCAGGTGCTTCTGCACTTCGGCCTGCGGGATCGCGAGGTCGAGGACGAGCAGCGTCACGGCGATCGCGAACACGCCGTCGCTGAACGCCTCGGTGCGGCTGGTGTCCCAGCGGCTGGACATCTGGCCCCGCGACAGTACACGGCAGCTACGCTGGGATCGTGCCGGCGCACCGTCCGCAGCCCCCCGACGCGCTCGTCCTCGGCGGCGGCGGTGTCCTCGGCGAGGCCTGGATGACGGCCGTCCTGGCGGGCATCGCCGAGGCCGGCGGCTTCGACGCGCGCGAGGCGGGCCGCTTCCTCGGCACGTCCGCCGGCTCGATCGTCGCCGCCTCCCTGGTGGGCGGCATCGCGCCGGGCGACCGGCTCGAGGACGAAGGTGGCCGGCCGCCCGCGGGCGATGAGTGGCCCGCGCTGGAGGAGGCCGAACGCATGCCCATGTCGGGCCCGCTGGCGGCCGTACTCGAGCTCGGCGGCTCGGCGGCCGCGCCGCTTGCCTCGCTGGCGTTGAGCACCACCGCCGGGGGCGGCGCGCTCGTGCGCCGCGCGATGCTCCGCAGGGTTCCAGAGGGCACGCGCTCGCTTGCCGCGCTCGGCCAGATCATCGCCGTCGCCGCGCCGGGCTTCGAAGGACGGCTGCTCGTCGCCGCGGTCGAGCTCGACAGCGGGCGGCGGGTGATCTTCGGCGCGCCGGACGCGCCCTCCGCGAGCGTCTCGCAGGCCGTGATGGCCTCCTGTGCGATCCCGGGGTTCTTCGCTCCGATCGAGATCGGCGGGAAGCGCTACGTCGACGGCGGCGCGTGGAGCCCCACGAACATGGACGCGCTGCCCGTTGAGGACGGCGAGCGTGTCCTGTGCCTGAACCCGACCGGCTCGCTGCGCCCGACGGCGCGCGCGCTCGCAGGCGCGTTCGGGCCCGTCTCGCGGACGGTGGGCGCCTCCGAGGCGCTCGCGCTGCGCCACCGGGGCGCGACCGTGCAGACGGTCAACCCCGACGAGGCGAGCGCCGCGGCGATGGGGACGAACCTGATGAGCCGCCGTCGCCGCCCCGAGGTGATCGACGCCGGGCGGGCACAGGGGGTCCGCCTCGGGCTCAGCGGCGCGCGTGCGGCGTAGCCGCCGACGGGCGCTCCGGCCGGCGAGCGCCTAGGCTCCTGCCATGCCAGCCGACGACGGTCTGCCCGTTCACTCGTTCGCGTCGGCCGCCGAGTGGCGCGTGTGGCTCCAGGAGAACCACGCGAGCGCAGCCGGTGTCTGGATCTCGATCGCCAAGGCCTCGACCGGCATCGAGAGCGTGCGCTACCCCGAGGTGCTCGAGCACGCGATCTGCTTCGGCTGGATCGACGGGCGCCGCGAGCGTCTCGACGACGAGCGCTTCCTGCAGCGCTTCACCCCGCGCCGCGCGCGCAGCCCGTGGTCGCGGATCAACCGCGAGAAGGCCGAGCTGCTGACCGAGCAGGGCCTGATGGCGCCGGCGGGGCTGGAGCAGGTCGAGAGTGCCAAGGCCGACGGCCGCTGGGAGCGCGCGTACGCCTCGCAGCGCACGGCGACGGTGCCCGACGACCTCCAGCGCGAGCTGGACGCGCGCCCCGCGGCCGCCGCCGCGTTCGCGACCCTGAGCTCGCAGAACCGCTACGCGATCCTGTACCGGCTCGAGCAGGCGCGGAAGCCGGAGACCCGCGCGCGGCGCCTGGCCGAGTACGTGCGGATGCTCGAGGCGGGCGAGACGCTGCACCCGCAGTAGCTCAGGCTGCGAGCTGCTGCTCGGCGCGCGCGGCTGCGCGCGCCGGACCTCGCGTGAAGCGCACGCCGGCATCCTCGATCGGGCCGTGGCGCAGCAGCCGCACGTCGCGGGGGTAGTTCTGGTTCAGCCGCCACGGCGTGACGGTGCCCTGGCGGGGGAAGCTGTCCACCGAGCGCTGCACGTAGCCGGAGGCGAGATCGAGGAACGGCTGGGTCGGCTGCGAGGGGTCGGGTGCCAGCGGCGTGACGGCGTCGTAGCCGCGGCTCCGCATGTGGCCCAGCAGGCGGCAGACGTATTCGCTGACGAGGTCTGCCCTGAGCGTCCAGGAGGCGTTCGTGTAGCCGACCGCGAAGGCGAAGTTCGGGACGCCGCTCAGCATCATCCCCTTGTACCCGACCGTCTGCGCGAGGTCGACCTCGCAGCCGTCGACGACGAGGTCGATGCCGCCGAAGGCGAGCAGGTTGAGACCGGTCGCCGTGATCACGATGTCGGCGTCCAGGCGGCGCCCGTCGGTGAGCAGCAGGCCGTCCTCGGTGAAGCTGTCGATGGCGCCCGTCACGACCGAGGCCTCGCCCGAGGAGATCGACGCGAACAGGTCGCCGTCGGGGATCAGGCACATGCGCTGGTCCCAGGGGTCGTAGACGGGGTTGAAGTGGGTGTCGACGTCGTAGCCCGCGGGCAGCTGGCGCAGGGTCGCGCGGCGGAGCATCCGCCGCACGAGCGCGGGGCGCTTGCGGCTCAGGGTGAAGAGGCCGAGCGCCATCAGCGCGTTCTTCCAGCGGACGAGCCCGTAGGCCAGGCGCGGCGGCAGCCACCGCCGGGCTAGCTCGGCCAGCGGGTCGCTTCCGGGCAGCGAGAGCACGTAGCTCGGCGAGCGCTGGAGCATCGTCACGTGCTCCGCCGTGCCGGCCATCGCGGGCACCAGCGTCACCGCCGTCGCGCCGCTGCCGATCACGACGACCCGCTTGCCGGCGTAGTCGAGGTCCTCGGGCCAGTGCTGCGGGTGCAGGACCGTGCCGCCGAAGCGCTCGACGCCCTCGAAGCGAGGCGTGTAGGGCTCGTCGTAGCGGTAGTAGCCGGTGCAGCCGAACAGGAACGAGCAGGTGACGGTGCTGCGGGCGCCGCCGGGGCCCTCGAGCTCTACGCTCCACCGCGAGCGTTCGGTCGACCACTCCGCTCTCAGCACCCTGGTCTGGAAGCGGATCCTCTCGGCGAGCTCGTGCTCGGCCGCGGCCTCGGAGATGTAGCTGCGTATCGATGGGCCGTCGGCGAGCGCCTTCGGCTGTTCCCACGGCTTGAAGGAGTAGCCGAGCGTGAACATGTCGGAGTCCGAGCGGATGCCCGGGTAGCGGAACAGGTCCCATGTGCCGCCGAGCGCGTCCCGTGCCTCGACGATCAAAAAGCTCTGCTCGGGCCGGTCGCGCCGCAGATGGCACGCCGCGCCGATGCCCGACAGCCCGCCGCCGACGATCAGGACGTCGACGTGCTCCTCGACGGGACGCAGGTGCGTTTCGGCCTCGGGCAGCGCCATCGCGAGCAGGTTATCAACACGGTGTCGAGACTGTCAACACATAGTTGATCCGCGGGCCGCGCGGAGCTATAGTCGCGCTGGTCATGGCCGCCCAGCCCTCTTCGACCGCAGCCCCCGGCAGGGGGCGGCGCGCGCCGCGCGTCAGCGCGCAGGAGCGCGAGGCGGCGATCCTCGACACCGCGGAGCGGCTGCTCGAGGACCGCTCCGTGCAGGAGATCTCCGTCGACGAGCTGGCCCGCGGCGCGGGCATCTCGCGACCCAGCTTCTACTTCTACTTCCCCTCGAAGGAGGCCGTGTTCCTGACCCTGATCGACCGGCTCGTGGAGCAGGCGGACGTCGGTCGCGAGGTGATCGAGCGGATCCACGAGGACCCGGCGGCGCGCTGGCGCGAGGGCCTGCAGGTCTTCTTCGACATCTTCGGCTCGCACCGCGCCGTGGTGCGCGCGGGCGCCGAGCTGAGGGCGGTCAACGCCGAGGCGCGCGAGCTGTGGTCGAGCGTGATGGACAACTGGGTCGGCTACGCCGCCACGGCGATCGAAGCCGAGCGCGCCCGAGGCGCCGCGCCCGCGGGCGCCGACGCGCGCCAGCTCGCGATCGCGCTCGTGTCGATGAACGAACGCGTCCAGTACGCGACCTTCGCGGGCGAGCCGCCCTCGCTGCCCGACGATGCGGTGATGGACGTGCTGCTCGAGGTGTGGCTGAAGGCGATCTACGGCTCGGCCGCGGTGCCGGGCTCCTAGGCCGACGCGGACGGCGCGGCGACGCCGCCGATCAGCGTCTGCTGGCCGGCCTCGGTCCAGATCACCTGCTCGCGGCCCGGGCCGACGCCCACCATCGCGACCGGGGCGCCGATCTGCTCCGCGACGAAGTCGAGGTACTCGCGCGCGCCCTGGGGCAGGTCGGACATCGAGCGGCACTCGCCCAGGTCCTCCTTCCAGCCGGGCAGCTCGGTGAGCTCGGCTTGGGTGTGGTGGAGCACCGTCTGGTGATAGGGGAAGTCCTCGAACTCCGCGCCGTCCGAGCCGCGGTAGCCGGTGCACACCTTGACGCGGTCGAGGCCGGAGAGCACGTCCAGCTTCGTGATCACGAGCGCGTCCATCGTGTTCAGCCGCACGGCGTAGCGCAGCGCCACCAGGTCCAGCCAGCCGGTGCGCCGCGGGCGCCCGGTCGTGGTCCCGAACTCGCCGCCGCGGGTGCGGATCGTCTCGCCCATCTCTTCGTGGAGCTCGCTCGGGAACGGCCCGGCGCCCACGCGCGTCGTGTACGCCTTCGAGATCCCCCACACCTCGTCGATCGCTTTGGGCCCGATGCCTGTGCCCACGCACGCGGCGCCCGAGAGCGGGTTCGAGGAGGTGACGAACGGATAGGTGCCGTGGTCGATGTCGAGCATCGCTCCCTGAGCGCCCTCGAGGATCACCGTCTGCCCCTCGTCGAGCATCTCCCACATCAGCTTGCTCGTGTCGGCGATGTGCTGCTCGAGGCGGTGGCCGTAGACGAGGTAGTCCTCGATCATCTGCCGCAGGTCCAGCGCCGGGTCCTTCTCGAACGGCCGCAGCGACAGCCGCTTGGGCTCCATCGCGGCGACGATCTTCTTCTTCAGGATCTTCTCGTCGAGCAGGTCCTGCACGCGGATGCCGAGCCGCGCCGCCTTGTCGGCGTAGCAGGGGCCGATGCCGCGCCGGGTGGTGCCGATCTGCAGGCTGCCGAGCTTGGCCTCGCCGGCGGAGTCCAGCAGCAGGTGGTAGGGCATGATCAGGTGCGCGTTGGCCGAGATACGAAGGCCGCTGACGTCCACGCGCTTGGCGCGCAGCCCGTCCAGCTCCTCGATCAGCACGCGCGGGTCGATCACGACGCCGTTTCCGATCACGCAGCGCTTGCCGGGATAGAGGATCCCGGAGGGGATCAGGTGGAGCTTCCACTCCTCATCGCCGCGCACGATCGTGTGGCCCGCGTTGTTGCCGCCCTGGAAGCGCACCACGGCGTCGCCGTGCTCGGCGAGCAGGTCGGTGATCTTGCCCTTGCCCTCGTCGCCCCACTGGGCGCCGACTATCACTATGCCCGGCATAGGGGGTGGAGTTTAGGGAGAGCGCGCGCCCCGTCCGGGCATCACGCGCGGTTCAGCCGAGCAGCCGGGGCGCGGTGTCCCCGGCAGGCTCCCGGTCGCCCGCCTGCGCACCGGCAGGGGGTGGGCTTTCAAATCGCACCTGCCGCCGATCCTCGCCGAACAGCGGGATCGGCTCTCCGCAGATCTCCTCCAGGCGCGAGACGGTGCGCGCGCCGAGCCGCTCGCTCAGCTCTTCCGGCATCAGGTTGCTGGTCGTGACGATGGCCCGCTCCGACTCGTAGCGGGAGTTGACGATCGAGTAGAGCTGCTCGAGCACCCAATCGGTCTGGTTCTCGGCGCCGAGGTCGTCGATGTGCAGCAGATCGACCGCGGCGAGCCGGTCGAGCAGGTCGATCAGGCCGCCCGGCGACTCCAGCGACTCGCGCAGCAGGTTCAACAGGCGCGGCAGCGAGTAGATCGCGACCGAGCGGCCGGCGTCGAGGGCCTCTTTCGAGACGAGCATCGCGAGCGTCGTCTTGCCGGTGCCGACGTCGCCCACGATCCACAGCCCGCGCCCCGCGTCGAGGTTGGACTCGATCCCGCGCACGTAGCGGCGCACCACCTGGATCTGGTCCGGCGCGCTGCGCGCGAGATCGCTCACCGGCGGGCGCTCGAAGGAGACGCCGCGGTAGCGGCGCGGGATGCGCCCCTCGAGGCTGCGCGTGCGGGCGGCGGCGATGCGCCCCGCACGGCACTCGCAGTCGGTGGCGGTGTTGGTCTCCTCGTCGACGATGAAGCCGCTGCCGTCACAGATGCCGAGCGCGCATCGCGGCTCGCCGGCGCGCTCGCGGGAGCGTCCCTGCGGGAAGCCGCGGAGGTCGTGGACGGCCGGCACGTCCTCGGGGAAGGGCTCGGCCGGCGGCCCGCTTCCCGTCGCGTCGCTCATTGCGCGTAGCGCTCGCCGGCGTAGTTCATGAACTTCGGGTACTCCTTCTGGAACGTCAGCGTGACTTTGCCGACGGCCCCGTTGCGATGCTTGGCGATGATCAGGTCGGCCTCGCCGGGGCGCTCGGAGTCCTCGTCGTAGTACTCGTCGCGGTAGATGAACATCACCAGGTCGGAGTCCTGCTCGAGGTTCCCCGACTCGCGCAGGTCGGAGAGCTGGGGCACCTTCGGCGAGCGCGTCTCGACGGCGCGGCTGAGCTGGGAGAGCGCGATCACCGGCACGCCGAGCTCTCGCGCCAGGATCTTCAGCCCGCGGCTCAGCTCGCCGACCGCGGTCACGCGGCTGTCCCAGCGGCTGTCGGTGCGCATCAGCTGCAAGTAGTCGACGATGATCAGGCCGAGCCCGTTCTCGCACTGGCCGTGCAGGCGGCGCGCCTTGGCGCGGATCTCGAGCAGCCCGACATCGGAGGAGTCGTCGACCCACAGCGGCGCGGCCGCCAGCCGCTGCGAGGCGCTCAGGATCTTCGGCCAGCGCTGCTCGGCCACGCGGCCCTTGCGCAGCTCCTCGCCCTTGATCCGCGCCTGCGAGGCGACGAAGCGCTGGGCGAGCTCGGCCTCCGCCATCTCCAGCGAGAACAGGGCCACGGGCTTCGAGTGCTCGACCGCGGCGTTCTCGGCGATGTTGCACACGAGCGCGCTCTTACCCATCGCCGGGCGCGCGGCGATGATGATCAGGTTGCCCGGCTGGAAGCCGCCCGTGATCTCGTCGAGGTCCTTGAAGCCCGACGGGGTGCCCGTCAGCGAGGTGCCCTCGAGCGAGAGCCGGTGCATCTTGTCGAGCTCCTCGTGCAGCACCTCCTCGATCGCGCGGAAGTCCTGCTGGCGATCATCGCGCGCGACCTCCAACATCGCCTTCTCGGCCTGCTCGACGAGCTCGCGCGGCGGCGCGTCGTGGCCGAGCACGCTCTCCTGGATCTCATACGTGCTGCGCAGCAGCCGCCGAAGCAGCGCGTTCTCGCGCACGATCTGCGCGTAGCGCCTGGCGTGGCCCGCCGCCGGCACCACGCCGGTCAGCTCGTCGACGGCCGCCTGGCCGCCGATCTCCTCGAGCTTGCTCATCTGGCGCAGGCGGTCCGAGACCGTGAGCACGTCCACCGGCTCGCTCTCGTTGTAGAGCGCGAGCATCGCCTCGTAGATCACCGCGTGGCGCTCGCGATAGAAGTCCTCGGCGCGCAGCCCCTCCTCGATCACGAGCGCGTAGAGCGAGCGGTCCGACAGCAGGATCGCCCCGAGCACCGACTGCTCGGCTTCGAGGTTGTGCGGCGGCGTGATCACGCCCGCGGGCGCCCGCGGAGTGCCGTTCGTTGTCGGTGCCGCGCTCATCGGTCGGGCGAGTGTAGGCTCGCGCCCGCACCGGGCCCGAGGCCGTTTCCGCAAATCGCGAGAGGAAAAGTCGCCGCGGCGGGCACGAACGTATGTTCGCAGCGGAGCAGGACGGAGACGGCACGCATCCGAGAGCCAGCGGGGCTGGTCCCGGTCTCCGGTCTCTCCCTATTTCTTGGCGACGACCATGGTCTTGATCGTGGCCTGCACGCCCTCGACGATGTCCACGACGACCATGTAGGTGCCGACGTTCTTGATCGGCTCCGGGAGATGCACGTTGCGTTTGTCGATCCGCAGCCCGCGCGCTTCGCGGATCGCACTCGCGATGTCCTGCGCGGTCACCGAGCCGAACAGGCGCCCGTCGGCGCCGGCCTGCTGGGGGATCGTCAGGACCGTGCGGTTCAGCAGGTTGACGTTCTCCTGCGCTTTCTCGACCGCCTCGCGCGCGGCCCGCTCTTCGGCGGCCTGGCGCTGGCGGACCGTTTCGATCGCGCCCTTGGTGGCGGGCTGGGCGAGCTTGCGCGGGATCAGGTAGTTGCGCAGATAGCCCTTCGAGACGTCGATCACGGCGCCGCGGTCGCCGAGCTCCTCGACGTCTTTGAGCAGGATCGCTTCGGGCATGGTCTGCGGGTGGCGGGCGGGAGTCCTAGTCCCGGTCGCGGTCGCGCCCGCGACCGCGGGGGCCGTCGTCGCGCCCGCCCTCGTTGACGTAGGGCAGCAGCGCCAGCTCGCGCGCGCGCTTCACGGCACGCGCGATCTGCACCTGGTGGCGCCGGCAGGAGCCGGTGATCCGCCGGGAGCGGATCTTGCCCTTCTCGGAGATGAACTTGCGCAGCGACGCGACGTCCTTGTAGTCGACCTGGTCGACCTTGTCGCGACAGTGCTGGCAGGGCTTGCGCCGGCCGCCGCCGGGGCCGCCCCGCTTGTCGCGCCGGCGCACCGGCTTGCCGCGGCCTCGTGCCTTAGCCATCGAACTGCTCCGTGCTGTCAGACAAAGATGCTCCTAGTGCTCAGAAGGGAATGTCCTCGTCGGAGGCGCCGCCTCCGGCCGGTGCGGTCTGGAAATCCCCTTCGTCGACTGGGATGTCGCTGCCCCTGGAGCCCCCGTTGCCCGTGAATCCGCCTCCGCCGGAGGGTTCATCGCGCGAGCCCAGGAACTGCACCGAGTCGGCAATGATATCGATCGTCTGCCTTTTGGCGCCGTCCTGGGTCTCCCACTCGCGCCAGTCGAGGCGTCCGTCGATCGCGACGGGGCGGCCCTTGGAGAGGAAGCGGGCGGCGTTCTCGCCCTGCGCGCCCCACACCTTGACGTTGAAGTAGTT
>Ga0134126_10001453_pt1 | contig 30190 bp, 25 predicted proteins | sample KB31752_FD_96881 | JGI IMG/M metagenome (GOLD analysis project Ga0134126, IMG submission 96881) | Terrestrial soil microbial communities with excess Nitrogen fertilizer from Kellogg Biological Station, Michigan, USA - KB3-175-2 | ecosystem: Environmental > Terrestrial > Soil > Unclassified ... | reverse complement strand
ATGTCATCGTGAGCCGAGCGCCAAACAGTCATCCCGGGACGCCGCTGGCATGCGCGTCCCGCTTCGTACCTTTCCCCGCGTTGCCCACGGCTCCCCGCATTGCAGTCAAAGTCCCGCCGGTCGACAGGACTCTGTATGTTGCGGCGGACGGAACGGGGGACTTCTGGTCGATTCAGCGCGCGATCGACGTGGCGCCCGCGACCGGCGCGGTGATCTCGGTCGGCCCCGGGACTTATCACGAGGCGCTCACGATCGGGAAGCCGCACATCGTGCTGCGCAGCCCTTACGAGGATCCGGCCAGAACCGTCATCGTCCCGCCGGCGGGTGCGGACTCATCGGCGGCCGTGACGGTAACTGCGAATGACTTCCGCGCCGAGAACCTGACCTTCGAAGGCGGCTCCGGCCCGCACGCGCAGCCTTCTTCCGGATCCCCGGCGTCGGTGGCGCTGAGGGTGAGCGGCAGGCACGATGTCTTCAGGAACGTCCGGGTGCTCGGCAAAACGGTTCATGCCGGCCACGACTGACACGATCGCCGCCATCAGACAGGGCGTGGCCGAGCGGTTCGTTGCCGCGCGGCTGTCGGCGCGTGCGCTGCAGGACTATCCAGGCCTTTTGCCGGCGACGCTCGATGAGGCATATGCCCGACAGGAGGCGGCCATCGCTCTGTGGCCGGACGACATTGCAGGTTGGAAGGTCGGAGGCATCGTCGATGCGTGGGCCGCGCGCGTGGGAGACTCGCGCCTGGTGGGTCCGATATTCCGCCGGCATGTCTGGCGCGCCGGCGCTGCAGCCGTGACGCCCCTGCCTATCATCCCGGGCGGATTTGCGGCCGTCGAAGCCGAATTCGTTTTCGTGCTGGGGATTTCGGCGCCGGCGACACGCACGGAATGGACGGCGGCGGCGGCGGCGGACCTGGTCGGCGAGCTGCGGGTCGGTGTGGAGCTCGCCGGCAGCCCGCTGGCGACGATCAATGAGCTGGGGCCCGCGGTCGTGGTCTCGGACTTCGGCAACAACGCGGGGCTGCTGCTGGGCGAGCCCGTCCCTGACTGGCGCTCGCGTCTTCCTGAATCCCTCACATGCGAGGCGCACGTCAACGGGCGTCGCGTCGGGCGCGGGGCCGCTGCCGCCATTCCAGGCGGACCGCTGGCGGCGCTGGCTTTCGCCCTCGGCTGCTGTGCACGGCGCGGGCGGGCGCTGAGAGGCGGTGACGTGATCTCCACGGGCGCCTGCACCGGAATTCACCCGATCGGCATTGGCGATGAGGCAGGAGTGGCTTTCGCCGGCGCCGCGGAGCTGCGCTGCCGCGGGGTGCGGGCAGAGCCCGCGACCCTCAGCCGGACGCCCTGAGGACTGCAGCGGCCACGGGCGGCCCTTGCGGCGTCAGGGAGATCTTGCTAACTTTACTGTCACCGGTGTCACACGGGTATGTGCTGGGCCTAGCGCCCAAAAAGAGCCAGCTGCACGTGCCACCGGTAGCATCCGGTCTGCCACACGCTGACGGAGGGGGAAAATGAAGAACGTCGATCATCGCTTTACCGGCTCGGCCACGTTGCTGCGCAGCGCCGTGGCGGCAATCCTCGCGCTCGGTTTCGCGCATGCGGCAGCGGCAAGCGCTCCGGCTTCGAGCCGGAGCGGCGATGCCAGCTCCGCAGATGCTGGAGCTGCGGCCGCGGCCGACCCCCAGGCCGTTGCCGCCGCCGGCGCACCCGAGGCGGGCTCGACGTCGCAGTTGCAGGAGGTCGTCGTCACCGGCTACCGCAGCAGCCTCGAGCAGGCGCTGAAGATCAAGGAAAACATGAGCGCCGAGGCCGATACGATCCTTGCCGAGGATATCGGCAAGTTTCCCGACCAGAACCTGGCGGAATCGCTGCAGCGCATTCCGGGCGTCGCGATTACCCGCGAGCAGGGCGAGGGCCGCGAGATCACGGTGCGCGGGCTCGGTCCGCAGTTCACTCGCGTACGTGTCAACGGCATGGAGACGCTGACGACCACGGGCGGACCTGACAACGAAGGCGGCGTCAACCGCACGCGCGCCTTTGATTTCAACATCTTCTCGTCCGATCTCTTCAACTCCCTGACGGTCCGCAAGACCTCCGAGTCGGATGTGGACGAGGGCTCGCTCGGAGCCACGGTGGACCTGACTACGGCGCATCCGCTGGACTATCACAAGCTCGTGTTCATCACCCAGGCGAAGGGGAATTACAACGATCTCTCCGGCACCGTCGGCCCGCAGGTCTCGGGGTTGATCTCGAACGTATTCGATGACGGCAAGTTCGGTGCGCTCGCGTCCGTCTCATGGAGCAAGCGTGATTATCTCGACGATGGAGCGAGCACGGTGCGCTGGGATGAGGGTCAGGTGCTCAAAACGGGCACGACCCCGTTCGGCACCTCTCCTTACGGCTTCGCGTCCGTTCTCGGGACGCCCTGCACCGGCACGGCAACGACGCTGCCCGCCGCATGCCAGGCGGCCGACTCGGCCCTGCATCCCCGATTCCCGCGCTACGACTACTTCAAGGACGGAGAGAACCGCCTGGGACTGACCGGATCGCTGCAGTGGAGGCCCAATGACGCCAATCTGCTGTCGCTGGACCTGCTGCATTCCTACTATGCGGAGACCCGCCAGGAGCAGTACCTCGAGGCGCCGGGCCTTTCGGGACAGGGCAAGTGCACCAAGCCCGGCAGCACGGTCAGTATCGGATGCATATCCGTCCTCGACGAGACCATCGACTCCGCCGGGGTCATGACAGCGGGCACGTTCAGCGGTGTCGATACCCGGGTGGAGGACCGGTTCGACAGCATGCATACCAACTTCACGCAGGTGACGCTGAACGGAGCTCACGATCTCAGCGAGAAGTGGAGCGTCGATGAGCTGATCGGGTATTCCCGGTCCTTGTACAACAATCCGCAGCAGACGACCCTGGGCTGGGACCAGTACAACCAGACCGTCAGCTACAATTTTGCCACCCGCATTCCGTACCTCAACTTCGGCTCGGAGAACGTCGGCGCGTCGGGACCCTGGCTGCTGACGGAGGTGCGTGAGCGGCCGCAGAGCACCACCAACGATTTCAAGGATGTGGAGCTCAACGTCCACTTCACGCCCAATCAGGCCGTGGATTTCGTCGGCGGCGTGCAGTTCAAACAGTACAACTTCGACACCACGTCGCTCAGGCTGGTCAACGGCGAATCGGTCACGGCGACGAACGCCTACTCGGGCCTGCAGGCGGTGCCCATCGGCAGCTACGCGCAAACCCTCAATTTCGGCAGCGCCTCCGGGGTCGGCGTGCCGTCCGGCAGCACCGCGACTTGGGCGACGCCGAGCGTATTCGCGGCGGAGAACGCCCTCGGCATTTATTCGAACGGCAGCCTTTTCGCGCTCAGCGACAAGGGCGACCTCGGCAACAACGTGTCGGTGCGGGAACGCGACACCGGCGCCTATCTGCAGATGGATTGGGACAGCCACCTGCTGGGCCGCGAGCTGCGCGGCAACCTGGGCGTCCGCGTGGTCAGAACCAGCCAGGCGTCCACGGGATACTCGTCCACGCTGCTGCCCATCAGCGCGAGCCGCGACTACAACGATGTGCTGCCGGCGCTCAATCTCGTCTGGTCCCTGCGCCCCGATCTCCTCCTGCGTTTCGCGGCGTCCCGGGATATGTCGCGGCCGAACCTGACCGATGTGGCGGCAAGCACCTCGGTGACCGTCTCCGGGACGCAGTTCAACGTCAAGAGCGGCAACCCGAATATCGATCCATTCCTGGCCAACGCCTACGACCTGTCGCTCGAGTGGTATCCGGCGCCCGGCACCCTGGTATCGGTGGCGCCGTTCCGCAAGGACGTGCTGAGCTTCTCCTCGACCGAGACGATCAACACCGTCTTCCACGGCAATCCATTCGGCGTGCCGGACTCCCTGGCCGTCCTGGCCTGCGGGTCCACGCCCGGGTGCGGACCTGATGCGACCTGGGGGTTCTCCGTGCCGGTGAACTCGCCGGGTGGCGAGGTCAACGGCGTGGAGCTCAATTATCAGCAACCGTTCCGCTTCCTCCCCGGCTTCCTGCGCAACACCGGTGTGCAGCTGAACTACACCTACGTCACATCGACGGTCAAATATCTGACCGGCCCGACGACCTACGTGTCGAACGAGCTGCAGGGGCTGTCGAAGAATACGGCCGGTGCCACGCTCTACTACGAGGATGCGAAATGGAGCATGCGCGTTTCCGGGGCCTATCGCAGTGCATACCTGATCCGTGTGCCCGGGCAGGAGACTGGAACGGACGCCGACGGTTATGACGCAACGTTCAACCTCGACGCCTCCCTGCAGTACAACCTGACCAAGCAGTTCAGGCTGACGCTCGAAGGTGTCAACCTCACCGATCAGTACGAGAGCGAGTTCGACGATACCTCGCGCGACCTGATGTACTATTACCACAATCAGGGGCGGGAGATTCTCTTCGGGGTCCGCTATCAGTATTGACGCGCCCGGCCGGCGCGCCGGTCCGGAGGCTTCGGTGCAGGTAACGGTTCTTCAGGCAACGCATCCCGACATGATGGTCGGGCTCGATTCGGCTGCACTGCGGCGGCACTACCTGGCCACGAGCCTGTTCGTGGCCGGGGATATCCGCCTCTGCTACAGCCACGTCGAGCGGCTGATCCTCGGGGGCGCGCAGCCGGCCGGCCGGGCGCTGGAGCTCGAGGCGGTGCGCGAGGCAGGGTCGACACCGTTTCTCGCGCGGCGCGAGCTCGGCGTGATCAACATCGGCGGCCCGGGGCGGGTGACCGTCGACGGCAGGGAGTATGGAATGAAGCCCCGCGACGGGCTCTACGTCGGCAAGGAGAGCGCCAGCGTCGTTTTCGAGTCGAGCGATCCGGCGGCACCGGCGAAGTATTATCTGGTGAGCGCGCCGGCACACGCGCGCTTCGAGACCGTGAAGATCGCCATCGACGAGGCGCGGCCGACGAAGATGGGGGCGCTCGAGACCTGCAACCAGCGCACGATCCATCAATACATTCACCCGGATGTCTGCAGATCGTCGCAGCTTCTCATGGGCCTCACCGCGCTCGAGGCGGGCAGTGTCTGGAACACCATGCCGTGCCATCTCCACGACCGGCGCTCAGAGGTCTATTTCTACTTCGACATGAAGCCGCAGGAGCGCGTGTTCCACTTCATGGGACAGCCCGCGGAGACACGCCACATCGTGGTCGCCAACGAGGAGGCGGTCATCTCGCCTCCCTGGTCCATCCACATGGGCGCGGGCACCGGCCGCTACACGTTCATCTGGGCGATGGCGGGCGACAATCAGGACTACCGCGACATGGATGCCGTGGCAACTGCCACTTTGCGGTGAGCGGTGTGGCCGATCTCTTCTCGCTGGCGGGCCGTGTCGCCGTCGTCACGGGAGCCAACTCGGGCATCGGTCAGGCCATCGCCGTCGCGTTCGCGGCTGCGGGCGCCGATATTGCTGCCGTGGGCCGCAGCGCGACCGACGAGACCGGCGGCCGTGTTCGGGCCGCGGGCCGTCGCTTCCTGCCGATCGCGGCGGACCTGAGCTCGACGGCCGCGTGCAAGGATATCGTCGACGAGGTATCCGGTGCCTTGGGAGGCATAGACATCCTGGTCAACAATGCCGGGATCATCCGCCGGTGTGAGGCGCTGGATTTCTCCGAGGCCGACTGGGACGCGGTCATGGACGTGAATCTCAAGACGCTGTTTTTCCTGTCCCAGGCCGTGGCGCGCCACATGATCCCGCGCGGCGGCGGCAAGATCATCAACATCGCCTCGATGCTTTCCTTCCAGGGCGGCGTACGCGTCGCTTCCTATACGGCCAGCAAGAGCGGTCTGGCCGGCATCACCCGGCTGTTGGCGAACGAATGGGCCGCCAAGGGTATCAATGTCAACGCCGTCGCTCCCGGCTACATTGCCACCCGCAATACGGAGCCGCTGCGGCAGGACGCGGAGCGAAACCGCGAGATCGTGGGCCGCATCCCGGCCGGCCGCTGGGGCGTGCCCGGAGATCTGAGCGGCGCGGCCGTGTTTCTCGCGTCGCATGCCTCGGATTACGTTCACGGCGTCATCCTCCCCGTCGACGGGGGTTGGCTCGCGCGCTGAGGCGATCGCCGCGACTGATCCGTTCTCGAGATTCCACGCGGCCGCTCAGGTTCCCTGTTGGATATAGGGCACCTGCGCAAACAGGCGCCGCTCCGCGCCCCGAGGATCGTCGACCAGCCGCGGCACGTCATCGAGCAACATGGTCTGGCGCCGGTGAGGCTCGTACCGCTCCCAGGCGGGCAGCCCGCGGGTGTCGGGGTCTCCGTTGCGGGCGAAGGCAATGAAGGCATCGCCCATTCTCGCCGCCATTCTCCGCGCCCGCCCGCCGCTGCCGATTTGCGTGCCCTTCAGGTCTGTCCGCGCCTCGAGGTTGCCGAAAACGAGAGGGATATCCGTTCCATGCGGGGTGCCCCACTTGCCGCCGTCCTCGGGCGATCTCCAGTTCAGCTGGTAGACGAACGCGGGCGAGTGCTGCGCGGCGCGCAGCTCCGCCTCGATGATCGAGGGGCGCCAGGATCGGCTGGCCGTCGTTGCGGCAAAGAAAACATCGCTCGCGGATGCGGCCGGATAGAGCCGGCGGTATTCCGCGATGACGTACTCCGGGAGAATGTCCGCCCGCATGTCCTTGGCCAGCGCCGCGGCGAGTCCCTCCCAGGTGAGATGAAAAGCGCGGGGATCGGAGCCGCCGATGAGATTGCGAGTCTCATCCTGAACGTTGCCGATCATCATCGGCACGGCCGCCGACTGTGGCGGCGCGTCCGGATAGAAGGGGTGCCGCTGCAGGGAGCGCTCATCCAGCACCGGGCCGAAATAGACCCCTCCGTGTCCGATCACCGGATCGATTGCCGTCAGCGCTTCGACCAGGCGCCCGGCGGAAAGCTTTGCAACGCGCGCGGGGTCGGCGTCTGGAATCCGCAGCGCTTCGAGGAACGCCCGCGCGCGCTGCGTGGCATGCAGGGGGCCCGAGGCGGTGATCTGCTCGCCGCTCATGGTCGCGGCGCGATGGAGGAGTCCTTCGGCAGCGGGCATGGCCATCAGCGTCGCTATTTTCGCACCGCCTCCCGATTGCCCGAACACCATCACCCGGCGCGGGTCGCCGCCGAATCGTGCGATGTTGTCCCGTACCCACCGTAGCGCCAGGATCAGATCGAGCATTCCCACATTGCCGGAGTCGGCGTACTGCGGCGCTGCGAGCTGGCCGAGGTAGAGATAGCCGAAGGCATTCAGGCGGTGATTCACGGTGACCACGACGACATCGCCGCGTCGGCAGAGCCGCGTGCCGTCGTAAAGCGGGCTGGAGCCGGAACCCTCGTCGAACGCACCGCCGTGGATGTAGAAAAGGACGGGCCGGGCACCGCCGTCCCGCAGGGCAGGCGTCCACACGTTGAGGAAGAGACAGTCCTCGCTCTCCGGCTCCCGGGGTTGGCCGCGCTGTGGACAGCCCGGCCCGTAACGGGTGGCGTCCTGGACCGCACTCCAGGGCGCCGGCGGCAGGGGCGGCAGGAAGCGCCGGTCGGCCGTGTCGGCCCCATAGCGCACCCCTTTGAAGACGCAGACTCCTTGTTCGATCGATCCCCGCACCGGACCCGCGCTCGTGTGTGCCACCACCGAGCGCGAGCCGGCTGCGAAGGCCGTCGGCAGCACCAGGCCCGCGGCGGCTGCGCCGGCGCAGGCGCCCGAGCGGCGGAGGAACTCCCGCCGCCGCAAATCAGATCGGTCGCGCTCCCCCATCGTATGCTCCCGGTTTCCGAAACGCGCCTCTCTGGCGCGCCGCCGCATGATAGCCGCCGGCCTCCCGGCGCGGCCGACCCATTCGAAGTACTACGGTTTACGCGGAAAAAACCCTCGGCACGATGCTCAGAGTTGCCGTCGGTGCCGCCCATGGGTACGGTACACCGGTGGCGGATTCCCGTAGCCAGGTTTTTGCAAGGCTCTTCGCGGAGAGCGGCGCTGCGCTGCGCCGGTACGTCCGCCGCCTGGTGCAATCGCCGGAGAGCGCCGACGAAATCGTTCAGGAGGCGTTCCTGCGCACCTATGAGCACGCACGATCCGACAGGCCCCCGGGAGCGCTGTTGTATTCGATCGCACACAATCTCGCCATGGACCACCACCGGTACGCGCGCCGGGTGAAGACTTGCGCGTGGGAAGAGGAGGGCTCGCCGAGCGCGGCGGTCGCCGAGTGCGAATCGCTGGAGGCGTGGCTGCTCCGGGAGGAGCGCTCGTCCGTCCTCAAGGATGCAGTCGAACAGCTCGCCCCACAGTGCCGGGCGGCGTTCGCACTGAGGGTATTCCACGGGTGCTCGTATCGCGATATCGCCGGGGAGCTGGGCATTTCGGAAAAGACGGTGGAAGCGCACGTCTCGCGCGGCATCCGCGACACGTACCGCTACCTGCGCCGGCGATATCAACTCAAGGAGGTGATTGCGGATCATGCCTGACATCCGTCGCTTTCCCGACTCCGATCGCATCGAGCAGGAGGCGGGTGATTGGATCGCGCGTCTCAACGCCGAAGACGTCTCCGACGAGGATCGGGCACGATTCGCTGCGTGGCGGGCCGCGCACCCGAGTCACGCACGTGTGTACGACGGCATGGCGGCCGCCTGGCGGGCGTTCAGTGCTGCGGGATCGGTGGTGCGCGCCGTTTCTTTCGGCGAATCGATGAACCAGGCGAGCCGGGCGGGCAGGCCACGATTGCGCTGGCTGGTAGCAGGCGTGGCAACAGCGGCCCTCGTGGCCGCAGTGACCTTCCTTTTCCTGATGCATGCGCTGCCGGGGACCACGTTCCAGACAGGCATCGGCGAGCATGCATCGATTTCCCTGCCCGACGGCACGAGTGTGGAGCTCAACAGCAACAGCCGCGTACAGGTCGATTACTCGCAGCCGGCCCGCGTGATCCGCCTCGAGAGGGGCGAAGCCTTCTTCAGAGTCTTCCACGACCCGTCGCGCCCGCTCTGGGTGTACGCGGGCGGATCATGGGTGCGGGATGTGGGAACCGCCTTCAGTGTGGACCTGCGACCGGATGACGTGCGGGTGACGGTCAGCCAGGGCACGGTGGAAGTCGGCTCCGCGGTTTCTTCGGCGGACAAGCCGCAGACCGATGCGCACGGTGCCCCGGCTTCCGTGCTCGAGGCCGGACAGCAGGCGGATCTGACTGACGGCATCACCACGATACGGTCGCTCCCGCGCCTGGAAATCGAGCGCCTGCTGGCCTGGCGCGACGGCAAGGTGTCGTTCGTGGAGCAGCCGCTGAGCGAGGTCGTCAGGGAAATGAGCCGCTATACGACGCTGCGGATCATCATCGGTGACGACAAGCTGCGGCAGCTTCCGATCGGCGGCACCTTCGATGCCAGTCCGCAGGGAGTGGAGACGTTCATCTCCATGCTCAAGGACGGCTTGCGCCTGCGCGTGCGGCGCGAAGGAGGGCGCATCTACATCCGGAACGAAGATCCGGCCGTACGCGACTAAGGGTTTTTGCGCTGCCGAGCGTAGTTCTTCCCGAAAGAGCTCGTCGACGCGAGCGATAGAACGGGGGAATACCGATGCCGGCATCGCAATCTGGCCAGGGCGCGCGGGCGCTGGGGTATCAGCACGCCATCGTGTGGCTGGCGCTCATCGTCGCCGCGCTTCTGTTCGCGGCCCGGCCCGCGAGCGCAATGGCGAACATCGCGACCTTTCATATCGCGGCACAGCCGCTGCCGATGGCGCTCAAGGACTTTGCCGCGCAATCCCATATGGAGATCCTCTACCGTTACGACGAGATATCGGGCATTACCGGCAACGCCGTCGCCGGTGAGCTCGATACCCATGCTGCGCTCGAGGAGCTGCTGCGCAACACAGGGCTGGAGGCTGTCTACAACTCGGGCAAGGCGGCGACGATAAGACCCGTCGGCGCACATGCCGCCGATCCCGATCCTGCTTCGAGCCCGGCCAGGACCGCGGGGAAGAGCGGCGCTTCCCCGGCGCTCCACCTGACTCAAGCGGCTCCCGTCGGACCTGCGAGACCTGCGCCTTCTGCCCAAGGGCAGGCGGACGCGGCGGGCTCGCAGCAGGATCCCGCGCTGGAGGAGGTGGTGGTGACGGGCTCGCGCATCGCGCGCAACAGCGCGTTCGACATCCCCAATCCCGTCACGCAGGTGAGCGCGACCGACCTCAAGCTGACCGGCCACGTCAACGTCGAGCAGGCGCTCTCGCAGAATCCGCAGTTCGTGGCGTCGACCAACGGCGGGTCGCAGTCGAACGTCGTGCCGGGCGGTGAAGCCAACGTCAATCTACGTGGCCTGCAGCCGTGGCGCACGCTCGTATTGGTCAACGGCCGGCGCTTCACGGTGGACACCACGCAAGGCACCAATCTGACCACGGACATCAACACGATTCCGCAGGCGCTGATCGAGCGCGTCGATGTCGTGACGGGTGGCTCATCGGCCGTTTACGGCTCGGATGCGATAGCCGGCGTGGTCAACTTCGTCATGAAGCAGAACTTCCAGGGCGTGGAGTTCGACGGGCACACGAACCTCGACGAAATGACGAAGACGCCCACTTACAGCTTCGACATCACCGCCGGCAGCAATTTCGACGACAACCGCGGCAATCTCGCGATATCGATCGACTACATGAATCGCGGCGCCATCGCGCGTGACCAGGTCGGCTATGCCAGGCCGGCGCTCGGCGACGGCTGCGTGACCCCGGGGTCGTGGAGCGACAGCGGGCCGGGTACCCCCGTGACGGGCAACCCCAGCGGCCAGAAGTGCCTCGCCGCGGGCGGCGTTCCGGGCCTGATCGCCGGCGGCAGCTCCGACATACCCAACGGCCGCTTCGCGCCGCTCAGCTCCTCCCTGCTGCCGGGAGGCTCCAATGCCGCGCTCAACGCGGCCTACGCGGCCGCCGGGCTCGGCGGCATGGGGTCCTTCGGTTGGACTTTCGACAACGCAGGCACGACGCCGCGGCCGGCACAGAATCCTCAGGATCTCTACAACAACAGCCTGGTCAATTATCTGCAGGTGCCGCAGAAGCGCTGGATGATCAACTCCTTCGGACATTTCGACTTCGCGCCCAAGGTAGAGGGTTACACGGAGTTTCACTTCAGCGACAACCAGGTCACCGCTCTCCTGGCGCCGAGCAATTCCGACGGAACGTTCCTTTTCAACGTCGACAACCCGTATCTCAGCGCGCCCATGCAGGCGGTGCTCGGCCAGCTGGCGGCGACGCAGACCAAGTCGATCTGCTCTTCCCTCGATAGCGCCATCTGCACCACGCCGGGCGGCGACCTGGTGGCGATCTCGGCGGGGCGGCGCTTCGTCGAAACGGGGGACCGCATCGACGTCGAGGACCGGGAGGCCTGGCGGTTCGTCGGCGGACTCAGGGGTGATCTCGGGGATCTGACCGCCCACTACTTCACCGGCATGTCCTACGACGCCTACTTCATGGATACCCAGACCAACGACACGGACCATCAGACCGGGGCCATCTCGAAGAGCCGTCTGCAGGAGTCGCTCCTCTCAGTGGGTGGCGCCGCCCCTCTTTGCGACATCTTCGGCGCGACGATCAGCTCGGCGTGCGCGACCGAGATCGGCATCCAGTCGACCAATCTGACGACGACCGAGATGCGGGGCGGAGCTGCAAGCCTGAACGGAACCATCGCCAACCTGTGGGCGGGCCCGATGCAGTTCGCGCTGGGCACGGAGCACCGCTACTACTTCACCAAATTTTCTCCCGATTTCTTCCTGGGCACCGGCGACGTCGCGGGCTTCAATGGGGCTCTGCCGACCCACGGCTCGGAGTCCGTGAGCGAGGGCTACGGTGAGTTGCAGGCCCCGCTGCTCGCGAATCTGCCGGCCGTCAAGAGCCTGTCCGTCGACACGGCATTCCGCTATTCCAACTACGACCTCAAGGGTGTGGGCGGCGTATGGACCTATTCCGGTGGCGGCCTCTGGCGCGTGACCCATGATGTCAGGTTCCGCGGCCAGTTCCAGCACGCGATCCGCGCGCCCAACGTCGGCGAGCTGTACGGCGGAGCAGCGACCAATTTCACGGTCGTCAGCGATCCGTGCGCCAACAAGGGCACTTCGCAATCGGCCGCCGTGGCCGCCGTCTGCGAGGCGCAGGGCGTGAAGCCCGCCGATCTCTTCACCGCCGGCATACAGCCCAATCCGTATATCAGCAATTCAGGAGGAGGCAATCCGGATCTCGCGCCCGAGACCTCCAACACGATCACCATCGGCACGGTGCTGACGCCGCGTTTCATTCCTGATCTCTCGTTGTCGATCGATTGGTACAGGATAGACGTGACGGGCGCCATCGAGCAGCTGAGCGGCGGCATTGCCGGTGTGCTGAGCAGCTGCTATTACACGATTCAGAGTGCGAGCAGCACGTACTGCCAGGCCATTCAGCGAGATCCGAACACCGGACAGATCGTCAACGTCAATGTCGGCGAGGCCAACGCCGGCGCATTGAAGGTCGAGGGCGTGGATCTCGACGGTGTCTGGGGCCATGGCCTCTCCTGGGGCCTCTTCCACCCCGACAGCTCGCTCCAGGTGTCGACGGATTGGACATGGCAGAGCCAGTACACGATCGTCCCGATCAAGGAGCTGCCGAACAACCGGGAGGAGTGCGCCGGCGCCTATGGCCCGACCTGCGGCGAGCCCATACCCAGGATCAAGGGGGTCACGCGCGTCAGCTGGATCAACGGCCCCGTCGATGTGACGGTGGGCTGGCGATTCATCGACTCGGTCACGATCGACAAATACCTGCTGCCGTTGCGGGCCGACGCGACGACCGTGCCTGCGCTGGACACGCTGACCAACCCGAAGCTGCCGACCGCGAGCTACCTCGACCTCGCTTTGGCGTGGAACATCAGTGACAACCTCCAGCTCTCGGGAGGAGTCAACAACGTCCTCGGCTGGGGCCCGCCGATCGTCGGCAGCTCGGCCGGGTACGGCAATACCTGGCCCGCAACGTATGATCCTTATGGCCAGACCTTCTACTTCGACTTCAAGGCGAAGTTCGATTGAAGGCGGCCCGGACCCGAACCCAGTCGAAATCGGCGATCCCCCCTCGGGCGGCGTGCGCTTCGGTGTTGAAGGTGAAAACCGCGGGGCGCGCGGCTTTCCACCAGCTGAAGCGCATGTCCGCCCGGGTTCCCAGAGTGTGGAACGTGTGCCCGTCATCGAGGCTGTAGGAGTAGCTCACGCCCGCGTCTGCGACCTGCATGCGGAGCATCAGGAATTCGTGCGCGGGGCATGCGCGCGCGGGCGGTACGTGCGCGCGGCAAGCGAGCTCCGCCGCGGCGCCAAGCTGCGGGCCGAGGCTCTCCTTGCCTGCCTCGGCAAACTCCAGGTATCTGCGGCCGTGCAGCTGCACGACACCGATCCAGCTCGGCTGGACGCCAAACATGGCGAGTCCCGCCTTTTGATGGTCCACCATGCCTCCGACGTCCAACCGCGTCGTCACCTGCTCATCGCGGGCCTGCAGTAATTGCGTCAGAGTGTTGCGGGCGCTGACGAGGTGCGCCGCCGGGAGGGCTCTGAGGCGCAGGAAGTCCGGCCGCTCGGTGAGACTCCAGTGACTGTCGACCGGGTTGTGATTCCACTCCCACTGCGGGCCCAGCTTGCGGCTCGTGAACTCGTCGGAGGTCTGGGGGTGAACTGCAGGATAGCTGCCGCCCACATCAGGCGCCGTGTGCGATGCCACCGGCTGGCCCACTGTCGCCCCGGGGCGCAGCTCGCCTATGATCGGCCAATCGTCCAGCCACCTGACCGGCTCCAGATAGACGATGCGGCCATAAGGCCCGGTGCTGTTGAAGTGGATGAACCAACCCTGGCCGGTGGGCGTCTCGACGTATCCTCCCTGGTGCGGGCCCTGCACCTCGGTCGTGCCCCGGGAGAGCACGATCCTGAATTCGTAGGGTCCGTAGATGTTCTTTGCGCGAAGCACGGCTTGGGACCCGCCATCGACACCGCCAAAGGGCGCGAAGATGTAGTAATAGCCGTGCCGCTTGTAGAGCTTGGGTCCTTCCAGCGTCGGCAGATGCACGGGATCGTCTACGATGACCTTGCCGGTATCGAGCACCGTCTTGCCGTCGGGGCTCATCCGGTGCAGGATCAGCGGCCCCGCGCCTTCGCGCGAATGAACGAGATACGCACGGCCGTCGTCGTCCCAGAAGGGACACGGATCCTCCAGTCTCGGCTGATCGATCACTTTCACCGGCGCCGTCCAGGGCCCTGCGGCTCGCGGCGCCGAGGTCATGAAAATGCCCTCGGTGGGGGTCGGAAAGTAGATGTAGAGACGGCCGCCGTGAGAACGGATCGCAGGCGCCCAGACTCCACTCGCATACCGATAGCCCAATGTGTAGTTGGGCTTGTGGTGCGCCGTGGCGTCGGTGAAGTCGACCGGCCCCGGCAGATCGTAGGCCGGGGCGAAGCCGAGTCGGGCGAGGGCATGACCGATGATCGTCCAGTGCACCAGATCGTGCGACTCGAGCACCGGGATGCCGGGCGAGAAATGAAAGCTGGAGGCGACGAGGTAATATTCGGAGCCCACCCGCACCACGTCCGGGTCGGAATAGTCCGCAAACAGTATCGGGTTGTGGTAGGTCCAGGCCATGCCCGGAACCACACCCGCACCGAGCGGGCCGAGAAGGAGCGCCGCTGCCAGGTGCGCACCAACGGTACGCCGCGCGGTACGGAGGCACGGCCGGGATTTCCGTGCCCAGGTGGCGGGATTGCTCATGGGTAGCGATACCATCCCGCGGAGGATGGACAAAATCAAGAGCGGCCGGCCGAGATTCGCACGCCGCGGCCGGATACGCCCGCGGCGCCATGCTGCTGCTGTTGCCTTTCTCACAGGCGCGGCCCTGACAGTGCCGATCGCGTTGTACAGCTCATCGACCCACGCTCTTGCCACGGCCGCGAACGCCGACGAGACGGCCGCGTATGGCGATAGGATCACCCCGTACGCCAGCAAGATCGATCGCCGCGCACTGGTCACGCGGCACGATGTCATTTTCGAGCGGCTCGATCCGACGTCGCCCTTGATGGTGGGCAATGGGAATTTTGCGTTCACGGCGGACATCACGGGCCTGCAGACTTTTCCGGAACGATATGTCACGGAGGCGCCGCTGCTCAGCGAGGCGCAATGGGCCTGGCACAGCTTTCCCAACCCCCGGGACTACCGATACCAGGACAGCGTGGTGCCGGTCGACGTGCGCGGCCGCATCGCGTACTACCCCTGGGTGCGCAACCTGTCGGCGGCTGCGACCCAGCCCGCCATTCGATGGCTGCGTGAGAATCCGCATCGTTTCTCGCTCGCAAGGATCTCGCTGGACCTGACGGCGAGAGACGGCAGGCGCGCCCGCTTTGCCGATCTTTCCGCAACTCATCAGCGGCTCGATCTCTGGAACGGCGCGCTGCTCAGCCGCTTCCAATTCGACGGTGAGCAGGTACATGTCGAGACGCGAGTGCATCCTCGGCTCGACATGCTCATCGTGACGCTCGCCTCGCCGATGCTGGCGAAGGCCAGGTTGGGGATCGATCTGACTCTCCCGGGCGTCTCCGCCAACCTCGACCCGGATCCCGAGGATTGGAGTCATCCGACGCGCTATCGGACGATCGTGACCGGGCAGGCCCCGCGCCGTCTCGCGCTCGAATGCATACTCGACGCGACGCGCTACTACGTGACCGTCGCCACTAGCCGCGATACCACATTCACACGCACGGGGCCGCATGCTTTCAGAATCCTCCCGGCTGCGACCGGTGCGCAGGATATTCCGCCGAGCGTGGCGCAGGCCTTCACTGTGATGGCGCTCTTCTCACGACAGCCGCAGCAGAGTGCGCTGCCGAGCGCCGCTGCGGCGCGGGCCGCGGCCGCCGATCATTGGCACCGCTTCTGGGAGAGCGGCGGCGCGGTCGATTTCTCGGGCAGCACCGATCCGCGCGCCTTCGAGCTCGAGCGGCGCATCGTGCTGTCGCAGTACCTGATGGCCGTGAATGCCGCGGGCATCTACCCCCCGCAGGAGACGGGCCTTTTCTCCAACAGCTGGTACGGCAAGTTCCATCTGGAGATGCATGTGTGGCACGAGGCGTGGCTCGCGGCATGGGGGCATCCGGCGCTCCTCGAGCGCAGCATGTCATGGTACCTGCGCCATCTCGGGCAGGCCCAGGTGCGGGCCCGTGCGCACGGCTGGCGGGGCGCGATGTGGCCGAAGATGGTGGGACCCGGCGGACGGGAGAGCCCGAGCCCCATCAATCCGTTCATCATGTGGCAGCAGCCCAGCCCCATCTATCTGTCGGAGCTGCTCTATCGGGCGGAGCCCACGCGCGCGACGCTTCTGCGCTACCGCGATCTCGTCTTCCAGACAGCGGATCTGCTCGCCTCCTTCCCGTACTTCGACCGTGCCCGCGGGGAGTACGTGTTGGGCCCGCCGATCATACCCGCGCAGGAGGCGTTCCCACCGCTGACGACATACGATCCAACCTTCGAGCTGGAGTACTTCCGCTTCGGCCTGCGCACCGCCCAGCAGTGGCGCCGCCGGCTCGGACTCGCGCCCGATCCGCAATGGGCCACGGTGCTCGCGAAGCTGGCGCCGCTGCCACAGAGTGACAGTCTGTATCTTCCCGCCGGGTCCGTGCCGCAGTTCTGGCAGCAGGCCCGGAGCGCCGCGTGCTCGCACGGCAAGACCGGCCCGCAATGCCTCAATCGCGATCATCCTTCCCTGCTCGGCGCCCTGGGCCTCCTGCCCGGCGAGGATGTCGACCACGAGACCATGCGCAGGACGCTGGCCGCCGTGTTGGCACATTGGGACCTGCGCCAGACCTGGGGTTGGGACTTCCCCCTAATGGCGATGACCGCTACGCGCCTCGGCGAGCCGCAGGAAGCCGTCAGCCTGCTCTTCGAGGGCGAGCCCAACAATCGTTGGGGCGTCGCGGGCATGACTCCGCGCGTCCACCTGACCGACGCGGGAACGTATCAGTTGGATGGTGAGACCTATTTTCCGTCGAACGGCAGCCTGCTCCTCGCCGTTGCGTTGATGACTGCGGGGTGGGACGGGGAGTCGGCGCCGACTCCCGGATTCCCCCACGACGGACGCTGGCATGTCCGAACAGAAGGGCTGACGAAGGTACCATGATTTCCCGCCGACACTTCGCCGCTGGGGCGGCCATGATCGCGTCCCTCCACGCTGCGCGCAGGGCCGCGGCTACCGCATCGCGTCTCGGTGCCGCAACACAATCCGGTGCCACCGGCCAGCGTGCCACGGAATTCTGCGCCGACGGCTTGCCGCGTTGGGTTGCGGGCCTCAGGACAGACCTCGAGCGCATGGCGCGGGAGCTGACCGCGCGGCTGCACCCATGGCGCGGACCGAGCCTCGTACTCCATCCTGAGGCTTTCGGGCATCGCCCTGGCGAGGGGCTATCGACGCGGGCCATACAGGCGGCCATCGACATGGTGGCGCAGCGGGGTGGGGGCACGGTGCGCCTGTCGCATGGCGACTACGTGAGCGGCACGCTCGATCTGCGCAGCAACACCCGCCTGGAGGTCGCGAAGGGCGCTCGGCTGCTCGGCAGCGTCCATCTCGCCGACTATCCGCCGCGGATTGCGGCGCGCCACACAATGATGGATGTCGTCACGGGGGTGACGCAGTCGCTGATCTTCGCGCAGGGATGCCGCAACATCGGCCTCGCCGGCGAGGGGCTGATCGACGGGCGCGGCAGCCGCCGGAATTTCCCGGGCAATGAGAGCATCACCGGCCTGCCTGGGCGGCCGTTCCTCATCCGGGTCCTGGATTGCCGGGGCGTGCACGTCCAAGGCCTGCACCTCAAGGATTCCGCGGCGTGGATGCAGAACTACTTCAATTGCGAGGATCTCCTCATCGAACGGCTCCAGGTGGAAAATCAGGCCAATTTCAACAACGACGGCATGGACATCGACGGCTGCAGGCACGTCATCGTGCGGAACTGCCGCATCAACTCCGAAGATGACGGCATATGCTTCAAAGGCTCCTCGGAGCGGCCCACGGAGCACGTGCTCGTCGAGAACTGCCGCATCCACAGCACCAGCAACGCGCTGAAGTTCGGCACTGATTCCGAGGCGCCCTTCCGCCGGGTGCTGGCGCGCAATCTCGAGCTGGGCGGCCCCCCGCCCGGGATGCGTGCGCTGCGGCCCAGGCGCGCGGAATCAGGCATCTCGTGGGAATCAGTCGACGGGGCGGTGGTGGAGGATCTACTGGCCACCGACATCGATATCGCGCGCGCCGAGAGCCCGTTGTTTCTGCGCCTCGCCGATCGTGGCAGGACCCGCCCCGGACGGCCCCGGCCGGGGCCCGGCAAGATGCGGCGGATCGTCTATGAGCGCATCAGCGGCCATGACAATGGCCCGCGCGGCTCCTATTTCCTGGGCATGCCGGATCACCCCATCGAGGATGTGGTCATCAGCGATCTGCAGCTGAAGGTGAATGCCGCCCAGGGACCTGCGCCCGACGAGCAAGCCGTGTCGGAATTCGAGGGCGTCTATCCGGACGCTGGAATGATCGGCAAGCTCACTCCGGCCTACGGGCTATGGACGCGGCACGTGAGGAATCTCACGCTGCAGCGCGTCTCGTTCGCTCCGACTTCACCCGATCCGCGTCCGATGATTGAAACGCTCGATACCACGGAGCTGTGCCCCAGAGCCGGGTGACGGCTGCCGCAAATATCGGCGCGGGCGCATCTGCATCACCGCGCCGCGTCTCTCTCCATCATTCGCTTGAAAGCGGGGCGGCTGGTGATCCTCGCGGTGTACTCCTTGAAGACCGGGGTCTCGCCCATCAACTTGAACATCATCATGAAGTTGATGGTGCCGCCAATGGAAATGTCCGCAGCGGAAAACTCGTCACCCAGGAGGTACTTGCGTCCGGACAGCACCGAGGTCAGCGCTTCTTCCACCTCTCCCGCCTCCGCCCAGCCCATCGCGCCTGGCACGTGCTTGACGTTGAGCCGTCGCATCATCATAGCGGGCTCGATGACGCCCGGCCGGTAGGCGAGCCAGGAGAGGTACTCGCCGCGCTTCGGATCGCCCACGCGCGGCCCGAGTTTCGCGTCCGGAAAGAGGTCGGTCAGATATAGCGTAATGGCGGCGATCTCGAATACAGGATGCCCATCATGCTCCAGGCACGGTACCTTGCCGTGCGGATGGGGATTCGCGGGATCACGCTCACCGCTGCCGTCGCCGCGGCGGATGTTGACCATTTTGGTCTCATAAGGAACGCCGAGCTCTTCGAGCAGCCAGACGATGCTGCCGGAGCGGGACTTGGGGGCGTGAAAAAGGGTCAGCATGACTGGCTCTCCTTACGTTGTGCGTGCCAGCGGGCATGGTAGCTCACGTGCGGCAGATCGGGCAGACTACCCCGCCGATCCGCCTCACCCGGGAGACTGCCTCCAATGACGATCCGCCCCCTCAGCGGAGGTCTGGCCCTTGCGGCCATTCTTTTCCTCATTCCGCCGCCGGCAGCGGCCGCGTCGCAACCGTCCGCTTCGCCGCCCCTTCCCATCGTGATCGACGGCAATGCGCCCGCTCATCCCTTCCCGCACTTCTGGGAGCAGATGTTCGGCTCGGGACGCGCAACGCTCTCACTACGCGCCGGCTACCGACATGACATGCACGAGGTCAAGGCCGCTACCGGCTTCGGCTACGTGCGATTCCACGGCATCCTGGATCGCGACGTCGGTGTCTATACGGTCGATGCGCAGGGCCGGCCCGACTACAACTTCACCTACGTTGATCAGATCTACGACGGGCTGCTGCAGCAGGGCGTCCGTCCCTTCGTGGAGCTCAGCTTCATGCCCCCGGATATGGCCTCACGCCAGCAGACGATGGGCTTCTGGTATGACCCAATCGTGGCGCCGCCCAAGGACTGGGTGCAGTGGAGCGATCTGATCCGGCGCCTCGCACGACATCTCGTGGCGCGGTATGGGATCGATGAGGTATCGCAGTGGTACTTCGAGGTGTGGAACGAGCCGAACGGCACGTTTTGGGGCGGCAACCCGCACGAGCCGACCTACTTTCAGCTCTATGACCTGACCGCCCGCGCGCTGAAGAGTGTCAGCCCGCGGCTGCGCGTGGGCGGCCCGGCTACGGCGCAGGCGGCCTGGGTGCCCGCGTTCATCCGATATTGCGCGACCCATCACGCGCCGGTGGACTTCGTTTCAACTCACGTCTACGGCGACGACACGGTCGAGAACGTCTTCGGAACGCATGAGAAGCTCACCCGGCGCGACATGGTCATTCGCGCGGTGCAGAAGGTCCATCGGGAGGTCAAGGCATCTTCGATGCCGGCTCTCCCCATCATCTTCAGTGAGTTCAACGCCACTTACACCGGCACGGAAGTCGATGTGACCGACTCGCCGTACATCGGACCATGGCTTGCCAACACCATTCGGGCCTGCGACGGTCTGGTGGATTCGATGTCGTACTGGACCTTCTCCGATGTGTTCGAGGAAGGTGGCGTCGCCAGGAGCCCGTTCCATGGCGGCTTCGGGCTGATCGCGGCGGGCGACATCCCGAAGGCGTCGTTCAACGACTTCAGGTTGCTGCATCAACTGGGTGACCAGCGATTGGCAGCATCATCCGATTCCGCATTGGTTACGCGACGTCCGGACGGCACGCTGGCAATCGCTGTCTGGAACTACGCGCCTCCCGGACCCGGCGGCGAAACGAAAACGTACCAGCTGACATTCCGTAATGTGCCGGATGCGCACCGCGCTTACGTCTGGCTGGTCGATCGCAATCACGGCTCGGCGCTCACGGCCTGGAAAGCCATGGGAGAGCCGAGATATCCGACGTTCGAGCAGCACCGCATCCTGCTGCAGGCCGCCGAGCTGCCCGGCCCCAGTATCATGACATTGACGCCCTCTGACCCGCGGCTCACCCTGCAACTCGGTCCGCACGCGCTGGCGCTGGTAGAAGTCGAGCATTGAATCCATCCCGGAAGCCGGTTCGCTTCGAAGTGCACGTCCAACCGCGCGCATCCAAGACGGAGCTTGCCGGCCTGCACGCCGGCGCGTTGAAAGTCAGAGTGGCCGCGCCGCCGGTCGACGCTGCCGCGAATCGCGCGCTGATCGAGTTCCTGGCGGAGCGCCTGGGTGTCTCCAGGCGCTCCGTACGGATCGTGGCGGGCGAAAAGAGCCGGACGAAGCTACTCGAAGCGGACGGTGTCACGCCGGAGCAGATCGCGAGCTTGCGCGACGACGCGCCCCGTTAGGCCATCGCTCAGCCGTGTGGCCCGCCGGTTCGCGGTTGCTCGCGGATCGGCCGGATGGGCCGCACCTCGACGCAGCCTACCTCTGCCGGCGGGATTTTCGCGGCGATCTGGATGGCCTCGTTGAGGTCGCGCGCCTCGATCAGATAGAAGCCCGCGAGCTGCTCCTTCGTCTCGGCGAACGGTCCATCAGTTACCGACAGGCGGCCGTTGCGTACGCGCACTGTCGTCGCGGTCGCCACGGGCTCCAGCGCTTCCGAAGCGATGCACTGGCCGCGCTCACGCAGATCATGATCGCATGCCAGGCAGTGCCGGTCGTCCATCTCACTGATCTTTCGCTCCTCGCCATATATCAGACACAGGTATCTCATCGCCACACCCTCGCCTTCAGTGCTTGAATCAATTCGGATCGTAGCACCGCGCGCCAGTTACGATTGCTCGTACGCCCGCGTCAGCGTGGCGATGTCGAGCTTGACCATCTCGAACATCGCCCGCATGACTCTCGCGACGCGTTTGCTGTCGGAGTCGTTGATCATCCGTATGAGCGCCCGTGGCACGATCTGCCACGAGAGGCCATAGCGGTCCGTCACCCAGCCGCATTGGATGGGCGTGCCACCCTCGCAGAGCCTGCTCCACAGCCGGTCGATCTCTTCCTGACTGTCGCAGTTGACGAAGAAGGATACGGCCGGGGTGAATTTGAACTGCGGACCGCCATTGAGCGCGATGAAGCGCTGCCCCTCGATCTCCACGGTCACCGTCATCACGGATCCCGCCGGTTCCGGGCCGGCATCGGAGTAGCGTGTCTTCTCGAGGAACTTCACGTTCTTGAACGTGGCGGCATAGAACCGCATGGCCTCCTCCGCGCGCCCGTCGAACCACAGGCACGGGATGATCTTGTCGCTCATGGCGTCACCCCGCCGGGGCGCCCATCGACCAGATCACGCCGAACGGGTCGCGCAGCTGTCCCCAGCGGTCTCCCCAGAACATGACCTGCAGCGGCGTTACGATCTCCAGGCCCGCCCCTACGGCGCGGCGCCACCAGGCCTCGACGTCATCGACCTGGAGATGCAGCGAGTAGCCCTGGTGCGGCTTGAACGCACAACCGTGCTCGGGGTAGGGATCCGACAGCATCAGGGAGCCGCCATTGACGTAAAGGTGCACGTGCATGGTGCGGCCCTTGTCGTCGGGCGGGATGTGCCCGGCTTCGCGAGCGCCGAAAGCGCGCTGATAGAGCTCGGACGCGCGCAGCGCGCCTTCGACCATGAGGTAGGGGACGGGTCCGCCCAGGACTTCCGGGCGGGGAGTGGGGATTTTGGGCGTGGCATTCATGTGAGAGGCTCCGTTGGCGAGGGAACATGCGACGTCACGGGGCGCTGTGGCGCCGGCGCGGCGGTCTCACCAGGTAGCCGAACCGGGATCCCCAGGATCGACATCCGGCCCGGAACGAATCAACCCTCCGGGTCGGCCCCCGACAGTTCCGCCAGACGGCGCCGCAGGAACTGCCGCTCCGGCTCGAGCTGGGCCAGTGCAAGGGCGCGCTCATAGGCCTCCCGGGCCTCGGCGCGCCTGCCCAGCCGGCGGCAGAGGTCCGCCCGCGCGGCATGCGCCAGCCGGTATCCCGCGAGGTCGCCTCTCGCGAGCAGATCGTCGACGAGCGCCAGCCCCGCGGCCGGGCCGTCCCGCATTGCGACGGCGACCGCGCGATTGAGCTCCACGACCGGCGTCGGCTCGATCCGCAGCAGCACGTCGTAGAGATAGACGATCTCGTTCCAATCGGTGTCGGCAGCGCTCGGGGCCTCGCAATGCAGTGCCGCAATTGCCGCCTGCAGGGAGTAGGGCCCGAAAAGGCGGGAGGAGAGCGCCCGCTCGACCAGCGCCGAGCCCGCGGCGATCTGCGCGGTATTCCATAGTGAGCGGTCCTGTTCCTCGAGCAGGATGAGCTCGCCGGCGGGCGAGGCACGCGCGGCACGGCGGGAATCGTGCAGCAGCATCAGCGCCAGCAACCCCATAGCCTCGGTCTCCGGCAGCATCTGGACGAGCAGCCGACCGAGGCGAATCGCCTCGCTCGCCAGGTCCAGGCGCATCAGCTCCACGCCGCTGCTGGCCGTGTAGCCTTCATTGAATACGAGGTAGATGACCCGCAGCACGGTCTCCAGGCGCTCCGCCAGCTCCGCCGGAGCGGGGACCTCGTATGGAATGCGGGCGTCACGGATCTTCCCCTTTGCGCGCACGATCCGCTGCGCCAGTGTCGGCACGGGTGTCAGGAACGCCTGCGCGATCTGCTCCGTCGTCAGGCCGCAGACCTCCCGCAGGGTCAATGCGATCTGTGCATCGGGCGCCAGGGCAGGGTGGCAGCAGGTGAAGATCAGCCGCAGGCGATCGTCGGGAACGCTGGGGTCGTCCTCGTCCGGCGCTGTGGCGTTCTCCGCCGCGACGTCATGGGACAGCGGGTCGAAGGAATCGAAGCGACTCTGGCGCCGCAGCTGATCGATGCTGCGGAAGCGCCCGGCCGACACCAGCCACGCGCGGGGATTCTCCGGCAACCCCTGCTCCGGCCACTTCTCGAGGGCGGCGCGGAACGCGTCGTGCAGCGCCTCCTCGGCACGGTCGAAATCGCCGAGCAGCCGGATCAACGTGGCGAGTACGGCGCGCGACTCGCTCTGATAGATGGCCTCGATCCGCCGCTTGAGCTCCGCTTCGGGCATCGTGTCGTGTCGTGTCGTGTCGTGTCGCGCCGTGCCGTATCGTGGCTCAGCGCAGTGGTGTGCGCTGCGCCCGGTAAGCCCCGGGTGTCAGTCCGGTGGCGCGCCGGAACTGCCGGTTGAACGTCGACAGGTCATCGAAGCCGCAATCCAACGCGACCGATGCGATGGCCTCGTTGGAGGCCCGCAGCCCGATCGCCGCGCGACGCAGGCGTGTGCGCAGCATGTACTGCCCCGGTGTCACACCGACGACCTGCTCGAAAATACGCAGGAAATGGAAGGCGCTGACCGCCGCTTCGGCCGCCAGCTCGTCGACCGAGAGCCGCACTCCCTGCCGTGCCTCGATCCGCCGCAGCGCGGCGGCGACTCTCCGCTCGTCCCGGGGTGTTGGCGTGCGCCTCGACAGCTGCGAGCCCTCAGCGAGGGTCGCGCAGACTTCTCCGGCCAACCGCAGCGCCAGCTCCCGAAACTCCTCCGGGGCGCCGCTCTCATCTCTCAGGGCCTGCGCTGACGCCAGCAGAGCGAGTATGGACGGCACCGGGGGCAATCGGGGCGCCGCCAGTGCCAGCTGCGTGGCACCCGGCGCGGCCGCAACGACGGACTCGAAAAGCTCCGGCGAGAAATGAAACGCCAGGCAGCGGTCACCCCGGGTGTGCTGATGACCGCATTCGAAGCAGGCGCCCTCATTCCCGAGGAGCAATGAGCCCGGCGTCATCAGCGCCGAGCCTTGGGCGGTGCGGTATTGGAAGTTGCCGTCCGTCACCAGCGCGATGCTATAGGCACCGTGTTGCTCCACGTAGCAGGGATCGCGCGGACCAGCCGTGCATACCACATCAGTGACGCCCCAACCGGTGCCCGAGGCCAGCAGTTTCGTAGCGAGCGGCATGCGCCAAGGATAGCAACTTTTCCCAAGCGGCTGGCCAGGCGGGGCCGTACCGTGACCCCCTGGACAACGTCCGTTCCCGCTCACCACCGGAGAACCGCCAATGATCGATCACGCTTCGATAGGGGTACGAAATGTCGCGGCCAGCAAGCGCTTCTACGACGCCGCCTTGAAGCCGCTGGGCTATCAGCGCCTCAGCGACTCACCCGGGTCTCTCGGCTATGGCGCCAAAGCCCCCGCGCTATGGATCAACGCTGCAGACCGTCCAGTACCCGCGGACAGCCGCTCGGGCCTCCACTTCTGCTTCTCCGCCCCGAGCCGCAAATCCGTGGACGCCTTCCACGCCGGCGGTCTCGCCGCCGGAGGTCGTGACAACGGCCCTCCCGGCCTGCGGGCCGACTACGGCGCGGGCTACTACGCCGCCTTCCTCATCGACCCGGATGGCTACCGCATCGAGGCCTACTTCGCCGAGTAGGCATAGCCATCATTTGAAGTACTTCATGAAGAAATACAGGACGCCCAGCAGCATTGCGAACTGGCCCATGATCACGATGAAGACCCAGCGGACCAGGTCCGCCTTGATGGTTTGCCCCTGCACCTTGAGATCATTGAAGTCGCTCTTCAGCTCAGTGCAGAGGGCGCCGATGTCGCCCTTGAGTTCCGTGCGGAGCGTGCAGGTGTCCCCCTTCAGCTCAGTGCGGAGGTTGCCAATGTCCTCCTTCAGCTCGGTGCGGAGGTTGCCAATGTCCTCCTTCAGCTCGGTGCGGAGGTTGCCAATGTCCTCCTTCAGCTCGGTGCGGAGGTTGCCGGTGTCCCCCTTCAGCTCGGTGCGGAGGTTGCCAATGTCCTCCTTCAGCTCGGTGCGGAGGTTGCCGGTGTCCCCCTTCAGCTCGGTGCGGACTTTGCCGACGTCCTCCTTCAGCTCGGCTCGAAACGCGATCACCTCCGAGCGCAATCCGGAAATGCTCCTGGTCGTGTCAACTCTCAGCGCCCCGATTTCTTCGCTCAGTGCGCGCCGGCTTTCGCCGATGTCCTCCTTGGTGGCCCATGCATCCCGGGATCGAGCGATCTCGAGATCGATTGCCTCGCCGATTGCACGCGCGGCCCGAGGATCGAAGCCGCCTTTCTCGGTGAGGATGTCTAGCGTTGCAACGTACATGACCGACATGGTGAGCCCTCCTGGCAGCGGCTGAGGGATCCTCAGCGATCTGGGAGTGGCGGCATGTTACGGCTCCGGCGGTGCACCGGGAACCTGGAATATCTATGGCAAATGCACAGAAACTCGAGAATCGCAAAGCAGTCGATCGAATACCAGTGCCTGGTACCTGTCTCCAGCGCCACAATCGGCAGGCGAGCGCACATAATCACGCCACCTCGGCACACTCTATGCGATTGTCTTGTCCGGGTAGCGGAGGATCGATCAAACCCGGCGCTCGCTGCAGCGGCCTCATCGGGTCGATTTCGATCGTCAGAGTGGGATCGAATGTTGCATTCAGCTCGAACGGTCCGTAGCCGCGAGGGTTGCAGACCACACGCGTTCCTTGCTCGATGTAGTCGCATGACTCGTGCGTATGGCCATGGATCCACGCTGCAACAGGCGGCCCCATCAGATGCGAGAGATCGCTGGCAAAGGCGGGGTTGAGAGTCGACCCCCAGTACTTCCGGTGAATGCTGCGCGGATGCGGCAGGTGATGAGTTACGACGATGGTCGGGCCGGAAAACTCGTCCGCCAGTCGTTCCCGCACCCAGCACGCCTGCTCGAGGTGCATCGCTCGCGCATGCTCGGGGCGGAACAAGCCATGGGAGCCGTGACGGATGATGCTGAAGTCGTTCATTCCGTGCTTCGCATCGCTCATCGCGCGACGGAGAGATGGAGCATCGCTGCCGTGTAGGGCGAAATCGGTCCAGAGCGTCGCGCCCAGAAAACGCACGCCACCGATCGCGACGCCACGCCCCTGCAACACGTCTACGCCGAAGCGTCTTCCCGCCTTCTGCAGATCCGAAAGTGTCTCCTGCATGTCTCGGCCATAGAATTCGTGGTTGCCGGGCACATAGAGGATCGGCACCAGAGGGAATTGGCGGCGCGCCCAATCGACTGCGCGAGTGCCGGAATGGATGTCACCCGCAAGAACGACTATATCGGCCTGCGCGTCCGGTGGATTCCAATCCTGAAACTCCAGGTGCAAATCGGAAAGAACTCGGATTCTCACTTCGATATCTCGCGAGCGACGGCATGTCCGGGATAATTTTGTAGGATATATACTGCAGTGTTTCTGTCAACAGTACTTCGCTACTTTTGTGCGCGTTCGAGCTCGCGAATCAGCGAAATTCTAGAATGCCATTCAACGCTGTTAGGCGCGCCCATGTTGGCGTGCAATACGTACGGAGTTCCAGACGTTATCCCGGGAGGGCGTGTCCGACGCTCCTCGTGCGGTGGACGAGATCGCACCGCTAAAGTGCAATCGCTCCGGCATTGCCCCGGATTGGCTCGCCAGCGAACTGGTCAGATGGTGGGCGAGACGCGTAAAGCTGCTAAGCGCTTGAGTGGAAAGCCACTGCCCGGATGATCGACATCATGGCATGCCGATTGCACCTGCCTGCGGCGCCCGCAACTGACAGGTCGTCCGCATGGATCAGGCGATTCGCACACACAAGGTCGAGCAGCTCGTCATCGCGACGGTCGGATTCTTCTGGTGCTTTCTAATGTGGTTTTCGACCGCTGCGTTCAGCCCGAGCATCGCGGCGCACTATCACCTCGGCATCGAAGCGCTGGGATTGCTCGCGAGCTCAGCCATGTGGATGGCGCCGGTCGGGAGAATGGTGGCGGGCTGGGCGGCGGACCGCTTCGGCGCGCCACGCGCGTTCACGCTGGTGCTCGCGATATGTGGCTTCGTGTCGATCGCCTCCGCCTATACGGCCAGCTATTCGCTTCTATTCGTGGAGCGGGTCATCGTTGCCGCCGCCGGTGTCACCTTCGTAATCGGGATCCAACACGTGGCGCAGTGGTTCGAGCCGCATGAGATCGGCACTGCCGAGGGACTCTATGCCGGCACCGGCAATGCCGGCGCCGGCGTCGGGGCGCTGCTGCTGCCGCGGATCTTCGGGACCTCCTATCAGTCCGCCTGGCTGTGGATGGGCGTCATCGCGCTCGCCGTCGCCGCCTGGTATCTGATGCGCGGCCGTGCCGCGAAGTCAGTTTCGCGCCGGCAGACGGCGCGCCAAGGAAGCGGCTGGAAGGGCGCGATTTTCGTCTGGAGCCGTTACATCGCCCTGGCGCTCATGCTCGCCTATGCGATGTCTTTCGGCCTCGAGATCGCAATGAATGCGTGGCTGCCCGGCTACTTCGTGCGTGGCTTCACTACCGGGATCCTGGCGCTCGGCTTCAGCGGCGTCGCCGGCATGCAGATTGCCGCCGGCACCTTTGCCGCGGTGCAGTCCTTCACCGCCTCGCTCTTTCGCCCGTTCGCAGGCTACATGTCCGATCTCTTTCAACGCCGCGGTTGGACTCCGCTGCCGTTCATTGCGCGGACGCTGCCCTACGCGCCCCGCCTGCACTGGCTCGGTATTGCGCTCATCCTGATCACGCTGGCGATGACAGGGCTGACTGCTGCCGGCCTATCGGGCTCGTTGTCCGCCTCGGTCGCGATGCTCATCGGGCTCGGGGTGTTCATCTCCTTCGCCACCGGCGGAACCTTCGCCCTGGTCCCATTGCTCTTTCCGGACCGCCCAGGTCTCGCCGCCGGCTTCATCGGCGGGCTATCAACCGCCGGCGGAATCGCCTACCCCTTGATCTTCGCCGGTGAATCCAACATTCACGCCGGCTACCTCCGTGTAGCCCTCATCCTTTTCATCCCCTTTGTCCTCTTCTACTTCTGGGCAGCCCGCCACGAGCGCCGCCCCGAAGAGCACGGAGTCTTCTTCAGCACTCGGGCTGCCGCCGCCGAGTAACCCGCCAACTGAGGTCCGGTATGCATCCAACGAGCTCCGTCCCCGTGCAACACGAGCCCTGGTACAAATACGGCGTAGCGACACTCTTCATCGAGATGCTCATTGCCATCGCCGTCAGTGCCTACTCCCTCTACATGACCTTCCACGGGCTGGGCGGCTTCCCCGGGGGCCGGCTCTCCGGCTGAGTGCGCGGTCGTTGCCACCAGTGTGACACTTGCCCTCAGGCGGTCAAAAAATCCAGGATCTGCTTCTGCTCGGCAGTCATCTGCTCACGCGGCGTCACTATCGCCGCCTTCAGCGCCTGCCGGCATGGCCGCGACTCGTCCTCGACGTACTCCGCCACCGCCCCGGCGATGAGCTTCTGGACTCTGCCCAGGCTCTCCTTGAACTGGCCGATCACCTGCTCCGCGGACACGTGCTGTGAGGTGTCGTCCAGCCAGCAGTCATAGTCCGTCGCGACCGTGATGACGCAGTATCCCACCTGTGCCTCGAGTGCCAGGAAGGCCTCCGGCACGTTGGTCATCCCCACCAGGTCCGCCCCCGCCCCGCGCAGCCAGAAGCTCTCCGCCCGGGTACCGAGCCGCGGGCCCTCCACACAGGCATAAGTCCTGTCGCGATGGATCGGCTGCCCGAGCGACTCCGCCAGCCGCCCTATGAGCGCCGCCGTGTGCGCGCAGGTCGGATGAGCCGTCGATACGTGCGCCACCAGCCCCTTGCCGAAGAAGCTCGCGGCGCGCAGGCCCTTGGTGAAATCCAGGTACTGCGACGGCAGTGCGAGGTCGCCCGGCCGGATCTCCTGCCGCAGGCTCCCCACCGCCGATACACCGATGATGGTCCGCACCCCCACGCTCTTCAGCGCCCAGATGTTCGCCCGGAAGTTGATCTCACTGGGCAGCAGGTCGTGGTGCAGGCCATGCCGTGGTAGAAAGGCGATGTCCCGCCCTCCGAGCCGCCCCAGCATGACCGGGCCGGAGGGCCGGCCGAACGGCGTACCGATCTCACTCGAGCGAGTGACCTCGAGACCCTCCATCCGGTAGAGACCAGTGCCGCCGATGATGCCGATCATGTGGGAATCTCCGTTGCGCGGGCGCCCCGCGAGGCGGCAAGATGCCAGATGCGCAGCCCTCGCGGTAGCATAGTGTGAGGCGCTGGATCCGGGCTCCTGCCCGGCCCAGCGCGCCTCGGGCAAAAAGCGTGGTTTTTGCCCAAGGCTCCGCCACCTGCGGCGGCGGGGCACATCCTTGTACCTGCCTTTCACGACCGGGGCCGCGCGCAGACCGATGACCAACTATCCAACAAGCGAGCGTAAAGCAGTCGCCAATGAGCAGCCACGGCCTCGATAGCGCCTTCGAGCGGCGCCTGTCCGCGCTCGTCAACAGCGGGCAGCCCGAGAT
>Ga0134126_10001452_pt1 | contig 30191 bp, 21 predicted proteins | sample KB31752_FD_96881 | JGI IMG/M metagenome (GOLD analysis project Ga0134126, IMG submission 96881) | Terrestrial soil microbial communities with excess Nitrogen fertilizer from Kellogg Biological Station, Michigan, USA - KB3-175-2 | ecosystem: Environmental > Terrestrial > Soil > Unclassified ... | reverse complement strand
GCCTGCGTGTCGACCGTGCCGTCGATTTGGAGCAGACCGGCGCCCACCGCGGCGCGGCCGGTCACGGTGATCGCCGGCTCGTACGATCGCAGTTCGCGCAGCACGGCGCTGAGATTCGCCGGCAGCCAGCGGATCGCATCATGGGGACCGCCATACATGCCCCGCTCGCGTTCCTCACGATCCAACACCCAGACAAGCGTATGGAGTTGACCACTGTTCGGATCGACGAGGACGGCATAGCGAAGGACGATCGGTTTGTGCTTGCCCGCGCGGGCGATGAGGGAGGGCGAATCGAAAACCATGAAGGTGTCCGAACGCGCGACGACCACGGTCTCGGCGAGTTTTTCCTGTGCGGTGCGCAGCACAACGCGCGCCAGCAAGCCCAGGCCGGCGCCCAGCCGGCGCTCCGTCTCCGGCGTGACAATCGTGTCCTTGTCGCGGATACGCACGCCCAGGCCAACGGCGACCTTCGCCAGTTTGTAACCCTTGCCGCCGCGAGCCTTGTCGTCCTTGACATCGGCGAGAATGGCCGTGAAAAGCAGACGCGAGAGCCGGTCGGCGAGGGGCGACAGTTGTTTCGTGTCGCCGGCGCCCGGGCGCGAATAGCTTTTGATGATGAGATTGGTCCATCCCTTGGGCGCGTCCTTGGCGATGACGGTGCCGGGCGGTATCCGTTCGAGACGGCGCTGCGTCACATCGTAGGCCGGCCCCGACTTGCCCTGCGAGCAGGCGACATCGGTGAGACAACAGACCAACAGCCCACTGAGAAGCAATTTACCGAGGAGTCGAAGCCGTCGAACTCCATCCCAGTATCGCGCCATCATGACTCTTCTTCCTCGTGGATTTCGAGTATTTCAAGCGGAGAAAGATAACCGTGGAGCATTATCTTTGAGAATTGTTCTCGGTCTGTCCTTGCTTGTCAAGGCGCCGCGGCGGATCGGCGCGAGTCAGGAGTAACGCGGCCATGAGTGCGGAGGAAATCATTCGCGCGGGACGTGTTCTCGTGACGGGGGCAGGTGGTTTTCTTGGCGCGAACCTCGTATGGGCGCTGCGCGAGCATGGCATCGCCGTCCGCGCCCTGGTTCGCCGACCGCCGCGCGGCCCGCAGTGGCTCGGCCTTGATGGTGTCCAATTCGCGGTCGGCGACATCCGTAATCCGGGCGTGGTGGCCAGCGCGCTGGAAGGGGTTACGGCCGTGATTCATGCGGCCGCGCTGACTCGACTCATTCCTCGGCCGCGCCGGGATGCGCATGAGATCAATGTGGAGGCAACCCAGAGGCTCTGCGCCGCCGCTCTCCAGGCTGGCGTCCGGCGCTTCGTGTTCACTTCGAGCGCTTCCACCATCGCTCCGGGCACAATCGAGCATCCCGCCAATGAGGATTCGCCCCGGAACCGCGATCCGATCCGCACTCCCTATTACACCAGCAAACGTATCGGCGAACAGATCGTCCGCGCGTTCAACGCTCGCGGCCTGGAGACGATCACACTCTGTCCCAGCTATATCATCGGACCACGCGACGTTCGACCGACGACGAATGAACTGCTGCTCGCCGCGGCGCGCTGGCCCTGGCTGATCCTGCCTCCGGGCGGCATGAATGTAGTCGATGTGCGCGAGGCGGCACGCGCGCACGTCCGCGCTCTATGGCTGGGCTGTCCCGGCGAGCGCTATCTGCTGGCAGGACCGTATCGGAGCTATGCCGATCTCGGCAACAGTGTGCAACGCATCCTCGGCAGGCGCGGCCGTGTGCGCTTGCTGCCGCGTTGGACACGCACCGCCGGTTCCATTCCGTTGGCCATCGCTTCGGGTGTGTGGCCGAATGTGCCCAATGGCTTGACGGTAGCGAGTTTTCAGTATGGGTTCGTTCCGTATCATCTCTCCGGCGCGAAGGGTGATGAGACTTTCGGATTGATTCATCGACCGCCGGAAGAAACGGTGTTTGATACGTTGTGTTGGTTCCGCGATACGGGGCTGGCTCCGTGGCTGTCTCGGCACTGGACTCTCGGCGCTAATTATTCGACGGCGGTTGATCGGTGATGCCGCGATTGGGGGCCGGCGGCGGTTCATCGGTGAAATTGAAGTTCGGATCGGGCGGGGAGAGTGGTTCGCTTGGCCGTCGGCGCTTCTCCCATTCTCGATTGGCCCGCGCGATCTCCAGAGCGCGCTGCTCGGCCCGGAAGGAGCGACCAGCCCACCAGCGCACGAGATTATATACGCCCAGGACCAGCACCAACCAGGCTCCCGAAATGCCGCGATCGCCCCAGCGAATGCGGAACGCGACCTCGCCCATGAACTGCTCATAAGCGAACAGCACCACGGCACACAACAACCAGAACACGGCCAGGAACAGATTCATGCGGACCCCTTGAAACAACATTGCTTCTCGGAACGACAAGCCCTCGCAATCTCCATTCTCCCGTGTGCGAGGGTTCCTGGCAATCGTCGTTTTCTTTCGACTTTTCCTCTTGGCGTCGCGCGGCTCAAACCCTACTATGCGGCCAGCCCCCTTTGCTTCCGAATACTCTGCCGAGGTTTCCCCTATGTCGACTCCCGCCGTCACTGCCGCCGACCTGGATTTGCTGCGCCGCTACGATACGCCGACGGTGTGCAATGTGATTGAGTTGTTCGAGTTATATCCGCGCACGGCCGGCTACATGGATCGCCGGATTCAGGCGTGCTATCCGAAACTGCCGCCGATGGTCGGCTTCGCCAGCACGGCCACCTTCCGCTCGGCCGCCTCGGCGTGGAGCGGCGGCGCTTACTCCGGCTTGGTCGAACAGGTGGAGTCGTTCGCGCAAATGTCAGGCCCGCCGGTGGTCGTCTTTCAGGACATCGACAATCCGCCGGTGGCCGCGACCTTTGGCGAAGTGATGGCCAGCACCTACAAGGCATTCGGTGCGGTCGGTCTTATCACCAGCGGCGCGGGCCGCGATCTCGATCAGGTCGAGGCGCTCCAGTTCCCTTGTTTTTGCGACGGCATTATCAGCGCCCACGGCTATTGTCATTTCCCGCAGATCAATGTGCCGGTTCACGTCGGCGGCGTGACGGTGTATCCGGGCGATTTGCTGCATGGCGATCGCAACGGCGTAACGACAATTCCACTGGCGATTGCCTCCCTTGTCGCGCATGCCTGCGCCGAGTTCATGGCTGCGGAAGCGGTGGTACTCGATTATTTGAAGACGGAGCGCCCTGATCCCAAGGGCTATGCCAAGGCACGCAATGAATGCCGCGACCGCATCGACGCGCTGGCGCGACGGCTGAAACGCTGAGACATTTTTCCGCCACCATGAAGGGACAGCGCCCTGCCATTGGCCTTGCGGAGACTCAATCCAAAAAACTTCCTTCACCGAACCGCGCCCTCACCGACGCTTTGCCTGACTTGGTCAGGGCATTGTCATCGAGTTCGAGTTCGCGCAAACCGGCCAAGGTGTCTGATTGCATCAAAGCTTTTGCCCCGCTGTCAGTGATGCCATTATCTCTCAGCGACAGGGAACGCAATTCGGCCAGCGCTCGGCTTTTGGCGAGAACCCTTGCGCCTCCATCCCCGATCTGGCAACTACTGAGATCGAGATCCTGGACGCTTCGGAGAAGCGGCCCCGCAAGCAGGTTGCGCACGCCGGCCGTCATGAGTGGGTTTTCGGTGAGGTTAAGGCACCGAAGTCCCGAAAGCGTTCCTATATCACCCAAACAACCCGCAAGCGCCGGCGTCAACGCGCAGGAATCAAGGCCAAGGATTCGCAATGCCGGCAAGGCGGTGTTCCTCGCCAGCGCGCGGAATGCCTGCGCAGTCGGACGATTTCCCGACAGGTTCCACTGGCTCAACTGGCTGAATCGGCCGGCTGCAAACAGGTAAGTCATCGCTTCATTGTCTAGGTCGCAGTCGTCCAGGCATAATGCGCCAAGCGTAGACGCGAAGTTGGCATTTGCAATTTGTAGTGCCCCAGACGAACCAATGAGATTCTTCGATAAGCTGAAGTTTTGCAATCCCGAAAGGTGCTGGGTGCGGCAGAGGATCTCGGCGGCAGAAGACGACAGACGGTTACTCGATAGATCGAGGTCGCGCAATCCGCTGAGGAACTCGGCATGTGCGAGGCTCTCAGCAGTTTCGTCGGTCAATCCATTATCCTCAAGATTCACTACCCGGAGCGTTGCCAATCGTGAATTCCGAAGCATCCTCGCCGTACCGGCATCCAGCATGGCATGGTCGCCAACATTGAGGATTTCCAACTGGGTCAGCGATTCCGCGGTAGCGAGAGCCTGCGCGCCCCGCACGCCCATTTCCCCGTCGCAATGGCCAATATCGAGTTCTCGCAAGTTGCCCAGGTAAGGAGAAGCGAAAAACGCTACCGCTTGCGCGGCGCGAAAAGGTCCAAAGAACGTCAAACTCTGGACCCGCGACAGTGCCCGGCACTGAGCCAGCGCCGGAGCGTTCCGGCCGAGCCGGTCGAGCGACAGGTTCACAATAGTTGGTGCGATCCGAAAGAGATCATCGCCATGCTCGATGAACTGGCGCACCGACATCTCGGCATACCACGGAAAACCGCGACCAACGGCAATTTCCCTCGCGAATCGAGCGAGTCCTGGGAACCACCGCTCCCGATTCCGCTTCCAGAGTTCCTCTTCCCGAGCCGACAGCAATTGCTCCCGCTGCTCCGAGGCGGTTTCGCGGTTCAGGTGCATCTTGTAGAGTTCGCATCCGATGCGGATGAACTCGGCGCGATCTGGCTGGCCGTTTTCGTCGAGCCAATCGGCGTAGACCAACCGGGAAAAGTCGTCATACCGGGGAAAGCCGTCATAGCCCAAGCGGAGAAAGTCGTCTGGTTCAGCCGCGATCGCAGCGAGAAGGGCAGGCTCGATAGTCATGGCCAGCGCCTCGAAAGGAATGATGTCCATGCGGGTTCATGCGGAAATCGCGGTCATTGTGCTGGCGGTGGTCGTTCCCATCGCAAAACCGCCAGCCTTGTCTTCCAACTCATGTGCGGCGACTCTGTGAGGAGATGATCCGGCAAGAACCCATGCCTAACCGAGTGTAACGTCTTTTCGGCTGTTCGCGACAGGCTTGCCGTCCTTCCAATGAATCTCGCGCTCTTGTGGCCGGTACGCGACATCCGTATACTAATACTTTACGCTTCCCTCGCCACAGGAACAGCGGCTTTTTCGTTATGGATAACAGCACCATTGTCATCCGCGGCGCACGCGAACATAACCTGCGCAACGTCAATCTCGATCTGCCGCGGAACCAACTCGTTGTCTTCACCGGCGTCAGCGGCTCCGGCAAAAGCTCGCTGGCGTTCGATACCCTCTACGCCGAAGGACAGCGCCGTTACGTCGAATCACTGTCCAGCTATGCGCGGCAGTTCCTCGGTCAGCTTCAAAAGCCGGATGTCGATTATCTCGCCGGTTTGTCGCCCGCCATCAGCATTCAGCAGAAGGCCGCCGGCCGGAATCCGCGCTCCACCGTCGGCACCATCACGGAGATTTCCGACTATCTCCGCGTCCTCTATGCCCGCATCGGTCAGGGACATTGTCCTGTTTGCGGACGGCCCATCACGGCCCAGACACGCGAGCAAATCCTCTCGCGCATCCTCGCTCTGCCGGAAGGAACACGCTTCCTCGTCCTCGCTCCGGTGGTGCGCGGGCAGAAGGGCGAATACAAGGATCTGTTCGCCGACATGCTCAAACGCGGCTTCGTGCGCGCTCGCGTCGATGGCCAGATGGTACGGCTAAGCGATAATCTCAAGCTCGATCGGCGGATCAAGCACAATATCGAGATTATCATCGATCGCCTGAAGAACGATGTCGGCGTGCGTTCTCGTCTGGCCGAGGCCGTCGAGCAAGCGCTGGCGCTGGCGGAAGGCGCACTCATCGTCTCGGTGGAAGCCGAGGCGAGCGGGGGGCGTCAGCTCCCTGTTGACGCGGTGCAAGAGGACATTCTCTTCTCCGCTCATTACGCTTGCACGCACTGCGACCGGAGTTATGAGCCGCCTAGCCCGCAACTCTTCAGCTTCAATAGTCCTCATGGCATGTGTCCCGACTGCGATGGCCTCGGCACACGGTTTAGCTTCGACGCGGATTTGCTCATTCCCGATCCCGCGCTCAGTTTCTACAACGGAGCGATTCCGCTCGTCGGCAAAATGCGCGGCATGGGCCGCTGGCGACGGCATATTTACGAAGGAATCGCCCAAACACTTGGCATCGACCTCAAAACGCCGTGGCAACGATTGCCCCGCGAACAGCAAGACTTGCTGCTCCACGGCAGCGGCGAACAGCACATCACCTACGAATGGAAGCAGCGTGGCGGCGGCGTGTGGAAGCATGGCGGCAAGTGGGAAGGAATCATCCCACAATTGCTCAGCAGCTTCAAAAAGACGGCTGCCGGCCCGCGACGCATGCAGTTGGAAAAGTACATGCGCGTGGTTGGCTGTCCCACTTGTCAGGGGCAGCGTCTCAATGGCCAAGCGCGTGCCGTGCGCGTCGGCGGCAAAACACTCGTTGAGGTCTGCGCCCTGCCCATCGGCGAATTGGCGGAATGGTTCGATCCGGAAACCGGAGACCTGGAGAAGAGTCTGCCGCCCGTGCAGCGGACCATTGCAGGCGAGTTGCTCAAGGAACTACGCGGTCGAGTCGGCTTTCTCCTCAATGTCGGTCTGCATTATCTCACACTCGACCGTAGCGCGCCGACGCTGTCGGGCGGCGAGACGCAGCGCATTCGCTTGGCGGGACAAATCGGTTGCGGGCTGGTCGGCGTGCTGTACATCCTCGATGAGCCGAGCATCGGACTGCATCCGCGCGACAATGAACGTCTCCTCAATAGCCTGCTCCGCCTGCGTGACATGGGTAATTCGGTCATTGTCGTCGAACACGACGAGGACACCATGCGGGCGGCGGATTATCTCGTCGATTTCGGCCCCGGTCCCGGCGTGCGCGGTGGCGAAGTCGTGGCCGCCGGCACCTATGCTGATGTCGTGGCGAATCATGCCAGTCTCACCGGCCAGTATCTTTCCGGTGTCAAGCAGATTGTCATTCCTGAGGAGCGCCGGCCGCGCAGCGATAAGAGCCTAGCCATCGTCGGAGCGCGCCATCACAATTTGAAGAACATCACCGTCGAGGTTCCGCTCGGTCTGTTCGTGTGCATCACCGGGGTCAGCGGTTCGGGGAAAAGTTCGCTCATCAATGACATTTTGAAGCAAGGTCTAGCGCAGCGCTACCAGCCCGGAGCGCAAGCGGCGGGCAACGAAGACGACGAAGAGCCGGCCAACGGCAAGACCATCGCCATCGGCGACCACGATCGTATTACCGGCACGGAAAACATCGATAAGGTCATCGACATCGATCAGTCGCCGATTGGCCGGACGCCGCGTTCTAATCCGGCGACGTATATCAAGGTATTCGATGAAATCCGCAGTCTGTTCGCCGAGTTGCCCGAGGCGAAGGTGCGCGGCTATCAGCCGGGGCGATTCAGTTTCAACAAACCCGGTGGCCGTTGCGAGGCGTGCGAGGGCAATGGATCGAATCGTTTGGAGATGGATTTTCTCGCTGATGTGTGGGTGACGTGTCCAGTATGCGAGGGCCGTCGCTTCAACCGCGAAACGCTGCAAGTGCGGTTCAAGGGCAAAAGCATCCATGACGTGTTAGAGATGGATGTGCAGGAAGCGCTGGAACATTTCCAAAACGTGCCGAAGGTGCGCGGCATGTTGCAAACGCTGCACGATGTCGGACTCGATTACATCAAACTTGGCCAAGCCGCGCCGACTCTGTCCGGCGGCGAGGCTCAGCGTATCAAGTTGGCCCGCGAACTGTGCCGCCGCGCCACCGGCCGCACTTTGTACATTCTCGATGAGCCGACCACGGGTTTGCACTTCGACGACATCCATAAATTGCTGCAAGTGCTGCACGGCTTCGCCGCCGCCGGCAATACCGTCATCGTCATCGAACACAATCTCGATGTCATTAAGACGGCGGATTGGATCATCGATCTTGGGCCGGAAGGCGGCAGCGGCGGCGGCGAAATCGTCGTCACCGGCACGCCCGAAGAAGTGGCGGCCTGCACGCCCTCCTATACCGGGCAGGCTCTCCGATCCGTTCTCCACCCTCGGCCATCCGCCAATGGCAGCAAGAGCAAAGCCGGTAAACGCAAAGCGAAGACCGAGAGCCGAAAGCAGATCACCACCTTGACGGTGCAGGGTGCGCAACAACATAATCTCCGCAATTTGACCGTCGAGTTGCCGCGCGAAGGCATGAGCGTCTTCTGTGGGCCGAGTGGTTCCGGCAAGAGTTCGCTCGCCCTGGATACGATCTATGCGGAAGGCCAACGGCGATACATCGAATCGCTATCCGCCTACGCACGACAGTTCCTCGGCCAGATGCAGAAGCCGAAGGTCGAGCATGTCAGTGGCTTGTCACCGGCCATCAGCATCGAACAGAAGACCACCAGCAAAAGTCCGCGCTCCACCGTCGGCACGGTCACCGAAGTTTACGATTACCTGCGCGTCCTCTACGCGCGCCTGGGACAGCCGTATTGCCCGGCCTGCCAGATTCCCATCGGCACGCAGACGGCCGACGAGATTATCGAACGCATTCTGTCTCTGCCGGAAGGCAGCAAACTGTACCTGATGGCACCGCTGGAACGGCGCGGTCAGGAGAAGTATGACGCCCTGTTCGACGAGATTCGCCGGAGCGGGTTCGTGCGCATGCGCGTCGATGGCAAGTCGTACAACATCGAGGAACCGCCCGCCATCGATCATCGCCGGAAGCATGTTGTCGAAGTCGTGGTCGATCGCGTGGTGGTGCGCGGCAACCAACGCACGCGCATCGCGGATGCCGTGGAGGGCGGTCTCGATCTCGGTCGCGGCGTGCTGCACGTCGCCCATGTCGAGGACGGCAAGCCCGAACCGAAATGGCGCGTCGAACGCTTTAGTCAGCACTTCGCCTGCGATCGCTGCGGCCGCAGTTTCGAGCCGCTGAATCCGCATCATTTTTCGTTCAACAGCCCTCTCGGATGGTGTCCGACCTGCGAGGGACTCGGTGTTCAACAGGGTGCCTCCCCCGTTCTGCTCATCCGCGATCCGCGCCGTTCGCTGCGCGATGGCGCATTGGCCGCGTGGCCTGATCTCAATGCGAACCCTTCGTTCCTGCGTTTCGCCGAAGCGCTGGCCCAGCATGAGGGTTTCTCGCTCGATACGCCGTTCGAGGATCTGGGAACGGCCCAACAACACGCGATCCTGCACGGCACGGGCGAAGCCTGGATTCTTCTCGATTCGCCCGGCGTGCGCTTCCAATACAAGGGGTTGTTCCCGGCCATCGACGAGGCATCGCGCGTCAGTCCCGCGTATCGGCAACGGCTGGATCATCTCGTCAGCGAAGTCGCCTGCGCCACCTGCAAGGGTTCCCGCTTGCGTGATGATGCGGCGGCCTGTCGCCTATCGTTCGGCACGGATCGCCCGTCCCTCACTGTCGGCGAACTGGGTGCCCTGCCCCTCGGTGAGACGCTCACCTTGTTCAAGAACCTGCAACTGACGCCCGCCCAACAGCAAGTGGCCGGCGAACTGCTCCGCGAGGTGCGCAATCGTTTGCAATTCCTCGCCGATGTCGGGCTGGATTATCTGACGTTATCGCGTGCGGCACCAACGCTGTCGGGCGGCGAATCGCAGCGCATCCGCCTGGCCAGTCAGATCGGCAGCGGTTTGACCGGCGTGCTGTACGTCCTCGATGAGCCAACCATCGGTTTGCATCCGCGCGACAATCGCCGTTTGCTGGCCGCCCTCAAGCATCTGCGCGACTTGGGCAACACGCTTGTCATGGTCGAACATGACCGCGAAGTGATCGCCGCAGCGGATTATCTGCTCGATTTCGGTCCCGGTGCCGGCGACCGTGGCGGCGACATTACAGCACGCGGCACGGTCAAACAAGTGTTACGCAGCAAGGCATCGTTAACTGGACAATATCTGTCCGGTAATAAGTTTATTGCCGTTCCGAGCAATCGCCGCATACCCATGGCGAACGGCCGGCGTCAGCCGGCTGGTGCAACCTCAACCAGCCGGCTAACACCGGCCGTTCGCTGGCTTACCGTCAAGGGCGCGCGGCAAAACAACCTCCAGAACATTGATGTCGCGTTCCCTTTGAGTGCCTTCGTCGCCGTCACCGGCGTCAGCGGTTCGGGCAAGAGTTCGCTGGTCAACGAGGTGCTGTATCTGACGCTGGCGCGTCGCCTGCATCGCGCGCGCACTCCCGCGACGGCCCACGATGACATTCTGGGCATGGAACAAATCGACAAGGTTATCAACGTCGATCAAGATCCCATCGGCAACACGCCCTCCTCGAATCCGGCCACTTACACCGGCGTTTTCGATCTGATTCGGCAATTGTTCGCTCAGTTGCCCGAATCAAAAGTGCGCGGCTATCGTCCGCAGCGTTTCAGTTTCAACAAGCCGGGTGGCCGTTGTGAAGCGTGCGAGGGCAACGGTCAGAAGAAAATCGAGATGCACTTCCTGCCCGACGTGTGGGTCGAGTGCGATGTTTGCCACGGCCAGCGCTACAATCCCGAAACGCTGGCGGTCCGCTACAAGGGCCATTCCATCGCCGACGTGCTGACCATGCGCGTCCATGAAGCCGTGGAATTGTTCGGCAATCTGCCGAAGATTCGCCGTGTTCTGCAAACGCTCGCCGATGTGGGCCTCGATTATCTCGCGCTCGGCCAGGCCGCGCCGACGCTGTCCGGCGGCGAAGCGCAGCGCGTCAAGTTGGCCGCTGAACTGGCCCGACCCAGCACCGGCCGTACCCTGTACATTCTCGATGAGCCGACGACGGGACTGCACTTCGACGACATCCACAAACTGCTCGAAGTTCTCAATCGTTTGGTGGATCTCGGCAACACGGTGATTGTCGTCGAGCATAATCTGGACGTAATCAAGACGGCCGACTGGATCATCGATCTCGGTCCCGAAGCCGGTCCCGCCGGCGGCAACATCGTCGTGCAGGGCACTCCCGAAGAAGTGGTCAAGGCCGCTGCCAAGAGTCATACTGCCGCCGCTCTCGCTCCGGTCTTGAAAGCGGGGCCGCATCTCGAACGGCCGCGCTATGACCCCAACGCTGTCGAAACGCCGCGCGCGGACGATATGGAGTTGGAAGCGGTCGGTAAGGATGCGGCCATGCCCTGGCAGATGGACGGCCGGCGCTGGCATACCGTCGAGCGCGTCACCAGCGAGGGCAAACCGTGCCGCTGGGAGGGCCACATCCTCGATTGGATCGACGAACGCATCCACGAACTCGGCGACTTCAGCGATACCGTTTGGGATCAGCGCTCCATCGTTGAGATCACCGCTTCGGTGCGAACGCAGGGCTGGTTCCTCCACGCCATGACCGGACAGGAATGGCTGCTGCGGCTGGTCTTCCGCGTCGAGAAGAATCGCTTCAAGGACGCCGATCTCGTGTCTCGCCTCGGCATTCGCCCGCTGAACGAGACGCCGGGGCTGGAAGTGTACGGCAGCGAAGAGCGCGTGTGGGTGACGGCGCATAAAGGGCCGTGGCAATCGGTAACTGTTCTGGTCCATCGCCTCAGCGAGATTGATACCCCGGCGTTCCGCGCGTTTCTCGCCGACGCCAGCGCGTCGTTCCACAACAACCTGAAACGCTTGCGCACCAAACCGGAAGATATGATGCCGTGGAAGATCAACGGCGAACGCTGGCATCTCGGCGAAAAAGGCTTTCCGCCCGGCAAAAAGCTACGCTGGGAGCGACCGCTGCTGACGCGGTTACTGCAACTGGTGCGCGAAGTCGAGCCGGGTCTGGAAGTGCGCTGGGATGCGCGCGATGCGATCACGTTGCGCGTTTCCGGCATCAGCCGAGCGTGGGCGCAGTGGCGAACGAAAAAGGCGGTCGCCCTGGAGTGTCATTTCCTCGGCAAAAAAGGTCAATTCAATCTCAGCCAAGTCGAGGATCTCGGCGTATCGCCGAACATTGGCACCCAACGCAAGGAAGGCGATTTACTCTCTTTGCACTTCCAGAAAATGGATCAGACGCAGGCGATGCGATTGAAGGAATTGCTTGGGAAACACTTACGAGGTTTCCGCGAAGTTTTCGCGAAAAAGTGAACCGTCAAGGCGGCCTATAACGCTTGCAGGAACGAGATGAGCGGCTGAAATGTTGTCGCGTTCCACGGCCAGTATCCTTTCTCGGCAGCTTCTCCCAGCCGTTTATCCGGCTCCGTTTGCGAGGCCAGCCAGACGTGAAGGCGCGCCTTGGCCATGTTATTCGGTTGTCGAGCCGCACGCCGAAAAACGCACTGGAAGAATTCATCGACACACGGAACGGCAAGGTCCGTTTGCACTGCCGCCATGCAAAGATCCTCAAGCATCCCCGCCGTCCTTCCCTCGGGGAGAATCCACACGCCGACTCGCGGATTGGCACCGGCGAGCAGACCGTGTGAGCCAGGCACGGCCAGCCCCACATTCGCCAGCGCCGCGCTGACGCTGGCGAATGCCCCTCCCGGATCGGTGTCCGCGTCGCGCGTGATCGCCAGAGACAAGGCCGGCAAACCCAGAGATTGGCGTTTGCGCCAGCGCTTCGAGATAGTCCTTCAGTCGAGTCTTGCCGCCGTAATCGACAACCTGGATGTCGGAGATGCCCAGATACGCGAGCAGGGCGTTGAAGAAACGCACTTCGTCCTTGCCTTCGCCGAGAAGCAGTTTCGGTTTGGCAAGGGCGACCGTGGCGACGGCCATCAGCGAACCTCCAGGCTCATATCGATCGAGGTGTTCAAGGTGTTCTGGTTGTACACGGCCACGCGAATACCGCTATCGATCCGATCCAGGCGAAACAGCCGGAGATCGTAGCCCGGCCCGGCAGCGAACGCTTGATGGGCGGCCTGAATGCACTCGTAGCTGTGCGTCGTGGCAAACACTTGAACGTCCGCCCGCCGCGCCGCCTCGGCGATGGCCTGCCAAACCTGCACCATGACGGAATGGTGTAAGCCGTTCTCCACCTCATCAATGAGTACATTCCCGCCTGTAGCCTTGTTAATCGCCAGCAGCAGAGACAACAGGCGCCGGATGCCCTCTCCCATAAACTGCACGGGCACCAGCCGGCCGAGACCAACGTGCCCGTGGACGACTGGCTGCCCCGCCAACAACACGATAGATAATCGCTGCAAGCGGGGTTCGAGAATCCGCAAGGCAGGAAGGATCTCCTCCTGCCGGTTCGCTACTTCCAGATCGCTAAAGGCTATGGCATCCTCCTTCGGTGATCGCCCAGCGGAAACGATGAAAATGCTCGGATCATTCCAAGGAGCAGGACTACTACCCACGGACGAATAGCCATGCCCGTGGAGGTCTATGATTGAAGTGGTTTCTTTATCTTTCGTGTGGCTTTTGAGTATGAGCCACCGATAACCAACCGATCCAGAGGATGCGCCAGCCCACCGCAACCGTTCCCCTAGTTCGGGGAACTGGTCTTCCACCATGTACGCATCGACAAGCAACATCCGAAGCGTACATACTTGGCCCTGCTCGTTCTCGCTTTGCAATTCCAGCCCCGAAGCTCCGCTTTTGTCGAAGAATAACCACTCGCAGATGTCTCCATCGTATTTCCTCTCGCTGTTCGTCCCGCGCCGTTCGTTGACGAGAAAAGGCAATTCAAGATCCTTTGGTTGGCTGTGCAAATGAATCGCCTCCAGTGAGGCGGTCTTGCCCGTATTGTTTTTGCCGGCGATCAAATTGATGCGCTCCAGCGGTGCCAGAGTTAACTCGCGGAAGCAGCGAAAATTTTTCACGGTGAACGAGCGAAACATGGTGGATACTCCCTCTCTGCATCCGTAAAGACTCATTTCGGCAAACGCCATACGCGCAAGGTCGGATCGTCGCCGGCGGAGACGGCCTTGCTGCCATCGGGCGAAATCGCCGCCGTCCACAACGGTTGTCGAATGCCCTTGAAACAATGGATCTCGCGGCCGCTACGCACGTCCCACAAGCGCATGGTCAAGTCAAAACTGGACGACAGGATACGTCGTCCATCCGGCGAGAAGGCGACGCTCCAGATCGAATGGGTGTGGCCGGTGAATTTGCGGATTTGTCGGCCGGTGTCGATGTTCCATAAGCGCAGCGTGCGGTCCCAACTGCCCGTCAGCACCTGGCGTCCGTCGGGAGAGACGGCCACGCTGACGATACCATCCTGATGGCCGGAAAACGAACGTACGTGTCGCCCCGTCCGCAGATCCCATAGACGAGCCGTGCCATCGGTGCTGGCGGACACCGCATGACCGCCGGCGGGACAGAAGGCCACACTGTAGACGCGGTCGCTGTGTCCCGTGAGGCGACGCATTTCCTGGCCGCTCCGCACATCCCACAAGCGCACCGTGCGATCATCGCCCCCCGTCAGAATGTGCCGGCCATCGCGTGACAATGCAACGGAATTAACATCTCCGGTATGTCCCTTGAAACGCCGTAATTCCAGGCCGCGCATCACGTCCCACAGACGCACCGTGCGATCGTAGCCGGCCGACAGCGCCTGCGAACCATCGGCACTGAAGATCACACAACGCACCAGCGACGTATGCCCCTCCAAACGGAGTAATTCTTGCCCCGTCGCCAGGCTCCACAGACGAATCGAGTGATCCTGGCCGCCCGACAGAATAAGCCGACCGTTGGGCGAGAAGGCGACGGAGAGGACACGCTGCGTATGCCCAGACAATTCCTCCATGGGAACATCCTTGGTGGCCGGTTTCGCAGCGGACGCCATGGGCGTAGTCAGCGCCGGAAAACACAGAACCAGCGTGAGCCAAATGCGCCGGAGGATCGACCTTTCCAGCCTTCCGCCCCTGGTGTGACGAATTGCAAGATCGTATGATGATCCTGACGGTGAGAGATTATTCATCGAGCGATAGGGAGAGGTCATGCGGTCGCCATTGAGTTTGAGCGTGGCGTGTTTCGGTCTGTTCGTCGCCTCGGCGGGAGCGCATTTCAACATGTTGTTGCCTCAATCCGCGTCGGCGAAAAAGGGCGAAGCGCTCCTCGTCACCTATCAATGGGGCCATCCCTTCGAGCATCAACTCTTCGACGCGCCCCACCCTCAAAGCCTAATCGTTCTCGCGCCCGATGGCAAGAAAACCGAGCTGACCGACAAACTCGAAAAGACCACGCGCAAGGCGGGAGCCAAGGAAGTGACGGCGTATCAGCTTCGTCTCACTCCCCAGCAGCGCGGCGATTATGTGTTCGTGCTGCAAACGCCGCTGATCTGGATGGAAGAAGAGAGCGAGTTTTTGCAAGATACCGTCAAGGTTGTGCTGCATGTCCAGGCTCAGAAAGGCTGGGACGCGAAAAGCCGAGACGACTTCGAGTTCGTTCCGCTCACCCGCCCCTATGGACTGCGGCCGGGTATGGTCTTTCAGGCTGAAATATATGACATGTCCAAGAGAACAAAAAACATGCTCGAGAGCGCGAGAGCGCCTCTGGCTGACAGGCTGGTCGAAGTCGAACACTACAACGCCGCGCCGCCGAAGGAACTGCCACCGGATGAACACATCACGCGCACCGTCAAAACCGACCCCAACGGCATTGTCACGACCACGCTAACGGAACCAGGCTGGTGGTGTCTCACCACAGTCCACGCGAAGAGGTTGCGAGAAAAAGACGGCAAGATGTATCCTATCCGCGAGCGCAGCACGTTATGGGTCTTCGTGGATGAAGCCGCGCGCAGCAAGTAGTCGAGGAACGTCATGGGTGCGGGATCTTTCTCACTAGCGCTGCCCTGGGCGGTACACATCTCCGATGGCGTGCTACGCGATCCTTGGTGGGTCGGCGGCTTCGTGGTGGCGGGCTTGCTCGCGCTGCTGGCGTCTTATCGAGTGCGCGATGAGGAAATCCCACGTATCGCCATTCTCAGCGCGGCGTTCTTCGTCGCCACGCTCTTGCATTTGCCCCTAGGACCAACGCGCGTGCATCTGCTGTTCAACGGTCTGGTCGGTGTGGTGCTGGGCCGGCGCGCGCCGCTGGCCATCTTGATCGGCATCGCGTTGCAGTCGGTCTTCGGCCACGGCGGTTTCACGACCATCGGTATCAACACCTGTGTGATGACGTTGCCGGCTTTGCTGGCGGGTTGGATGTTCGCCGGTCTGCATCGCCTCCCTTGGGTGCGGCGCGAACGGAGTTCGCTCCTCTGGATATGTGGCTGCATCATCGGCATGACCTCGGTGCTGGCCACACTGATCCTCAATGCCCTGGTCCTGCTCTGGGGTGGCGTCGAGGACTTCTCGCGCATTGTTTGGCTCATGTTCTACGCCCACTTGCCCATCGTCGTTCTGGAAGGCATCGTCCTTGGCTTCACCGTGAGTTTTCTGGCACGCGTCAAACCGGAAATGCTTGGCCTTACCATCCGCCCTCCGCCCTCCGCTATCCGCTATCCGCCCTCTGCCGTGCTGTTGGCGGCGTTCACGATCCTGTTCGCCGTCAATCCCGCGCACGCTCACCGATTGGATGCGGGCTTCTCCGTAGGGCCGGATCACCAGATAAAAATCGAGAGTTGGTTCAATCCGGGCGGCCCAGCGAAAGGAGCGAAAGTGCAGGTGTTTCGTCCCGGTCAGCGTCTTCTCGCCGAAGGCCAACTCGATGAAAACGGCCACTTCGTTTTTTCATTCGTGGAGGCGGAATCGCTGGAAGTGATCGTCTCCGATAGCGCCGGCCATCGCAAACCGTTCACGATAAAACGAGAACAGCTCGAATCCCCCGACAGCATCTCCGCGAAATCGGGACCATTGCAGAGAATGGACCCCGACGCCGCTGCACGCGAACGACTCAAGGACGCGCTGCTCGGCATTAGTTTCTTGCTGTCCCTAGGTGCCTTTTTTCTCAGCTGGCGCAATGCTCGCAAGTTGAAATGTCTGCAACCAGGAGATACGACAAGCCGGCCGAACAATCTCTGACACAACTCTTGAGCGACGGTTTCATAGGATATTTTGGGAACAAGCAACGCAAACCCAACGAAAGGAGCGAGGTTAACATGCCCCGATCGAGTCCCAAGACCATGCGGAAGCGGCGGCGTATCCGCAACAAACGTCTGCGGCACCTGAAGCGGACCCGCACGGGATGGAAGGTGTCCTGATGAGATGGAAGCAATGAGTGAACCGGCGCGGAGAAGGAAACTTCTCAAGGGAAGATCGCTTGTCCTCCGCGCCGGTCCCTGGTATGTCGCCTCTCGTTTGAGACGACCGAATCGCGAGGCGGATGCTCGCGACTCGAATTCCAGGGAAAGGTCGAACGGATGCGGACACTTTTCTTGCTTCTGGCGCTCGGCCTCGTCCTTCTGCCTGCCGGTTGCATCCGCGATCCGTTCCTCGAAGCGCGTTTGCGTACCCCCGCGGCGACGACCGGCAACCCGACTGCGGGAAGACAGCAAGCCCTTGAAGTCATCCGCAAGCTGAAAGGCGAGGTGCAAGTCGATGCGTCCGATCCCGACAAAGCCATTGTCAGCCTCGATCTGCACGGCATCTCTTCCGCTGCTGCCATCCTCAATGCACTGGGACCGTTGCCAAAACTCCGCGAGTTAAACCTTTTTAATACCGCATTCACCGATGCCGACGTGGAACCTCTGCGAAGGCTGGGCAACCTCCAAACGCTGAATCTCTCCGCCACTTACGTCACCGATGCGGGAATGGCTTACTTGCAGAGCCTCCCCAATCTCCGCAAGTTGTATCTCAATGATACGCGCGTCACCGACTCCGGCCTCCTCTACCTCCGTGGCTCGATCAACCTCACGGATCTGAGTCTCTTTCGCAGTCCGGTGACGGATGAGGGCGTTGCCTCGCTCGTGGGTTTGCCCCATCTTCAAAAGCTGACCCTGGGCGGCAGCAGAATCACCGACCGGAGCCTTCTCAGCGTGCGGCGTTTGACCGAACTGCGGGAACTCTACGTCTACACCACTCGCGTGAGCCATTCCGGCGTCGAAGATTTGAAACTCGCCTCGCCGCAACTGAAAATCTTTCATTGACCTTTCTGATCCGAAATCGGTCGTCGCCGGGATCGACGGGGAGTTGCCAGAATGCCCCCATAATGGCTATCCTTTCCGTATGGTGGCCGACAGACTATTATTTCGGCGGTCAATTCATCACGAAAACACGAAAGTACGAAAAGCCGAAAAAGATCATTCCATGTTTTCTTTCGTGATTTCATTCTTTCGTGCTTTCGTGATGGCATTTCATGCCAAAGTAATATCATCGCGCCGATTCCCCTACCTCATGCGTCCGCCCCCTTACTTCGAGGAGGTCCATTATGTACCAATCGTGGGCGAAAATGCTCGTCGTGGTTTTTGTTAGCGCTGTCTGCCTGCATGTCTCGACGCGAAACGTCTCGGCGGCACCGTTTAACGATAAAAATCTGGAGGCCGCCGTCCGCGAGGTTCTTCGCGAACCGAAGGCCGCCCTCAGCGACGACAAATTGAAGAATGTTTACGTCCTGGAAGCCGATGGCAAGAGCATCCGCGATCTGGCCGGCTTGGAGAAATGCAAAAATCTCGCGCAACTCAAGCTGTCGCGCAACGAAATCGTCGATACGAAACCTCTTAAAGACCTCGTTAATCTCCAGTACCTCGACCTGGCAAAGAACAAAATTAACGATGTTGCGCCGCTGGCAGGACTCAAAAAATTGCAATATCTGGAACTATCGAACAATCAAATCGAGAAAGTGGACGCCCTGAAGGGGCTGACCAGCATGGCCTCGCTCTACCTCACCGGCAACAAGATCCGCGACATTAATCCCTTGGCCGGCTTGACCCATCTGTCCTCGCTATACCTCGGTCATAATCAAATCCAGGACATTTCGCTGCTGGCGAAGGTGACGCACATCATGACGCTGGAACTGCGGGAAAATCAGATTGTCGATCTGACGCCATTGACGAAGCAGACGGACTTGAACTTGTTGCTGCTGGAGAAAAACAAGATCACGGATTTGACGCCGCTGGTCAACTGGGCGCAGGCCGACGCCGAGGGAGCGCGGCGTTTCGCGCCATTTCTGCGGCTCTACCTAAGCGGCAATCCGCTTTCGGACGCGGCCAAAACCAAGCAGCTTGACGCGCTCAAAAGCTATGGCGTGAAGATCGAGAATTGACGACGTTGGCCGCCGTACCCGGTCAGTCTCCCGCGTGGGTGTGTTTCAATAACTGCCACCAAGCGAGAAGAGACACTCCCACCACAATCAAGGCTCCCGCCGCCAACCGCCTTTTGAAATCCGCTTCCTTGAAGAACACGCGCCCGCCGATGATCGAGAGGAGCAGGGACAATCGCTGAATCCCCACGACGGCGGGCGCGTCCATGAACTCAAGCGCGTACAGTTTGCAGACCATGAAGGCGACTTCGAGGAAGCCGCGGATCAGCAAGCCGCCCTGATGGGAATGCAACGCCTTCAGGCGATCACCGCGCCCAAGAACGAAGGGGCAGAGAATCGCAGCGGATAAGAGCGTCATGCTGAACCCCGCGAAAGTCGCGGCGGCAAATCCGGAGGTGAGCGGTGTTTCCTTCTGAACGGCTAAATAATCGAAACAGGAATTGAAACTGAAAAACAGCGATGCGCCAAATGCCAGAAGAATGCCCTTTTTCTGCGCGGTCCAGTTCGCCGCCGACGGACGGTACACCATGAGCATGCTGCCGCCCACCACGAGTAAGACGGCAACCACCTCCGCCCAGGTGATGGGAACCCTCGTGATGAGGGGCGAAGTAACAAGCAAAAACAGCGGCGAAAGTGAGAAGGCGATCGCTACCACGGAGAGATCGCCGTGGCCGAGAGCGTACATCTTCATCCATTCCGCGAACGTATCGGTGATGCTGCGGAGTAATACCAACGTCAGAAACGCCAGCGAATAGGTGAACGCCTCATGACCGAAGAGGTAGAGGCCGGCCAGAAGCAACACGTAAAAGGGCAGCGCGAACGCGAAGGAAGCGAAGGTCGAAGCCGTGCCGTCTAACCGGAACGCGAGCCTCTTGCTCATCAGATCTTTTGAGGAGGAAAAAAGGGCACTCAGCAACGCGGCCAGCAATCCCATTGAGGAAGTCTCCACGGACAGGAGCAGGAAGACGTTTTTTATATATCCCGTGCCCCGATGGCGATGTTGAGTATGGCGGCGGTTGCCCCTGTCGATTTTGGCGAACGGCCGGCGTCAGCCGGCTGGTAAGAGCCTGTACCAGCCGGCTGACGCCAGCCGTTCGCCTGGAATGCCAAAATCGATAGGGGAACCCAAGAATTCATCATTTTCCCATTTTGCGCTGGCCATCGGGATGATTTCGGTTACAATCTCCTTTCGCTTGGAAACGGATGACCCGCTCATCCCCTTCCCACCACCTTCGAGGAAAGGAGTCCTCAATGTCGAGTAGCGCTCCCTCCATTCGCATCGGGATTTACGGCCACGATAATGTGCTGGGCAACGAACGACATGGCTGCGGCCTGTGGGCGGCGGGCATTGCCGCCTGCCTCACGGCGGCGGAGGCCGAGCCGGTGCCGGTAACGGAGGTCGGCGATCGTTCCTGGGACGAAGTCTTCGACGGTCTGCACGGCGTCGTTCTCTCTGGTCACGATGCCGACGGCCGGCGGCCGACCGCCGAGTCCGAAGAGTTGTGCCTATGGTGCAACAACCGCCGTTTCCCCCTCCTGGGCATCGATCACGGTCTGCACGTCCTCAACACCGCGCATGGCGGCACCGTCTATCTCGATCTTCCCCGCGACATGCCGGAGGCGCTTCAGCATCGCCATCCGCCCGAGCGCGGCCTACGTCATGCCATCAATGTCTTGCCCGATACGCTGCTGGCCGCGTTGTATGGCGAAGGCGAGGTCGTGGTCAACAGCGAGCATCGCCGCGCTTTGCAGCGTGTAGCGCGTGGTTTCCGTGTCTGTGCGCAAGCGCTGGATGGCGTCGTCGAGGCGATCGAGGCGGACGGCGATTGGTTCGCGCTGGGCGTGCAGTGGCATCCCGCTTCCGCCACCGCTTCGGGGCTGGACATTCAGTTGTTCCGCGGACTCGTCAACGCTTGCAACGAGCGCTGGGTCAAGGCGCTGGCGACTTGCGAAGCGGCGTGACGTTTCCTGGCCAGCCCGCAGCGCAAGCAAGGGAAACTTCTCCCTTGCTTGCGCTGCGGGCTGGCGAAGAGGTCAATTCACTTTGGACCATCGTTGTCGAATCTGGGCGGGCGTGGCGGTGCCCGTGGTGCCCAGTTGTTGGATGGTGATCGACGCTACCAAATTGCCGAAGGCGGCGGCAACTTCTGGGCTGACTCCACTCGCCATCGCGCAGACGATGCCGGCGCTGGTGCTGTCGCCGGCCCCGACGATGTCGATGGGACCGCTGACGGGATAGGCTGGACTCCTCGCCCCCACTCCCTCTCTCGGTGAGGCGATCCGAATGCCGTACCCTCCATCCGTGCAGAAAACGATTCGTCCCGCCTGGCGAGCGAGATGAGATACGGCGCGTTCAAGTGTCTCATCTCCGCCGCTGTCCGGCTCGCCGGCGGCTCGCAGTGCCTCATGCCGATTCGGCTTCAGACACACTCCTCGAAACAATCCGATACGCTCCCGGCTGTCGGCCAGGATGAACTTGTCCGGTTCCGATGCAGCGAGTTCAGCGAGTTGTCCCCGTACGCGCGCCGTGATGACGCCGCAGTCCGCTTCGCTGACCTGATCGAGTACCACCAAGGCATCGACGCGCGGCCAGATTTCCGCGAGTTTGTGGTGAATCTGCTCTTCAAGCAGCGCCGACAGGGGCCGGCGATTTTTGATGTCGAGCCGATTCAATTCGCGAGGCGACGTTCCCGGCTCATGGAGCATCGGCTTGGTATAGGTCGGTGTACGACGATCCGAGGCGAGGATGAGACCGTCCGAATGGACGACCCGCTGGCCATTCAGAGTTTGACGCAACTCGTAACCTTCGCCGTCGTCGCCGAGGATAGCGATGGGATAAACGTGCCCCACTCCCAACGCGACAAGGTTGTTGATGACGGTGCCGGCCGCGCCGGGACTGGAGCGAACGCCCACAACCTGGTAGGCATCCAGTCCCGTCTCCAGCGATGGCTCCGTCAAGGCCGCATCGAGATCGAGATAGCGATCCAGAAACAAATCGCCGATAATTCCGATCGTCAAACACGGTATTCGACTGAGGATTGTCTCAATCTTGTCGGTATCAAGAGGCGGCACGCAAGACATGGGACGCCCTACCCTTGCGTCTGCTGCGCCGCTTGCGTGGCGGCGCGATGGAGATGCGGCACGGTGACGCGATGATCGCCAGCCACATAGAAACTTTCGCCGCCGTCGGCCACGGTTCGCACGAGAATCGTCTTCCACGGACGATAATAATAGCGAGGATCGCTTTTAGGGGCTTGCTGGCGTGTATCGCCTTCCAGCGGAATCAAATCGAAAACCGCCGTCGTGAAATGGCGAATAACCCGACCGTCTTGCTGGGCAACGTTCCGCGCCATCGCCAGCGCTTTCAGATACACTTCCGGCCCCATGACGGCCGAGCCGAAATTGAACATCGCGCCGCCCTCCAACCGCGTGACCGTCTGCGCGAAGGCCAGGAAATCGCGGTAGCTCGTCTCGCCCAGCGCGGCCCCGTCGCAGTTGGGATGTTCGTGCAGGATGTCGTAGCCGATGCCGCTGTGAACCGTCACCGGCACGCCGAGCCGAACGCCCGCAGCGAGAATACTGATGTCCGCATGCGGAAACTTCTCCTCGCGGATGACTCGACCGAGTGCCTCACCCAGACCGAGTCCCTGCCGCGCGCCGTCGCGAATCACGTCGTTCATGCGGCCGGTTTCATGCCAGAGACCGAACTCGCCGCTGCGGATATAACGCGCCACGCTCTCCGTGGTGGCACCGATCAGCGCGAATTCCCAATCGTGGATGGGACCGGCCCCGTTCATGGCGATGTGATCGATCAGGCCGCGCTCCATCAAGTCGATGAGATAGCGTGAGACGCCGGCGCGGATGACGTGAGCGCCCATCACCAACATGCGCGCGCGTCCGCGCCGGCACGCCTCGGATAGGCGTTGCCCAAGCACGGCGAACGCGGGATGCTCGAAGGCCGGCAGCGGAGCATCGAGCGGCAGCATTACTGAAAGGTCGAGATCGTGTTGGCGCTGGGCGAGCGGCTGAATCCGCAAGCGCGAGCGATCAAACAACGGATACGGCATGAGTGCGATCCTGATCGGATAGGGACGGCAAGGCCATAAAACTTGGCTCACGGGCCTTGCACAGGCGCAATACCCGGAGGCCAGTCGATGGCCTCAAGCGTGGTGAGATCGTCGGTTTTGACCTTCGCTCCGGGGCCGTCGAACTTGCAGTCGCGGAAGGTGAAAAACTTGTTCTTCGGGATCGAGTCCCGCAAGGAGGGTTGAATGCTGAAAAAGACGGCCGTCTGCTCTTTCTGAGTGGTGACAAACTCCAGGCGTTCGAGTTGGACGTGTCGATCCGCGCTCGCATCTCCCTCGCAGTTTGTCACCCAAATGCCGTATTGCTTGAAGCCTTGTAGTTTCAGGTCTTCGAGTGTCGCACCGGGGCAGTGATGGAAAAGATTTATCAAGATATTGACTTGATTGCCGCCGTCGAGTGTGAACCCCTTGAGATGGAAATTCTCCGCCTTATGCACGAGGAGCAGTTTCGTCGTGCCGGCTTTCGAGGAAGGCCGCCAGTGAATCGTCTTGCCCGCCTCCGCCTCAATGCGGATGTTGGGCAGATCCACCACCACATCGCTTTCGACGAGATCGTCCTGAACGACGATGCGCGCGGGCTGCCGGCCCTTGGCGCGGATCTTCCTGAGGGCGGCGGCGAGGGAAGAGGAGGCATCGGCGGTGCCAAGACGATTGACGCGGAAAACGGCCGGTTCGTTGTTCTCGCGCCCGCTCGGCTCCGTCTTTTTGCCGAGTACCCAGGCAATTATCCCACCGGCCACGATCATCCCGACAACGCTCAGAGAGGTGATGCCGATGACCCAACCCAGACGGCGGGACGGTACGCTTGGGGGCAGTCCGCCCACGCGCTTGGTAGACGAGGCAGGCCCGCGCCGCGAGGCGCGTGGAGAGGTATCACTGCGAGAACCCGTGGAGCCATTCTCGGCGACCAAGGCTCCCCAGGAAGGCTCCTCGTCGGCCTCGGCGGGAGAGCCAACCGGCGCGGGTTGCAGGGGGGCGACACCATTGCGGGCCAGCGGCCGACTCGCCGATGGTGTAGGGACAGAGGCCGGACTATTGGGTGCCGAAGCAATGCGAACTTGCGGAGCGGCCGGAGCGCGAAGCACGGGGGCGGGAGCGGAGGTAGAGTTCGCTGCCGGCCGTTGGAGCGCCAGCGGTCCAGCGGGAGGCGGATTGGTCTTGCGCAAATCGCGTGGCGCGGCCGGCGGTGCCGGGCTGGGCTGTGGAGGAACGCTCGGCGGCGTAGGCGAGGGAGTCTGCGAAACTTGCCAGACCTTGCGCTGCGACGAAACCAATTCGCCACTGCTGGGCGTCTTCGGTCCACCAGAGAGAGAACTCTCGCCCGGCGTAGTACCCATCGCGGCCGGACTCAGCTGCGGCATCTCATTTTCGGGCGGCGGTGGAATGGGCGTCTGCGTCCACGGCGCAAGTACCTCCGCCACGGCGATCGGCGTCGGATAGCGCTGACCGGCATCCTTGGCCATCATCTTCTCGACGATGGCGGCCACGCCTTCCGGCACTTCAGGGCGCAGCTGACGCAATGGCTTCGGCTGTCGGGTCTGATGCCAGATTAGTTTCTGCGCCACCGTCCCTTCCGCGAATGGCGTTCGTCCGGTCAGGCAGAAATAGAAGGTCGCGCCGAGACTATAAATATCCGCGCGGATGTCCACGGAGTGACTGTCCAGCGCTTGCTCGGGTGCCAGGTAGTCGGCCGTTCCCAGGACGTTTTCCTCGAACTTCTTCGTCAAAATATCGTCTTCGTCATGGAAAAAGCGTGCCAGCCCCATATCGAGGATCTTGACGATGCCGTTGCGGTCCACGAGGATGTTGCCCGGTTTGATGTCGCGATGGACGATGCCTTTCGTCTCGTGAGCATGCTGCAAACCGAGGGCGGCCTGACGCATGTAATGACACGCCCGCAGGACGTCCATCGGGCCGGCCTTCTTGACCATCTCTTGCAAACTGGAGCCGTCCACATGCTCCATGACGAGGAAGTGTAGTTTGTCGTCTTGATCGATGTCGTAGGCGCGGACGATGTTGGGATGATCGAGGGCGGCGACCGCGCGCGCTTCGCGGTAGAAGCGTTCCAGCGAGGAGGTATCGTCGGCCTTGGCGGTCGGCAGCACCTTGACCGCGACGCGCCGGCGCATCAGCTTGTGTTCGCACAGGTAGACGGCACCCATCCCACCGGAGCCGAGCCGTTCGAGTACCTTGTACTTTCCGATGGTGAAGCGTCGCCATTTGCCTTGCAGAAATTGCTCGGCCTGAAAGTGCGTCAACATCCCATCGCGCACGAGCAAACCGGCCAGGCGTCCCGGCTCGCTAGGCAACGGCTGGCTGGCGCGCAACTTGTCGAGATAGGTCGTGAGTCTTTTGTCCTCAACGACGCCACTCTTGCGCACCAGATCCAGGAATTCGTCAATCGTAGTTGGCGACGGCATCGGCTTCCTTTTGCTGACGCGAATCAGCCTTGCGCCGCGAAGAATCCCAGACACGCACCGACCAACGGGCCGGTGTTGCATCTTACTAACTATAGATCGTGAGTGGAAGGAGAGGAAGAATTCTCACCCACCCGAGTCGTTCGTGCACCTGTTGTCGCAGAGAACCTCCGCGCGAGAAATTTCCATTGCTCGCTCCGCGCTGAATAATCTCGCCTTGCCCCTCGGAGACCGGCGCGTGGACACTCTCATTGAAGAGAGTGTGCCAAGTGATCGGCCTCGCTGCAAGAGGCTCGTCGAGCTTTTCCACAAATTCTCACACTTCCGAGGCATTGGCGTTTGCCTGGGAGTGTTTGATAGGTTCCTCCGACCTCGTTAGTCTATCTTGCGATTCATTCCCTGGCTACAAGTATATTCTTCCGATGGACGAGCCAGCGATCGTGTATCCTCTTGGCCTTCGCCGGATTTGCGGTTAGCATAATGGTATGAGACCCTGCATCAGCGAGGCTACCACGCTCGCGAGTACCTTCGACGAGGACGTCAACGGCTACGCCGACGCCGGCTGTCACGCCCTGGAAGTCTGGCTGACGAAGCTGGAAACGCATTTGGAGAAACACTCTGTCGCGGATACGCGCAAACTGCTCGAAGACCGGCAGATGACCTTGTCCGCCGCCTCGTACCAGGGCGGTTTGCTACTTTCGCAGGGCGAACAGCGCAAGGCCCATTACGATCACTTCAAGCGCCGGCTCGATCTGTGTCAGAGCTTCGCCATCCCTACTTTGCTGGTCGCCGCCGACTTTGTAGACAAGGTTGATCCGACAAGCCTCCAACGCGCCATCGTTTCGTTGACCCAGGCGGCGCAGTGGGCCGCCGCCTTCAACGTGCGCCTGGCTCTGGAGTTCCGCGGCTCGGCCTCGTTTTGCTCCAGTCTCGATACGGCCCTCGCCCTCGTCGCGCACTGCGGCGAGCCGAACGTCGGGGTCAATCTGGATGTCTTCCACTACTACACGGGGCCAAGTAAATTCGAGGATCTCGGCCTCTTGTCGCAGGACAATCTTGCCTTCGTGCAGCTGTGCGACGTGATCGGCGTTCCGCGCGAGTTGGCGACGGACGCCGATCGCATCTTACCCGGCGAGGGGGATTTCCGTTTGGAGCCGATCCTCAAACAGCTGCGCGCTATCGGCTACGACGGGTGGATTTCGCTCGAATTGCTCAATCCGGCGTTGTGGCAGGTGAAAAATTCGCAGGTGGCCGAGTTGGGATTGGCCGCTTTGGAGCGAATGTTGCGAGAATAGGGTAGAATTGCAAGGGCTGCTCTGGACCTATCCGGCTCGGCAGGCTACAAGGGGCGACGTGGCCCCGGCTCGCCGGGGAGACTCCAGAGCGCCGGCAGGGAGGCGCCTGGCGTGGAAAGTGGGACGGAACCCGAGAGAGGACTGCTGTTCTTCGATCGCGGGAGCGCCGACGCGCGTCGCCCCGCGCTCTTCGGAGAATGGCTCGTTGATCGATACACGAAACGATGGGCAAATCGAACCTGGCCGATGACACACACGAGGTTCTCCGCACCGCATCCTCCTGGGAAGGCTGTGCGGAGGAAAACGGCGAGTTGGCTGGCTTACCAGCCCGCCCCCTCTCGACGTATGAGGCGCTAATCCGCTCGCTCAGCGAACGTCTCGTCGAGGCTCAGCGGCCCCTTCGCATCCTTGACGCGATCAAATGGGACGACGACATCGAACGTGCTTTCTTCGCGGCCGGCTGTCGCGAACTGCCTCCTGTCACCCACGACTATTACCTTTCGCGCCCCCTGCCCTTCACGCCCGACCAGAAACGCCTCGAATTCTTGAGCCTGGAGCGCGACATTCGCCAGCTGTTGGGCAAGTACAACGCGGCCGGCCAGATTATGACGCGCATGTGCGAGGAGTATCGACAAGTCGTCGATCTGCTCGTCAATCGCGGCACGCCCATGTTCAGCACCATGTCCGAACGTCTGTATGGTAGTTCGAGCGATAGCTTTCACGCTGGTGATCCGAACCTCGCCGACCTCGGCCGCATGCTTGGCGGCACGCTGGACAATCTCTCCCGAGACAGCATGCTCGCGCCGGCCGAGCCGGTTTTCGATGCCAGCGAGGCGGTGCAGATGCTCTCCGATCGCCTCAGCGCGTTTTTTCAGCATTCTGCGGCGGTGCAGGTGCGGCTGTCGGATGGCATCGTCGCCGATGCCGCCGCCGGCAGCGACTACATCAAACTGCGCGAGGACGCGAGTTTCACGATGCGCGAGATTCGCTTGCTGGAAGTCCACGAAGGCTGGGTACACCTGGGCACGACGCTGAATGGCCAACAGCAGCCGATCTGCACGTTTCTCAGCAAAGGTCCACCCTCCTCGACGATTACGCAGGAAGGGCTGGCGGTATTGACGGAGGTGCTGTCGTTCGCCTCGCATCCGGCGCGGGTGCGCCGTTTGACGCATCGCATCGAAGGTGTCGCCCTCGCCGAGTCGGGCGCCGATTTTCTCGACGTGTATCGCTTCTTTCTCGATGAAGGCTACGAGCCGCGCGAGAGTTACCAGCACACCATGCGTCTCTTCCGCGGCAGTCTGCCCGCCGACTGTGGGCCGTTCACGAAGGATCTGTGCTACAGCAAGGGATTCGTGCTGCTGTATAACTTCATGCGTTTGGCCGTGTCGCGCGGCATGGTGCGGCGCGTGCCGCTGTTGTTCTGCGGCAAGACCAACCTCGACGACATCAAAACGCTGTCCCTGCTCGCCGATGAGGGATTGCTCGCCCCGCCTCGCTATGTCCCGCCGCCTTTCGCCAATTTGCACGCCTTATCGGCCTGGCTCTGTTACGCTAATTTCTTCACTTCCCTTTCGCACAAGCGCATTGAGGAAGATTACTCCGGCTTTTTTTAGGCTGAGTGCGCGAGTCGTTTCCGGTATTGTTTTCTCGTTAGCCCAGCCCTTCAGGGCTGGGGAGGCATGTGGTGTTAGATTTGTTGGGCCTTCAGGCCCTCCGCCGCGCCGGCGCTACGACCGGGAGGGGCTAAAGCCCCAAACCCACCGCCTCGCCGCAATCCCCAGCCCTAAAGGGCTGGGCTAACGAAAAATACCATAATCCGCGCAGGCATCCTTTAGGCTGGCTCTTCCACGATTGCTTTCCTATCTTCGCCGCATTACCCTGATTGCTGAATGAAAGGAATCCCAAGTCGAGGAGGCTTGAGCGTGGAGCGTCCAATCGTCCTTTGTGGCCTGGGGCGCATGGGCACGCGCATCCTGAAATATCTGCACGCTGCCAACATGCCCGTGGTCGTCGTCGATAATCGCTGTCAGGCCGATGATCCGCGCTTGAACGGGGCGCGGCTGGTGTTCGGCGATTGCCGCCAGCGCGCCGTTCTGGAGGCGGCGGACGTAGCGAACGCCGGCGGCGTACTCATCCTCACCAACGACGATCTCGTCAACATCTCCACCACGCTGATGGTGCGGGCCATCAATCCCGATGTGCGCGTGGTGTTGCGCATGTTCAACCAGAACCTTCTCGTCCGTCTCGACCGCAGTCTACACAATGTTTTCGCCCTGAGTACATCGTTGCTGACGGCGCCCATCCTGGCGATGACGGCCGTGGCCGGGCAGGGACTCGCGGCCTTCAAGTTGGACGGCGATGAAGCGAGCGAACGCCAAGTTGTCGAGCTACAAGTCAGCGCCACATCGCAGCTGCGCGGCCGGAGCATCGGTGAGGTGACGACCTATCGTGAGGCGGTAGCGCTGGCCCACCTGCCGCAAGCGGGAGCGGATCATTTCCTGCTCGATGTCGATCTGGAGTCTCGCCTTCAGACCGGCGACCATCTGGTTCTGTGTGCGCAGCCTCGCTCGCTGGCGTCGCTTCTGGCGGAGATGGATGCGGCCGACTCACCGCATCTCTTATGGGCGGCCTGGCCGCGCCGCATGGCGCGCGTCGTTCAGCGCACGCTTTCCGAGATTGATCGAGCCGTGCTGATATGTTCCCTCGTTCTCTTCACCGTCATCCTCACCAGCACGCTGGTGTTATGTCTGGGAGTGGAGAAGTACAAGGTCATCGACGCGCTGTTTCGCACGGTGAGCGTCATGGCGACTGGGGCGAGCATGCAAGAGGAGAACTTGGAGTATTCGCCGGGAATGAAAGTGTTTCTGGCCACCCTGCGCATCCTCGGCGCGGCGCTGACGGCAGCATTCACGGCCATCGTCACGAATTATCTGCTGCGCGCCCGTCTGGGCGGCGCGCTGGAAGTGCGCCGCATCCCCGATGGCGGCCATTTCATCGTCTGCGGTTTGGGGGCCATCGGTTTTCGCGTCGTCGAGGAGTTGCTGCGTTTCGGCGAACAGGTGGTGGTCATCGAACGCGATGCCTCCAATCGCTTCGTCCGCGCCGTTCGCCGCCTGGGAGCGCCCGTCATCATCGGCGATGCCGGCGTGAGCGAGGTGCTCCGCGAGGCCCATGCCCCGACCTCACGCGCCGTCATCGCCACCACCGACGATGACTTGGCCAACCTGGCCATCGCGCTGTTGGTCCGCGAACTGCACGCGAACCATCGCGTCGTGCTGCTGCTAGCCGATCCGCAACTGGCGACCATGCTG
>Ga0134126_10001451_pt1 | contig 30198 bp, 27 predicted proteins | sample KB31752_FD_96881 | JGI IMG/M metagenome (GOLD analysis project Ga0134126, IMG submission 96881) | Terrestrial soil microbial communities with excess Nitrogen fertilizer from Kellogg Biological Station, Michigan, USA - KB3-175-2 | ecosystem: Environmental > Terrestrial > Soil > Unclassified ... | reverse complement strand
TACTCAGTGGGAGTCGCGCGGCTGAGCGTGCCTGAGAATTGGCGCGAATTATCACAGTCAGGTGACTCCGTCTGGTTTGCTCCGAATGGTGGTTATGGCTCCGCGAATGGACAACCCGTTTTCACCCACGGCGTGAACATCGGGACCTTCCAATCGAACAGCGGCAACCTGCAGCAGGCGACGAATGAATTCATCAGCAGTCTGCAACAGGGCAACGGCAATCTGCGGGCGCGCGGAGGTTACTTGCGCACCACGATCGATGGCCAGAATGCGCTATCGATTGCCCTGAACAATGTCAATGAAGCAACCGGTCGTCAGGAGATTGTTACTATCATCACCACGCAACTGCGCAACGGAGAGGTACTCTATATGATCGCGGTTGCGCCCGCGGATGACTTCGCCAACTACCAGAATACTTTCCAAAATATTCTGCGTTCCGTGCAATTGAATGCTTAATCAGCCCGCAGTCAGCCCCAGACAGCTAAGGCCCGTTCGCGCGGGCCTTTGCTGTCTTGACACTGCCGCTTCGCGTCCCTATAGTTTCTAGTTTCGCGCTGAGGCAAATCGTCGTCCTTGGCTCTGGACTTTAAGTAATTCGGAGATTTTGAATGCCTAACCATAAATCAGCAGAAAAGCGCGTCCGCCAAAGCGAGCGTCGTCGCGCAGTTAATCGCAGCAACCGGACACGTCTGAGGACCGCGGTGAAAGAGCTTCGCGGCGCCCTGACTAAGGGTGGAAAGACCGCCGGCGAGTTGTTGCCGAAGACCGTGTCGGAAATTGATAAAGCCGTGCAGAAGGGCGTGTTACATCGCAACGCCGCCGCGCGTCACAAGTCGCGCCTGACAGCTCGAGTGAATCAGGGTACTGCTAAGTAACCAGAGTTCAAGTCAAACGAAGATGAGGCGGATCGTTAATCGGTCCGCCTCATTTCTTTTTGCAGCGCGCACGTCCTCGTCCGCCTTTTTTTAAGGGAGCGTCAGAAATGAAAATTTATTACGAAACCGAAGAAGAGATTCGCACGCTCGTAGAATCATTCGAAGCGTGCAGCTTTCATCCCTCGGAGTTTCGTCACTATCAACATCTGACGGTGGCGTTGTGGTATGTGCGGCACCTACCGTTTGCAGCCGCCACCGAGAGAGTCACCAGCGGAATTCGCCGACTGGCGGAGACTTACGGGAAGACTGGCTACCATGAAACCATCACGCTTTTCTGGTTGAGAGTCGTGGCGGCATTCGCCGATGAACACGGGACTTTGACTTTGCCGGCTTTGGCGAACGCGCTCATCGATGAATGCGCCGATAAGAATTTTATTGGCCGACACTACTCAGCGGATCTGCTGGCGTCGGCGAAAGCGAAGGCCGAATGGGTCGAGCCCGATCTCCAACCACTTCCGGAGGTCTCCATACATCACGTTGAGTCAGGCGTTATTTGATTTCATCCAGCCGTTCTTTCGCCTGGACTATCATCCAGCGCAAGCGCGTGAATTCGTCGAGCGTCAAAAACAAGCGCGAACGGTCATAGAAACCACCTTCGATTGCTGCTGCAACGCCGCCGGTGGTTTGTTTGAAGACGATGATTTCGAAATCACCACGCGTGCGGAAGTGCGCTTCGAAGTTGGTCAACTTGGTGATTGAATCGCCCGCCTTCTCCATCACCTCGAATGCGCCTACCAGCGACTCAATCTCGTCGTAGTCGATTACGCAACGCGTCTCGGAAGCAGCGGTAAGCGTTATCGTCACGCCCGTTGCACGGGTGCCATTCACCGCGTCGCGAATCTCGGTGGCCTCGACGCGAGCCGACCCGGCAGCCGTGCGCAGGGTGGCGACCCAGGTCCGACCTTTTATCAGCAGCGTCGACGTCCGTGATTCGAATTCTTCAATCTTGTTGCGCGGGGCATAGAATTGCGCATCACGCGGCGGCGGCAGTCGCTGCCAACGCTCCTGCGAAAACGCCGGAACCACCGACGCGATCACGAACATCGCGCTCAGCATTAATGGACGAGTCAAGCTCATCTTGTGACTCCTTTGCACTTGATTAAGGGGAAAGCTGTTGACCTTGGCTGAAAGAGCCAAACGGGACATCGGGAGAGGTACGCACGGATTCTAACTCAGAAACGCCCCGTCCAGTTCCAAAAAGTTGTGGTCAATAGTGAGCGCGATTGACAGAAGCCCCGGTTCGCTCAACAATCTCTCGCTCTGATTGAAGAGATGACTCAGAAAACTTTTCGTTTTATCACACGGGCGCTGATCTTCCTGATCATCGCGAACGCTGCGACGCGGATGTCTGTGACCAGCGCTCAAGCCAATCGGGTCGACATCTTAATCATTCACGGCAAACTGATCGATGGCTCCGGCGCTAAGCCTCGCAATGCCGACGTCGGGATCCGTGGCAATCGAATTGTATTTGTCGGCGATGCGGGCAAAGCTAATTTGACGGCCGCCCACATCATCGACGCGAAAGGCATGATTGTCGCTCCAGGTTTCATCGATCCCCACACGCATACACTGGGCGATCTTACCGATGCCGCACACAAAGCCAACGAAGCGTACCTGCTGCAAGGCGTGACGACGGTGATCACCGGAAACGACGGTGGCAGCGTGCTGAACGTCGGCGAATTGCTCTCGAAGTGGGAGCAACAAGGCATCGGCACCAACGCGATACTACTCGCCGGCTTTGGCACGATTCGCGGACGCGTGATTGGCCAGACCGATGCTCAGCCCACGGCGGCGCAGCTCGAAGAAATGAAGCAATACGTTGCCCGCGAAATGGATGAGGGCGCGTTTGGCATGTCCACCGGCCTTTACTATGCGCCGCAGAGTTATGCGCAGACCGAAGAAGTCATCGAGCTGGCGAAAGTGGCTGCCGCCAAGGGCGGTGTTTACGACACACACATGCGCGATGAAGGTTCGTATTCAATCGGACTGCTGGGCGCCATCAACGAAACGATTCGCATCGGTCGCGAAGCGAAAATTCCTGTGCACATCTCGCACATTAAAGCACTCGGCCCGGATGTGTGGGGACAAAGCAAGCCCGCTATCAATCTAATGAAGAAAGCTCGCGCTGAAGGTGTCGACATATTGGCTTGCCAGTATCCCTATGACGCATCGGGATCGAGCTTGACCGCTTCCCTGGTGCCGCGTTGGGCAGAGGTTGGCGGTCGCAGCGAATTACTTCAGCGCATCGACAACGCGCAGGTCAATCCGCGTCTGCTGGCCGAGATGCGCGAGAACTTGAAACGGCGTGGTGGCGCCGATTCCCTGCTGATCCTCGATGCTCGCGATAAGAACGTGATTGGCAAACGGCTCAGTGAAGTGGCGAAGGAGATGAACACCTCGCCGGAAGAAGCCGCGCTGGCCCTGATAAAAGAAGGGAATGTGCCGGTAGCTTCTTTCAACATGAGCGACAAAGATATTGATCGTTTCATGAAAGAGAAGCTGGTCGTCACCTGCTCAGACGGCTCCGCCGGCCATCCGCGGAAGTTCGGCACTTTTCCGAAGAAGCTGCGCACTTACGTTTTCGATCGCAAACTGATTTCGCTTCCCTTCATGGTCCGCAACAGCAGCGCGCTCACGGCCGAATGGTTTCGCATTCCCGAACGCGGGCAAATACGTGAAGGCTATTTTGCCGACGTCATCGTCTTCGATCCAAAGACAGTAAGCGACGTTTCGACTTACGAGCAGCCGGAATTGCTGGCCGTGGGAATGAAGTATGTAATCGTGAATGGCCAGATCGCGGTCGAAGACGGCAAATTCAATGGAACGCTTGCCGGGAGAGCTTTGCGGAAACAGATACAGAACCGCGAGCGGTAACGAGCGGAATAAAGATACAAGCCCAGATTGAAGACGGTTTCCGGCCCATAATGCTCTCCTTATCCCGCTCGCTACTGCTCGCGGTTTCGGTAACGTGAATTCATTGCGTTGCTCTGAAACCGTGTAGTAATTTAGGCGCGCTTCTGATCTCGTCCAACTGATTCGTAGATTCTGAAAAGGAGTTTCAGTCGATGAAAGCTCGAATTTCTTTGGCAGTTCTTGCGTTGTTAGTCTTCACCGCGGCTGGTATTGCCGGCGGGGATCAACCGTTCATGCGCGCCGCGCGCGCCGATCTGATGACCGCGAAGAGCGAATTGCAAAAAGCAATTCCGGACAAAGGCGGCCATCGCGTCAAAGCCATCTCGTTGGTCAACCAGGCAATTGCGCAAGTGAATGCCGGCATGGCTTTCGACCGCCAACATAATCACGCCACGTTTAGCACGGTGCCAGACCAGCCACACATGACCGCTGCCCTCGCGGCGTTGCAAAGCGCGAAGAACAATTTGGACCATGCGACCAGCGACAAAGGCGGTCACCGGGGTCGCGCGATTGACATCATTAAAGACGCAATCGATGAAGTGAAAAAAGGAATTGAAGCAGGGCGGTAAGCTTCTGCAAAGGGCAAAGGGCAAAGAGCAAAGGGCGAAGAGCAAAGAGCTCGCGCAAAAGTGAACTCGACGCGATTTCTCTTGGTCCTTACCTCTTGGGCCTTTGCTCTTGGCTCTTGGCCCTTTGCTCTTTGCCCTTTGCTCTTTGCCCTTTGCGCCATCATGAAGGCAGTCATCTTCGAACAACACGGCGGACCTGAGGTTCTCAAGTTCACCGACGTTCCCGATCCCAAAATTAAACCCAATGAAGTGCTGGTCGAAGTGCGCGCCTGCGCGCTGAATCATCTGGACGTGTGGGTACGCAACGGCCTGCCGGGCATCAAAATTCCTCTGCCCCACATCCTTGGTGACGATATTGCCGGTGTCGTGCGCGAAGTCGGTGAGCTGGTGACCTGGGCGAACGCCGGCGACGAAGTGATGATCCAGCCCGGCGTCGCGTGCGGCCATTGCGCTGAGTGCCTGGCCGGACGCGACAACATGTGCGACGACTATGACATCATCGGCTATCGACGCGACGGCGGATACGCGGAGTTCGTGGCAGTGCCGGGCGTCAATGTAATTCCCAAACCAAAGAACTTGAGTTGGCCTGAAGCCGCAGCCTTGCCCTTGGTCACCTTGACTGCGTGGCACATGCTGGTGACGCGCGCGAATATTCAGCCTGGTGAAGACGTGCTCATCCACGCCGCCGGCAGCGGCGTCGGTTCGGTGGGTATTCAGATCGCCAAATTGCGCGGCGCGCGCGTGCTAACCACTGCGAGCTCGGATGAAAAACTCGCGAAGGCGCGCGAACTCGGAGCCGATGAGACCATCAACTACACGCGCGATGATTGGCCAAAGGAAGTGAAGCGGCTGACCAACGGCCGTGGCGTCGATGTCGTGTTCGAACACACCGGCGCGGCGACGTGGCCGGGATCTATTCTGTCTCTGAAGAAAGGCGGGCGCCTGGTTACCTGCGGCGCCACGAGCGGCTTCGACGCCAAAACTGATTTACGCCATGTCTTCTATCGTCACCTCACGATTCTAGGTTCGATGATGGGCTCAAAAGCCGACTTGCTGGCAGCGATGAAATTCATCGAATCAGGCCAGATTCGCGCTGTCGTGGATCGTACGTTGCCATTGAGTGACGCGCGCAAAGCTCACAAGCTGATCGAAGATCGCGCCCAGTTTGGAAAATTAGTACTAACGCTTTAACTTATCTCGATGCTTCGTTGGCTGATCCTTTGCTCGGCAGTAGCTGTCTTAGCCGTGCCAGTGCGTGCGCAGGTTGCCCCCGGCGCGAAAAAACAATCAGGCGACAGCTTTCTGATGTATGGGCCTGATCATCTGTTCGCCGTAAGGGCGCCGCTGGATTGGACTGTGGACGCAGCAACTGCGCAACAGTTGGGCCTTCACGCGGTTATGTATCCGCGCGGCTCATCGTGGCGCGAGGCTCCAGCCACGATGTACACGAACTTCGTTCACAAGGACAAGGATCTGCCTACCTTGGAAAAAATAATCGCCGACGACATCGATGGTTACAGAAAAGAGTCGCCGAACATCGTTATCGAAGAGGCAGAACCATTACCAATTGCAGATGGTAAGAAGCGCGTATCCGTGAAGGCTTTTCACGGCGACAAGGGCGGCAATTATGAAGCGGTGGCTTATATTGACGAAAGTAAAGTCGTTATTCTGATTGTCTTAACCGCCCGAAGTCAGAAGGATTTCGAACTCAACTGGCCGGTGTTCAAGGAGATGGTTCACTCTTACCGCTTTATAAGCGGCACAGTCACGCTTCCAAAACCCTAACGGCTACTTTCCCGAATGATCCTCAATCTTGTAACGCTTCTTTAGTTCAGGCTCATTCTCAGGCGGGATGCCGACGTTTGATCCGGCAATATAAGTTTTCCGGTCATCGGTGCCGATCCAATCGACCACCTTCGGAGCATTCGTGTGAAGCATTTCGGTGTCTTCATGCGTGAATTCTTTTCCGTCCAGCCTGCGGAACACCCAGACATAACGAAAGCCGCCGTCACGAATAAACTTGAGCTTCTGCTCGAATTCTGTCGCGGGTGTCGCGAGCGGACGATAAGCAGAAGTGTCCGGAGTGTTGTCGGTCGCGGGAGCAACATTGTGATGGCAGGCGGCTAACGCGAAGCTCGCAAATACTATCGTGACAAGTATTCCAAAGACACGAGCCATGTGTATTCCTATGAAAGACTGGAGCGCAACCGTCTCGGTTGCCCTTCGGAAATGCAAGCGGGACGCTTGCGCTCCAGTCTTAAACGCTCTCTCCTGACAATCGGGCTACTGTCTCGCGCAGCCCAGCGCGCGCTCAGGCCGCCTCTTTCTCACGGCGAGTTGTCGTTGTCGTTGCCGCTGTCTCCACCGCTGTCGTCTGTGTTTGCTTCCGGAGGCGGCTCGCCTTTCGTGTCGCGCAGGCGCATCACCTTACAGTCCTTGTCTTTATAGACCACATCGAACCATCCACTCTTCAGCGCATTGTCGGTAAACGAGACGTGATCGTCAGTGTTGTCGGTGAATACCCACTTTGCGCCAAACCGATCGCGAATGAGCGGGCCTGGATCCTCGGTCTCACCCGTCGTTATGTCGACGTAAAGTTTCGACAAGTCGGCGCTGCGGTCAAACAAGTAACTTGGATCCAAACCCGAAACGTACGCGTGGCCGGGATCGAAATAAAACAGCCGGGGAAAGTCGTCCCAATCCGTGTTGAAGACAACCTGGCCCTGGGGAATGTTCGTCCGCATCCAGGCGGCGCCTTGTGAGTAATAATCGCGCGGCTCGCTCTCAGCAATGTCGCCGGTGGTCTGATGCACATTGATCAGGAAAATCACAGCCAGACCCATGGCGGCCAGAGCGATCTTAATGATGCGCCACGTCTCTTCATTCTTGCGCTCTTTGGCCATGTCAGTCGGCGCCTGACGATCGAGAAACGGCTGCAAGTCCTCCAGCACTTCGTCCGGCAGACGCGTGAAGACGGCCCGGCCGCGCCAATACTGCTCGAGAGTGAAAGCGGCAAACAGGATCGCGAACGGCGGGAAATATTCAGCGAACCGTTTCCAGCGCATATTCATTACGAGTAAGGCCGTTGCCAAGGCCAGGAAGTAAAGCGGCTGCTTTGATTGCTTGCGATCGCTTCCATCGAAGGCCAGACATCCCGCGAACATCGCGACCAGCGCCACAAAACAGTTGGCGAGAAACTCGCGCGTGTCGTAGGGATACCATTCATTGCCAACCTTCGTGGCGAAGTCGGCTGCCGTGATCTTGATGCGCGCGTGCTCCCAAAAGAGATGCAGGTTATGCGGAAAGTATGGATTGATGACGAGGCCGAGCGCGCAACCCGCTAACACGTAAGCCAGAGGTTTCCACTCAAATCGCCCATCGGTCCACGCCCCTACGACAGTCCAGATTCCGACTGCCAGCACCAGCAATACAAACAGGTCGTACGTCCAGGTGAAGACGAGCGCGAGGGGTAACAGTTGCCAATGTTTTCGCTCGAACATCAGGTAACTGCCGATGACGAGGAACAGAATCGCGAACGGCGGCGCCTTCGTCATGTTCATGCGGTACAGAAACGGCGCCGAACAGGCGAGCAGCGCCAACAGCCAGAGCAGACGATAACGAATTTCGTAACGAACAATCAGCCAGTAACACGCAAATACAGCGATGCTCGCGAAAATGAAGGTGGCGACCTTAGCCCCCGTTTGCATATCGCGAAACCAGGTGAACGGAATCAACAGCACATGAAACAGCAGATGATGATCCACGTAGTCCCGCGGATTGAGAGTTGTCAGCGGGAGCCAGGTGAAAGCCGGCGGGCGAAACTGCCTGGCTTTGAGGTTTTCCCAAAGCAAGCGCGCCCACTTCATGTGGTAATAGCCGTCGAAGTCACCGCAGCAGATTGAAGTCGTGGAAAACTGCAGTCGCCAGAACAGGAGACCGATCGCCAGAGCCCCTACGCCCAGTTCGCTGGCGCGAACGGCGGATTCACTTTTCAGCCACGCTCGAAAGCGACTGATACGCGCCGGCTGTTCAGGGGTGGGCGCGGCTTCCTCGAACTCTTCCATCGCGAAAGAGAATGCCGGAAAAGAGAGGTTGAGGGCAAGACGTTAGGAGCAAAAGATCAGAAGCCAGACATCAGAGGTCAGTCGTTCTCTCGTCAGTGGCGTCTGTCAGCCGTCATTGATCACTCGCGATTCGTTCCCGACGATCTGGTTTCTGACGTCTGAAGTCCGACTTCTAATTTTTAATGATTCCTGCTGGGCTCTGACTGCGAGAGCAGTTCGGTCATTAGATTGAGCAGTTGCGTGGGCTCGATCGGTTTTGCCAGATGCACGTTGAAGCCGGCAACTACGGCGCGTCCGCGATCGTCGTACTCGGAGTACCCGGTCACGGCGATCAAAGGTGTGTTGTGATAGTCCGCCAGATCGCGCAACGCACTGGCCAATTCATAGCCATTCATCTCAGGCATGCCGATGTCGGAAATCACCAAATCAAAATGCTGCTGGCGGGCCATCTGTAACGCCGCTTTGGCGGACCCCGCGGTGGTCACGTCGTAACCGGCGTGCTTCAACAGCAGTTCGATCATTTCGGTCACGTCTGGCACATCGTCTACGACCAGGACTGTGCCCCGCCGCACGCGAATCTGCTTCGTGCTCTTCTTCGCTCGTTTTGCGGTTGAGCGGGACGCAGGTTTCTTTGAAGCAAGCGCCTGATACCCACGCTCTGAAGTTTTGTGATCTAACGCCGCAACGCGATCGGTAAAGGCGGCGACTCTTTCAGTTTTTATGTCTGCGAGCGACGACTTAGGCAATTCCATAAGGAATCCAGGGAAAACTTGACCAAGGGTTATTTCTTGCAGCGCTGTCATAAATCGGGGCCGGCGCGGCTACAAAAGTTCTAAGCTGTTCCAAGGGGGAACCCGTAATCTAGCTCAAATGGTCCAGCCTGTCCAGACACTTTCGCGATCGAATGGGCAATGTGACGAAATCGTTAAGCCTCAATCTCCGTGATACTCTTGCGCGCCATGAAGGGCCGCCTCGAAACGCGATATCGATTGCTCGGCGTGCTGCCATTGATCTTCTTTCTGGTGCAAACAATCCATTACTGGCGTTACGGCGGAATGGGAAATCTTTTGTGGATGTGCAATGCCGGGAACATTCTGCTGGGAATTGGATTGCTGATTGGACATCGCGAAATGATTCGGGCGGCAGCCATCTGGACAATTCCCGGGCTGGGGGTGTGGATCAAGTACGTCCTGCTGGCGAGCGGCTTTTACTTTTCGACGACGCTGGCGCACTTAGGTGGCATCACGGTGGCGTTGATTGCGCTGCAGCGCGTGCGCATGGATCGCATCGCATGGGTTTACGCCTTCGCCTGGTATCTGCTGACACAAATCGCGGCGCGCTTGCTGGCGGCGCCGGAGTTGAACGTGAATGTAGCAAATCGCATTCAGACCGGCTGGGAGACGACGTTCACGAGCTACTGGAAATTCTGGATTGTAATGTCGCTGGTTGTCGCGGCAGTTTTGTGGTTGATTGGATTCGGGCTGTCGCTGATATGGCCCGCGAAGTCACGTACAAAGTCGCGAGCGAGAGTGAGCGGGTCAGGCGCTCAAGGTTGAAGGCGTGGGCCCCTTGCTGAAGCTAGGCTTTGCCGCAAAAGACCTTTGATTAGTTCTCTGAACGCCAGGAACTGAATCATCGCGGCAGAGCGGCGAGATGTTTATAGCTACGCGATTGCCTCTGCTCATCTCCGGAAGTCAGAAGGCCGTGCTTCTATAAACATTCCTTGCCCACGGCACGTTCTGTCCTAATTCGCTCGAGCGACTACTTTTGAGGCAAAGCTGCTCGCAGTTCCGTAACTCAACGCCCTAGGACTACGGCCTGCGGACTTAGCGTCAATAGATGCCAGCGGGAAAATGTTGGCAGCACGTTCCGCAAATCCAGATAGCCCGTCTGCACATAAAGTTTTTCCGGCACGGGCCACTCCATGCGCACAATTGGATTGAACGAAACAGGAACACCAGAAGTGGGAGTACTGGCCGTGTTCGGCTTTGATTGGTCAGGGCTTTTCTTCGCGGTGCCCTTCTCATCGAAAGCAGCCGAAGCCGTAATCATTCGCTCGCGCAAAACTATGCGGGCCTGCGTGGGCGCCTTGTCCGTGGCGTCGTAAATCCCAATATCAACGTCGAACGCTGTCGCAATTTTGGCTGAATCGGGAGACCACACTGGAGGCGCTTGCGCCATTTCATCATCGAGCAAGCGTTCGGCGCCATCCAGAGTAATCAGGCGCGGTCGCCCGCTGGGCGTCTTGAACTCGCGTTCGCGCGCATCCCACTCGCTTTCTTTGCACGCCAGCGCCGACAATGCGTGGCCGTCCGGCGCCCACGACAACGCAAAATAGATCAGTCCATCGCGCGTCGTCAGCGGCTTCAGAGCGTAACCGTCCTTGTCACAGATGTAGATTTGCTCCGTCGAGAATGTCGCTAACGGGGGAAATGCCGGCATGACCGTCGGCGACGCCACCGGCGATTCCAGGGGCCCAGGCTCTTCGAGCCCCGGCGGTGTCGGACTAGCCTGCGGCTGTGCGGCTTTGCGGGCAACAAAGGCAATGTATCCGCTGTCTGCCGACCACAAAACTGAATCCTGAAAGACCACGGCCAAATCGGGGGGCGTCACATTGCGAATAAAAGTTCCGCTGCTGGCGTACAGATCGATGTGAAAAGTAGTCGAAGACTCATCCTGTTCGCTGTAAAGCGCCAGGGCGCGCTGGCCGTCGGGCGATGTCACCGTGCGATGTAACACGAGCGCCTCGTCTTTGCGCCGCACATCAAAGTCTTCCTGAATTGCCTGAATCGGTTTCGCTTCTTCCGTGGAAGCGTTTGCCGGTGGCTCGATATCCGCGCTGAACGTAAACGCCAGCCGCTGTGCCGGGACGTCACGCAATTGGCGCGGGCGCACTCGTTGGGCTTCGCTGTCACTGCGGCATGCGATCCCGAGCGTTAAGAGAGCGAGTGCGCACAGCGAGGCGATGAGTCGAAGCTCAAGGTGACGCTCACTCGACTTGGCGAATCTTGGGGCGATTGATTGAAACACTGCGGTTGCGCAACTCAGCTGGAAAATCTCGCTCCGGCGTGATGTTAGAAAGTCGCGACGCGCGCTGTCAACGAAGTGCGGCGTCGGCCAGACGTCTGCGTTTCGGTCGCGAGCAGTTCCCGCGCCAAGTCGAGGTCGAGCGCAAACAATGCGCGAATGGTATTGCGCGGCGATAGGTGATCTTCGTCCGAGCCGTCATCATCGACGCAATTGTGCTCGACAGCACGAGCAATGCGCCGCGGCTGCGGTTCCCAACTCGGAGTTTCCTTCATGAACTGGCGCGCCGCAATCAAGCCCACCAGGTCGCACGCAAGTTCTTCGGCGCGCTGCCCGGATATCGCCAAACTGATCCGGCCGGCAGCGCGTCGCGCAATCGCGCGGAACAACGGTCGCAGCAAATCGGACTGGCCGCTGGCGACGTGGGTTAATTCATGACCAAGCACGCTGATCATCGCTTCATCAGACTTCAGTCCTGCCAAAAAAATTGTGCCGAACTCGATTACGCGAGGGTCCCGCAACAGAACCGACGCATTGTCGCGCGCATCGACGCTGGGACGGATGCGCTTGACCGCTTGCACGCGCGCCGCGGCTGCATTCACCCGGGCCCGCGCGGCGTCAGTGTCGTAGAAGCCATAGTCTTTCGCTAAGTCAACGATGGCATTAGCAACTAACTTGCGTGTCTCGGGCAGCAAACGATCAGCGCGCCTCGCCCCGGCGACAGCATCTGGATTGCTCGCGGAGAGCGAAGGCCGGGCCTGCATTTCATCGATAGGAGTGCTGCCCAGCGGATCGCGAATGCGTTCGCCACAGGCTGTGCCTATGGCTCGCTCGATGGTATTGCGGTCACCAGTACTGAAACTGTCTCGTGGAACTAAAGAGTGTGCGCCGCTTCGTTTGCGATTCTGGGCGAGCGACGAAAAGTTGAACGCGAGCGAGAGGAGAACGAGAGCGAACAACAAGACAGGGAGACGGGCGGATGGGGAGACACGGAGACAGGGAGACACGGAGACACGGAGAGAAAGGATTTTTCTCGTTCCCGCGCCGCCGCGTCCCCGCGTCCTGTCTTTCATTCTCCTCGTCCCCGCGTCGCCGCGTCCCCGCGTCCTGTCTTTCATTCTCCTCGTCCCCGCGTCGCCCAGTCCCCGTGTCCTGTCTTTCATTCTCCGCGTCCCCGCGTCGCCGCGTCCCCGTGTCCTGTCTTTCATTCTCCGCGTCCCCGCGTCCTGTCTTTCATTCTCCGCGTCCCCGCGTCGCCGCGTCCCCGTGTCCTGTCTTTCATCGATTCTTCCACTGCGGCTTTCGCTTTTCCATGAATGACCGCACACCCTCTTCCGCGTCCTCAGTCTTCATCAGCTCGTGCAAGTAAAGATTTTCCACGTTTGTCAGCGCGGATTCAAAGGTTAGCTGCCCGCCGATGTCGAGCGCCATCCGCGTCATGCCCAGACCCGCGGCGGACAGCTCGCGTAGTTTCGTCAGAATACTCTCCGTTTTTGTCGCCAGTTCGCCGGCCGGAACCACGTAATTCACCAGACCAAGACGCAGCGCTTCATCTGCGTCGATCAAATCACCGGTCAGAATCAGTTCGCGCGCTTTCCGTTCGCCAATGATTCGTGGCAGTAGGATGGCGGCGATTGGCGGAAAGACGCCCAGTTTTATTTCCGGCTGCCCGAATTTTGATCGATCGCTGGCGGTCACAATGTCGCACGCCGCCACTATTTCGCAGCCGCCACCTAAAGCAGGCCCATCGACGACCGCCATCGTCGGCTTCGCAATCTGATGGAGCGCCCGGAAGATCGAGTGAAAGCTGTCCAGCATTTGAAATACTGTCGCGGGCACGTGTTCTTCCACGGCCACCCCGGCGCTGAACGCGCGTGCGCCTTCTGCGGCATCGAACACGATGGCGGCCAGCGTTCGCTGTTGCGCGCACTCATTCAGTGCTTCGTTGATCTCGCGCATCATCGCGATGTTCAGAACGTTGAGCGGCGGACGCGCTAACGTTATGCGAGCAACGCGATCCTGAATCTGAAATCTGATGCTTGAGAATTCGGACATGAAGTCAGTTTCGAGTTTCAAGTTTCGAGTTTCGAGTTTTCGAGTTTCAAGTTTCAAGTCCAACACTGCGGTGGTTTAGTTCCAGATTAAAGAAGAAGCACCCGACGGCAGCATTATGACTGCCAACTTGAACCTGAAACTTGAAACTTGAAACTTATTTCACTCCTCCGCGGGTTCCGTCACCACTGGAGTTTTCAAATACTTCGCAAAGAACCTGACGTACCGGCGCACGCGATCCATGTTGTGGCGCGGTTCAGTGAAGCCGTGGTTCTCGCGCGGATACACCACGAACTCCACCGGCACATTCATCTCTTTCAGGGCCATGTAAAACTCCTGGGCCTGCGCGATCGGCACGCGCGTATCGACCTGGCCATGCATGATCATCACCGGCGTCTTCACGTTTTTCACGTATTTCATCGGCGACCGATCCCAATAAAGCTCCTGCGCGTCCCAGGGCGCTTTGTCCGAATAGAACCAGCGCAGATAGCGTTGAATGTCATTCTGCGAATACATCGAATAAATGTTCGTCAGTCCCGCGCCCGGCGAGACCGCTTTGAAACGATCCGTCTGGGTCAGGATCCAAAAGGTCATATAGCCGCCATACGACCAGCCGAATGCGCCCAGTCGATCGGGATCGGCAAGGCCCGTGGCGATCATCGCATCGACGCCGCTCATGCAGTCTTCGTAATCGCCTTTGCCCCAGGTGTTTTTGTTCGCTTGCGAAAATGCGAGCGACTTGCCGGTTGAACCGCGAAAGTTCGGCTGCAAAACGGCAAAGCCGTTCGCCGCGAGTACTTGCACTGTGCCGTTCCAATTGTTGATCGACGCGCCGGTCGGTCCGCCATGCGGATTCAGCAGAAATGGAACCTTTCCCGAAGTGTATCCCACGGGTTTCGTCAGCACACCCTCGATCTCCGTCCCGTCCTTACTCTTCCACTTCACGACTTCGGATTGCGCCAGAGAATAATCATTGAGCCAGGCGTTTTGATTGGTTAGTGCTTTAAGCGAAGCGAAATCGATCCTGGTTACATAGATTTCGGTTGGATGATCGGGGGAAGACATTGTGCCGACAACGGTCTTCCCATCTTTGCTGATTTCGGTGATGCCGATCGAACTACCGCGCTTCGTGAGTTGCTTCACCGCTCCGCTCGCAACATCCGCCGCGTACAACTCAACCGCTTCCAGCGTGTTCGTGCTGAAATAGATCATCTTTCCGTCGCGCGACCACACGGGCGTGCCCACGCTCAAATCGAATTTTGGTGAAAGTTGTTTGGGTGCGCCGCCGTCGACCGGATACAAATACAGAAAAGCGGTCGAAGGGCCGGGATCGCGATCGGCCGTTCCCGTGAACGCAATCCATTTTCCGTCGGGTGACCAACGCACGTTGTCAGCCGCTCCCGGTTCGCCGGCGATCTTTTTCTTTTCGCCGCTCGCAACGGTGACCACCCAAACATCACTCAACGCGCCGTCGTCAGCGCGCGGCGTTGGGCGCGTGGTGTAGGTGATGCGCGTTCCATCCGGTGACCACTGCGGATCGCTAACGGTATACTCGCCTTCGGTAAGCCGCTTCTCCTCTTTCTTATCAAGGTCATAAACCCACAGATGCGTCATCTTGATATCATGGTCGATGACCATCGTGTCGTCTTTAACTTTCTTGCGATCCTCTTCGTCCTTGTTCGGCTGATCCGTGGCAGTCAGCACCAGCCGCTTTCCCTCCGGCGAGAAATGGAATCCGCTGACGCCGCCTTTGTGCGAGGTGACCGCCCATGCTTCACCACCATCGGCATTCATCATCCACACCTGGCGTTCGCCGTCTTTCTCGCGATCCGAGAGAAAGGCGATCATCGATCCGTCAGCCGACCATTCAGGCGCCGTAGCGCTTTTGTCACCGCGCGTGTACTGCCGCGCTGTGCCGCCATTCACGGGAACAACCCAAACCTGGGTCACTGTCTTCCACTCTTTGTCCTTCTCCATCTTCACTTCGCTGACCGTGTAGGCCACGCGTGATCCATCCGGCGAAATGCGCGGGTTTCCGACGCCGTTGATCTTCATCAGGTCCATCGCCGTCAAAAGTTTCTTGCCGTCTTTGGCGCGTGGGGCTGGTGGATCGGCTTTCGGTTTTGAATTGTCTTGTGCGAGTGCGACGCCGGTGGTCAGTGAAATTAGAATCAGAAGTGTGATGTTGAAACGTTTGGGGTTCATGATTTCTCTCAAGCAGTCAGAACCGCCTGCGGTAGCGGGCGGTTGATCTCAGCAGATATTAGACTCGTCAGTTTAACCATCCGCTACCGCAGATGGTTCTGACACTATTCTTTCCAGTGAACAGTTCCGAACGATTGCGGATCAAAAAGCTTGTCAGGCAGCGTCACATTCGCTCGCAAATCGGAATACTCTTCGATTGTCGCGACTTTACCATCGACGAGAAAGACGACTTCCGGTGACATCCAACCGCCGCCCAGCTTCTGATACTTGTTGAATTGTGTCTCCTGCGTCTGCGTGCCGTCCCGGCCCGCCGGGCGAATCATGCGCACAAAGTAGAGATTCTTCTGGTCAATCCAGAATTGCGCTGAGTGCGCGTCACCGGTTTTCGCTCCGACAACATAAACGGGTCGCCCTTGCCATGTGTCCTCGCGAAAGATCGAGAGGTCGAATTTCAACCCTTTGAGCTTTTCGATCACGTCACTCTGCGGCAGGCCATAGACATCAAAACCCAGCACCATCAGGGGATGAACATATGCACGGCTGGTGTCGACCTTTCCATTTTTGAAAACGTAGATCTGAGAGTTGGTAAAGAGAATTCCGTTGCCATCCTTCGTCGGCGTGAAATCGATCCGCAAGCTACCCGGCAGAGACATCGCTTCGTACCACGTCTCAACTTTTCGGTTGCCATCCTTATCGATGTTCGTCGTCTTCTGCACGAACGTCGCGGTCTTGTACCAGGACTTCGCGTACTTCTTCTGCATCGCCTCGATGAGTTGTTCGGTGGTGGTGATTTTGGCCGCGAACGAGACAGTGGCGGAAAGAATAATTAGGCACGGGACAAGAATGAACTTTTTCATTTGACTCTATTCCTCAGTGATCTCTTTCGGATTCCTAACTGTGACTTCAGTAAATCGTTTGAAGTCGCGATCGTTGAAGGTGAGGAGGTGCGTTAGGTGGTGGACGAGCATTGCCGCGACCAGCCGAGTATCATGAGCTTGCTTGCCGATTACTTGATGTTCGACTACGAGCTTTTCCCAATGATCGAAGACCTCTGGCGTATCGGGAAGAATGCCGAATAGCAACTTCAAACGGATCAACTCCTGCTCTGCTTCACTGATGGAAACGCCCAATCCATTGTTGGCGATTGGCCGCGTCGCCACCGCCCAAAACTCAACCAAATTCTGACCGATTACATAAACGTCATCGTGGCGGGTTCTTAAGATCTCGACGGCGTTCGAAACCACGCCGTACATGGGGTGCGAGGCCTGCGCACCACGCAGGAGAACGTTGGTATCGACGAGCCACCTCACAATTGTGCATCTTCGCGTTCGCGGTAAATGCTCTCACGGCTGACAGCCTCATCAGAGAGCGGCGGCGCTTTTATGTAGTCATGGCTGCTCAACCATTCCTTCCACCTTCGCAGCCATTCGTCATACGGAATCTTATTCGGATTCTCTTCAGCGATCAGTTTGCTTTCAAGTTCTTGCTGGATATATGCCTCAACCGACAAGCCGCGCGCTTCAGCCTCGGCTTTCACCAGATCTTCGATCTCCGGTTTTAGTTCTAGAGTTACAGTCATGATTGAAATTTCAATCGAGAATTCGCCCGCGCTCTTCGGCGCTCATGGCCTCTTGATTCTAACATCGCGCGGGCTATTTTGCGGCAATCATCGGAATCTTGACGCGCTTCTCCCTAGCCGTCTCAATCGCTTCTTCGTATCCCGCATCAACATGACGCGCGACGCCGAGGCCGGGATCGTTTGTGAGCACACGATTCAGACGCTTCGCCGCTTCATCGGTGCCGTCGGCGACTGAAACCTGGCCGGCGTGCAGAGAATAACCTATACCGACACCACCGCCGTGATGAAACGAAACCCAGCTGGCGCCGCTGGCGGTGTTCAAGAGCGCGTTCAGAATCGGCCAGTCCGCGACGGCGTCGGACCCGTCTTTCATTCCTTCGGTTTCCCGATAAGGTGAAGCCACCGATCCGGTATCGAGATGATCGCGGCCAATGGCGATCGGCGCTTTCAGATCTCCGCGACGGACTAATTCATTAATAGCCTCGCCCATTTCAGCCCGCTCGCCGTAACCGAGCCAACAGATGCGTGACGGAAGGCCTTGGAACTTCACGCGATCGCGCGACAGACGCAGCCAGCGGTTCAGAGTCTTGTCGTCCGGAAACAATTCCAGCGCGAGATCGTCTGTTTTGCGAATGTCTGCGGCTTCGCCCGAGAGCGCGACCCAACGAAACGGACCTTTACCTTCGCAGAAGAGCGGGCGAATGTATTCAGGCACGAAGCCGGGAATGTCGAACGCGTTTTTGCAGCCGGCATCGAAAGCCATCTTGCGAATGTTGTTGCCGTAATCGAAGGCGACTGCGCCGCTCTGTTTGAGCGCCAACATCGCTTCAACGTGACGCGCCATCGATTCCATCGATCGCTTCACGTAACCGTCCGCGTCGATCCGGCGCAATTCAATGGCGCCTTCGACCGAGAGACCTGTCGGGACATAACCATTCAAAGGATCGTGCGCGCTGGTTTGATCGGTAACAGCGTCAACCTTCACGCCGCGTCGCACAATCTCCGGAAGAATCTCTGCGCAGTTACCGACGAGGCCAACTGAGACGGCGCGCTTTTGTTCGCGCGCGTCTTCGCAAATGTCGAGCGCTTCATCCAGGTTCTGAGCAATTCGATCGCAGTAACCGGTGCGCACGCGCCGCTCGATGCGTTCCGGATCCACCTCAATGCCCAGGAAAACCGCGCCGTTTAAGGTCGCCGCCAAAGGCTGCGCGCCACCCATTCCGCCGAGGCCGCCTGACACCAGAAGCTTGCCGCTCAAGTCGCCGCCAAAATGCCGGTCAGCCATCGACGCAAACGTTTCGAACGTACCCTGCACAATGCCCTGCGTGCCGATATAGATCCAACTGCCGGCGGTCATCTGGCCGTACATCATCAGCCCTTTGCGCTCGAGTTCGTGAAAATGTTCCCAGTTGGCCCAGGCACCGACCAGGTTGGAGTTGGCGATCAAAACTCGCGGCGCGTATTCGTGCGTGCGAAAAACGCCTACGGGCTTGCCTGATTGAACCAGCAGCGTTTCGTCGTTCTCAATTTCCTTAAGCGAGCGGACAATTGCGTCGAATGATTCCCAGTTGCGCGCCGCTTTCCCGGCGCCGCCGTAAACGATGAGCTCGTCAGGCTTCTCGGCAACCTCGGGATCGAGATTATTCATCAGGCAACGCAGCGCGGCTTCCTGATGCCAGCCTTTGCAGTTGAGTTCGGCGCCGCGGGGGGCGCGAATATTTCTCGCGGCCATGCACCAAGATTAATAACAGAAAATGAAAGGCGCGAGAAGTAGAACGCTCAAGGTAGAATGCTGACCGAAATATCGAGTCAACAAGTCCCTATCTCAATAGCAGGAGCGAGTTCTTTACCGGCGCAGATCATGCGGCGTCAACTTTCGATCGGCCTGGCAATTTCGCTAACTATGGCGGGCAACCTGTGCGCGCAACGGGCAGACAATCATCTGTCGAACGCGAACGTGATCATCGAGTACAGTCCCAGGCGACCGGTGAATCGCTTTACTCCTGCGCACGATCTCGGCGGCGCTGTGGATGGTCACGATAAGGGATCGACGGATCTATTGCTGACCGAAACGAATATTCGCGAGATGCTTTCGGCTGGATTGAAGCCGTTGACTTATCGGCTGCGGACCGAGTTAGCCGGCGACGCGTGGCATTGGAACTCGCGCGGCGCGTGGAGCGATGCTAATCGGCAGCAAGGCTATTGGACTTCAAATGCAGATCTGGCCGAACCAATCTCAGTCTCTTATGGATATCGTTTGCCACGCCGCGGTAACACAATCGATCAAGCGAACGACGATGGATATTCACGGCTTGATGATGGAGACAACGCGAGCTTTTGGAAGAGTAATCCTTACCTTGATCGCGCGTTCACCGGCGAGAACAACTCCATTCATCCACAGTGGGTGGTCGTTGAGTTTGCGAAGCCGGAACCAATCAACGCCGTGCGGATCCTCTGGGGCGCACCTTGCGCGCAGCATTACCAAATTCAATACGGAAACTTTGACGATGTCAGCGATATTGCGTTGAGTCCGAAAGAGCTGTGGCACGACTTTCCGTTAGGAAAGATTCTTCCCCGCGCAGCAGTTCGGCTGTCAAAATCTGAGCAGACACCGCTGCGAATCTCGTTGACTCCCATCAAGGCTCGCTGGCTGCGAATCTTGATGACTGAATCGTCGGCAACGGGACTCGAGCAATCGAGTGACGTTCGCGATCGCGCCGGCTTTGCCATGCGTGAGATTTATGCCGGTTATCAGGACCCTAACGGGACGTTTCACGATCGCATCCATCATGCGGCCGATCGCAAGCAGCAGACGATCATTCACGTTTCTTCGACAGATCCCTGGCATCGCGAAAGCGATCGGGATGAAGGGATCGAGCAACCAGGTTTCGATCGAGTCTTCACCAACGGTCTGACAAATGATTTGCCGATGCTGCTGCCGTCGGGATTGCTCTATGACACGCCTGAGAATGCCGCGAATGAAATCCGTTACCTGCGCGCGCGTGCCTACAAATTCGACTCAGTGGAGCTGGGTGAAGAACCCGACGGCCAATACATCTCACCAGAAGATTATGGCGCGTTGTACTTGCAATGGGCTGAGGCGATTCATCGCGTTGCTCCGTCGCTGAAACTGGGCGGTCCGAGCTTTCAGGAAATACTAAAGGATCAAGATGTGCCGGCGGATCGAGGTAATAGCGAATGGCTGCGCCGCTTTCTCGATTATTTGAAGCGGCGTGGGCGGGCGAAAGACTTTTCCTTCTTTTCTTTTGAGTGGTATCCGTTCGATGACGTCTGTGGGGCTACCGCGCCGCAGCTCGCGCGCGCGCCGCGCATGCTGGAGAACTCTTTGCGCGCGATGCAACGATATGGTCTATCGCGAGATATTCCCTGGATCATCACTGAGTACGGCTATTCGGCGTTTGGCGCGCGCGCGGAACTCGACCTTGAAGGCGCGCTGCTAAATGCCGACATCGTGGGAGAGTTTCTGACACTCGGTGGCGACCAGGCTTTCCTGTTTGGTTATACGCCCGGTTATATCGACCGCGATTCACCGTGCACAGCGGGAAACAACATGCTGTTTTCGCTCGGCGATGACAACCAAATCAAAGATCGCTTTGCCACCTACTTTGGCGCCCGCTTGCTAACTCAAGAGTGGTTGCAGCCGGGCGACGGCGTTCACGAAATTTATCCGGCGAAATCGGATGCCCGCGACCCGCGCGGAAACCAACTGGTCACAGCGTACGTCGTGCGCCGGCCGGACGGACTTTGGTCGGTGCTTTTGATTAATAAGGATCCGAATCGAGCGTTTCAGGTGAGGGTGGGCTTTCGCGATCTTCAATCAAAGGCGAGTAGTAACCTCGCGGGCGTGATCGATATCTTTCAATACTCTGGCAAACAATACGCGCTTGATGGATCTCTCGATAATCCCCATCCGAAGAGAGCCGAGCCGCCCGAGCACACAACCATGAAAACTTCCGGGATCACACCTGCCACGATCAGTTTGCCGTCATATTCACTTACCATTATTCGCGGGCGCATGAGTTCGCGACGGATCAATTAAGCGCGTCAAGCTCTCCATCGCGAATTGATCCGGCAACCGCTTCGATCTCTCTGCTCATCGCACGATCAGAAGTCAGGCGAGCAACCTGGCGGCGAATAATTTCATGGGCCTGTCGCGCGCCACGTCCGGGTTGCAGCGGGGCACGATATTCCAAGCCTTCCGCCGCGGCGATCAGTTCAATTGCCAACACTTTCTCCGAGAGGTCCACAATCGCGCGCAGCTTCGTGGCGCCCGTCATGCCCATCGAAACGTGATCTTCTTTGTTGCCGTCAGTCGGCACGTTGTCGATGCTGGCTGGATGCGCCAACACCTTCGCTTCGCTCAACAGAGACGCGGCGACGATTTGCAACATCATGAAGCCCGACGCAGGGCCGGGATGCGAAGTTAGGAACGGCGGCAAGTCTTCGTTCGAATCGGGGTTCACTAAGCGATCGATGCGCCGTTCCGTGATGCTCATCAAATCCGTTACCGCCATCGCCGCATAGTCGAAGGCAAGCGCGAGCGGCGCGCCGTGAAAGTTTCCGCCCGAAAGCACTTCACCTGAATCGACAAACACCAGAGGATTGTCGGTGGCGCTACCGGTTTCAGTTTCGACAATCTCGCGCGCGTGCGAGAGAGCATCGCGCACCGCGCCATGAACCTGTGGGATGCAACGAAGCGAATATGCATCCTGCACGCGCGGATCGTTGTTTACATGCGATTCGCGAATCTCGCTGTCGCGCAGCAGCTCGCGCAAGTGTTCAGCGACTGCCATCTGCCCGGCGTGTGGCCGCGCGGCGTGAATGCGCTCGTCGAAAGCGACCGGCGTGCCTTTTAAAGCCTCGAGTGTCATCGCCCCCGCGACATCAGCCAGGCGCGCCACGCGTTCCGCTCGGAGCAGCGCGAGTCCTCCCACAGCAGCCATCGCTTGCGTTCCATTCAACAACGCGATGCCTTCCTTGGCCTGCAGCTGCAACGGCGCCAGCGCACCGCGTGAGAGCGCGTCGGCACTCGCCATTCGCTCACCATCGAAAAATGCCTCACCTTCGCCGATCGCTGTTAACGCCAGGTGCGCCAGCGGTGCGAGATCGCCACTCGCTCCCACCGAGCCCTTTTCGGGAATCACCGGCGTGACGCCGCGGTTCAGCATGTCAATTAAAGTCTCGATCACGACTGGCCGGCACCCGCTGTAACCCAATGCCAAAACGTTTGCGCGCAACAGAACCATTGCGCGGGCTTCTTCAATCGACAGCGGGTCGCCCAGGCCGCACGAATGGCTCCGCACCAGGTTCAGTTGCAACTCGCTTATCTGCGACGGGTCGATGCGCACATCGGAAAGTTTTCCGAATCCCGTATTGACGCCGTAAACAGTGCGGTTCTCAGCGATGATTTGCTCAATCACGCGGCGCGACTGTTCGACGCGTGAACGCGCAGCTTCAGCCAGTGACACGCGCTCCGCCGCACGCGCAACTGCCGACACTTCCGCAAGCGACAGTCTTTGACCGTTAAGTTCCATAGAAAAACTAGTAGGCAGTAAGCAGCAAGCAGAAGGCAGCGAGCACTAGCTAGTAGGCGGTAAGCAGAATGCAGAAGGCAGCAAACTCAAACTGTGTTAATGCGACGGCCTACTGCCTTCTGCCTACTGCCTACTGCCTTCTGCCTTCTGCCTTCTGCCTTCTGCCTTCTGCCTACTGCCTTCTGCTCGCTGCGCTGGCTCCTGACGGCTGGCTTCTGCCCCCGGGACGGTTGGGCATCTCGGCTGTATGAATGCGCCGGTCCGGCGTCTGCGTCACATCAATCTTCTTGAGATCTCCGGTGGTGCCGCGCATGCGTTGGCGCGCCCGCTTGGCGCGACGCACGGTGGCTTTTGGAACTGACGAGGCCGCGCGCGTCCAGTTGGAAACACGTTGCAGCGGATGCAGCGAGAACTCATGACGCGGCAACACTTCACCCGTTGCTTCTCGCAATTTTAAAGTGCCGACGGCCAAAATAAATAGTATGAAGTTGAAAAGAAATCCCACGATGAAAACCATCCATCCCGGCACCAGACCTACGGTGGCTCGCTCGATAAACTCGTCAAAGTTCCGCGCCGGCAACGGATACAAGTATACTTTCAGGTTCCAACTCAACGCGAGCAGCGCGAAGATCCAAACGTAATTGCGACGCAAACGGCGGCCAATCGCTTCCCACACGCTAATGGTGAAATGCGGGGTCAAGAGATCCGACGCCAGGTGTGAGGCCCACTCTTTGTCGCGCGGCACGCTATCCGGTGCCAGCATGGGCGCGTAGTAGCCAGTCTCGATCACGCGCACTCGGCCGGCCCATATTTCGTAGTAGCGATAGCGACGCGCTTCCATCAAAAGAAAAACGGCCACCAGGATCGAATCGATGGGAATGACGAAATGCGGACTTCCCGGCGAACTGAACGCAAATGACAACATGGCGCCGGCGCTCAACACCGCCCAATTCGTGGTCGTATCCAGACGGTTGCGCCACGTGTTCGATCGCTGAACTTCACCCCGATAAAAGTGCACCATGGCCGTGGTCATCTCTGCCGATGACATACGTCGTGCGGCTTCCGGCGGTAAAATTCTTTGACGGTCCGCGGTAGTCGTTTCGGGTGGCGAGTCGGCCGCAACCGGACGCAGGCGCGCAGCCGGACGCTCACCCGAAACACTCAATGACGAGTCGCGCGCGACGCCTGAGCGTGACGGGATGCGTGTAGTGATCTGTGAATCGTGAATACTGTCTGTGCGCGTGCCGGGATTTCGTTGCGTTGGTTCGGTAGTCGTTGGCATCTCAGCCTGACTTGCGGGGTGGGTTCGTCCGCGGCAGCCTTGGAGATAATAACATGAAATGAGTATAGTTGAGCTTTGCTGTTTGAGAGATGTTTTCAGCCGTTGCAGGTGAAGTAAGCGCAGAGACGCAACTGTCGCACGAGCGTTGGATGGGCGCGGCGATTCGCGCTGCTCGCGAAGCAGAGGCTGCGGGCGAAGTGCCCGTGGGAGCGTGTATCGTGGCCGACGGGAACGTTCTCGCGATCGCCGGAAATCGCACTCGCACGGATTGTGATCCCACGGCTCACGCTGAGGTCGTGGCCTTGCGAGAAGCGGCCCAGCAGTTTGGAAACTATCGCCTGGCTAACGCGGTCGTCTATTCGACTATTGAACCGTGCGCGATGTGCGCCGGAGCGCTGATTCAAGCACGCGTGCCCACGTTGATTTACGGCGCGAAGGACGAGAAGGCTGGCGCGGTCGATTCTCAATTTCACATCTGCGATTCGAGCCATCTGAATCATCGGGTTGAAGTGATCAGCGGAGTTTTGGAAAGTGAATGTCGAGCGTTGATGCAGGAGTTTTTCCGAAACAGACGTCAGAAGTCAGAGATCAGAAGTCAGTAGAGGTGGACGATCGGCTGATGTCTGACTTCTGACATCTGTTTTATTGCGGAGAGGTCGCATAGTGGATTAGTGCACCGGTCTCGAAAACCGGAGTGGGTTAACGCCCACCGTGGGTTCGAATCCCACCCTCTCCGCCACTAGCATTTTAGATTTTAGATTGAAGATTTTTGATTGTCGTACGCGCTAGTCTCGCAGCTAAGATCGCAAATCGAAAATCCAAAATCAAAAATGCTCGGAAAGGTGCAGGAGTGGTTTAACTGGCAGCACTGGAAATGCTGTGTGCGGCAACGCACCGTGGGTTCGAATCCCACCCTTTCCGCCATTAACATTGCCAATTGTCGATTGCCGATTTCCGATTGGCCGTTCGGTTCAGAAACAAATTGGCAATCGGCAATTGGAAATCGGCAATCACAGTTAGCGACGGGACCGGCACGCAGCAACCTAATGAAAAAGACTCTAACTCTGGGATTGATTCTCGTAGGCGTCTTGCTGGCGCCACTCAACACAACAGCTCAAACACATCGCCCGGTAAAACATGGCGGCCAGATCTGCGGCAATCCAAAGCTCAAGTGCAAGACCAGCGTCACTTTTCAAATCAACGACTTACCGTTTCAGGTCGGCCCAAGTATGGTAATAGTCGATACAGTTCCCTTCTATGCGGTTATACTCAAAAGCATGGCAGTGAAAAATGACAACTGCGACGTGTTCATCGGCGAGAGTGAGCGCCTCGCTGCCCAGGAGTTATTTCCCGACCACAAAGTTTTTAGCTCGCGCTGCACGGACCCGGAAAATCTCTTTTACGCGGACGTCACTTCACGTAACCCCCGGTTCTTTAGCGAGACTCACAGACTAATGGCCGTCTACGCCGGCAAGACGGTGGCGGAAGCGAAGACAATGCTCGACGCGGTGAAAGCGACCGGGAAATATCCGGGCGCCAACATTCGCCGGATGCGCACCGGATTCAACGGTACCTAACCGGGGAGATCAAAACATGGAAGACAATAAGCTGGCCGCCGAAGAGGCGCGCCGTGCCGACCAGCACGAACTGGTGAAGACGCAGGTCGAAGGCGAAGTGCATGCTGAGATTGCCGAGCGGGCCGCGCCGACGCGCGCGGAAGCAGCGCAGGTCGATCAGGTTGCTGATGAGTTCCGCGCGAAAGCCGTCAATGAAGTTGTCGAGACGGAGCGCGAAGTTGAACGCGCTCGCGGCGCTGCACGAGTTTCACAGGTCGTCGATTACATTTTCTATGTGATCTACGCGCTGCTCGGCTTGCGCTTTCTACTCGCGTTATTGGCCGCTCGTAGCGGAGCCGGGTTCGTTCGTTTCATTGTGGCGGTAACAAACCCTTTTTATGCGCCGTTCAAAGGTATCGTTGCCAGTCCCAGCACTGACAGCGGTCACACGCTGATGTTGCCTCTCGTGATTGCGATCATCGTCTACCTCCTGCTGCATCTCGGTATAAATGGACTCCTGCGCATGATGGCGCATCGCAAAACTGCGGTTTGATATTTCACCTATCGCGGGAAAGATTGCGCGAATCGACAATCGCCAGTCGGCAATTTAGAATGCTTGCATCAGACTTCGGGCTCCGCACAACGCTAGTCTTGTGAACCCCGCCAGGCCGGGAACGGAGCAACGGTAGCAATGGCAGCGTGTGTTGCGGGTACGTCCGGAGTCTGACTCTTCGATATTTTCAATTTTTGATTTTGGACTTTCGATCGTGCCAGACTGGCGATTCGTTTCCATGATCAAAAATCGGCAATCGCAAATCTAAACTGTAAAAATGTCTTACCAGGTAATCGCCCGCAAGTGGCGTCCCCAAAAATTCGAAGACGTAACCGGCCAGGAAGTGCTGACGCGCACTCTCCAAAACGCGCTCGAGAATGATCGATTGCATCACGCATATCTCTTCTCAGGCGCCCGCGGCGTGGGTAAGACAACAACTGCGCGGCTGGTGGCGCGCGGCCTGAACTGCCATAAAGTTCAAAAAGCAACGGCACATCCCTGCGCGCCGATTGACGAGAATGCCTGCTCATCCTGCCGCGAAATCGCCGAGGGGCGCTCGATGGATGTCCTGGAAATCGATGCGGCTTCGAACACCGGCGTCGACAATGTTCGCGAAGTCATCATTAACAGTATCGCGGTCGCGCCCGCCCGTGATCGTTTCAAAGTCTTCATCATCGACGAAGTGCACATGTTGTCGCCTTCGGCCTTCAATGCGCTCTTGAAAACGATCGAGGAACCGCCGCCGCGCGTCGTCTTCATTATGGCGACCACTGACGCGCACAAGGTGCCGGAAACGATCTCTTCGCGCTGTCAGCTCTTTGAATTCCGCACCATCGCTACGGCGAAGATTGCTGAGCGGCTGCGTTTGATTGCCGACGCGGACAAGATCTCAATTGCCGACGACGCGATTCGCGAGATCGCCCGCGCCGGCGATGGCTCGATGCGCGATGCGCAATCGGCTTTTGATCAGGTCATCAGCTTCGCCGGGAAGAAAATCAAAACTGAAGATGTCGAAAAAGCTCTGGGTCTGGCGGGCGCCGACGTTTTGGCGCGCGTCATGAAAGGCATCGCGGAAAATAATCCGGCGGAAGCGCTCGCCATCGTCGATGATGTCGTAATGCGCGGTCACAACCTGCGGAATTTCCTGCGCGACCTGATGGCACACCTGCGCGATCTGTTGGTGGTAAAGGTTTCAGGTGATGCCAAGATTCTCGACTCAGCTTCCACCGCGAGCGCCACGTTGAAACAGCAGGCCGATCAATTTTCCGAATCCGATTTGGTGCGGTTCTTTCATTCGCTCGCCGAAACTGAGACGACTCTGAAGGACGCTGCCAATCCGCGTTATCAGGTTGAAGTCGCACTTGTGAAGTTGATGGAGATGCGGCGGCTCGCTTCGCTGAGCGATCTGGTGGATCGAATCGCCGCGCTCGAGTCTTCGTTACGCACCGGCAATCCGCCCGCGGAGAAATCAAGCCCGCGCACCACGCCGGCATCATCCGCGCCTGCCGAGCCAACACGGACTTCAGCACCGGCAACAACCGCCGTCCCCGAAACTCAGGCTGCGTCTGAGCCGGCAGCGACTCGGTCGGGAAGCGAAAATTCGTTCTGTGGTCAGGTGAAAACGAAGCTGGAACAGAAGCGGCGCCGGCTGATGATCGCGGCGCTGGAGAGCGCAATGCGTGCGGAGCTGGAAGGCGACGAGTTCGTCGTGGAATTCTCTCCCGAAGCCAAGCACTACCGCGACACGCTGGCGCGCGCGGATAACTCAAAGGCACTGCGCGAAGCCTGCGCCGAGGTCTGCGGCAAAGAGATCGGAATACGTTTCCTGATCAAATCTGAAAACGAAGATGCCGGAGCCAGTGCACCCGCCGCTGAGACGCGCGAAGCGAAACAAAAGGCACGTCACGCCGCGGCCGGCGACCCGACAATTCAACAAGTGCAGCGTACTTTCGGCGCCGAGATTGTCGATGTGAAGCCGCTTTAGCGCACGTCATCCGCTCTGGGCGCCGCGCGCAACTCTCAAAAATGCCTTGGCGGCGTGTGACAGCGTCGCTCCCCTGCGATAGATCAAATGCAGCTTTCGTTCGAGCCGCATTTCCTTGACCGTCAATCCCACAAGCAGCCCGCGCTCGATTTCGGTCTGCGCAGTCAAACGCGGAACCAGCGCCACTCCCATTCGGTCCTCGACCATTCGCTTGATAGATTCGAGTGTCGGCATTTCCATAGAAATATTCAGTGGCGTGCGATGCTTTTCAAAAGTCTTCACCACGCGTTCGCGGTAAGGCGACGGCACGTTGTGCGCGATAAAAGTTTCAGCGCCCAGTTCCTTCACCGAGATTATTTGCCGGCCAGCGAGCGGATGATCAGGCGCGACGATTAGCGCGAGTTCGTCAGTCGTCACCGGAATGGAACGGATCGACGCATCGCTTGGCTTGAATGTCACGACGCCAATCTCGGCGTCGCGCCCGAGAATCTCTGAAGGTATGCGGCTGGCAAGACTGCGCTTCACTTCAATCTTGATGTGCGGATGGCGCGCGCGAAAGATCGGAATCAGCGGCAACAATCCCATGACAGTGTATTCGTTCGCGCTGAGGGTCAGCTTGCCTCGATGCAAGTCGCGCAGCTCACGAATTGCCGTGTGCGCATGATGGCGCAGGTTCATCATCTGCTGTGCGAAATCAAAAAGCACCTTGCCGGCGGCTGTGAGCGTGCCGTCCTTTGACGAGCGATCGAAGAGCGGCTCACCCAATTCGCCCTCCAGCCGGCGCACGGCCTGACTCACCGCCGGCTGAGTTCGGTGCAAAGCCTCGGCCGCGCGCGAGAAACTCTTCTCCCGAGCCACGCTCAAAAAGACTTCCAATTGGCTAATGTCCATTGCCCGGCCTTCGGCTCCCGCTTATGACCACCGCGAGTTCCGTTGATGATATCACATGATATTATGATTTCATCAAAATTATAACTTTGACTTTGCCGGCCTGACTGCTTAGGATCGCCGTCTTTGTAAGGGTCGCCACATGAACCACCGACTGAAAATCTTCGACACGACTCTGCGCGACGGCGAGCAGTCGCCGGGCTGTTCCATGAACTTGCCCGAGAAAGTTCGTCTGGCGCGTCAGCTCGAAGCGCTCGGCGTGGACGTTATTGAGGCCGGATTCCCCGTCGCCTCAGCAGGCGACTTTGCCGCCGTGCGGGCGGTGGCGGCCGAATGTCGCGGAGTGACTGTCGCCGCGTTGTGCCGCACTGCCGAAGCTGACGTCGCGCGCGCTGCCGCAGCTTTGCGCGGAGCAGCGCATCCACGCATCCACACGTTCGTAGCGACTTCCGACATTCATCTTGAATACAAACTGAAAAAGAGTCGTGCCGAGGTCTTGCAAATGACGCGTGATGCGGTGCGGCTGGCGCGCAGCTATGCCGACGAGGTTGAATTTTCCGCCGAAGATGCTACCCGCAGCGATGTAAATTATTTATGCGACGTCTTCTCGGTGGCGGTCGCGGAAGGCGCGACGATTCTCAATGTGCCGGACACAGTGGGCTATACTCTCCCCAGTGAATTCACTCGCTTGATTAGCACCGTGCGTGAGCGCGTCGTCGGCGAGCGCGCAGACCTAACCATTAGCGTTCACTGTCATAACGATCTCGGCATGGCAGTGGCCAACAGCCTGGCCGCGATCGATGCGGGCGCTCGGCAAATCGAATGCACGATCAACGGCATTGGCGAGCGCGCTGGAAACGCTTCGCTGGAAGAGATTGTCATGGCGATGCGCGTACGCGCGGATCGACTGCCATTTGAAACCGGCATCGATACGCACGAGCTGTATCCAACCAGCCAGTTGCTTTCGCAAATCATTGGCTTTGGCGTACAGCCGAACAAGGCGATTGTCGGCCGCAACGCATTTGCTCACGAAGCC